>X363_Desmarests_Spiny_Pocket_Mouse__coassemble_1098_pt1 | contig 11372 bp, 6 predicted proteins | sample X363_Desmarests_Spiny_Pocket_Mouse__metabat2_high_PE_001 | metagenome-assembled genome bin X363_Desmarests_Spiny_Pocket_Mouse | reverse complement strand
ACCCTCCTCCGGGTCGCGTTTGCTGCAGTTATGCAACACCCTCCTGTGTCTCAAAGGATAATCTTTCGGGAATCGTTGCCGGAGATGGCGATGTAGATTCCTTTTGGGAGGATGGAGGAATGCTGGCCAGGGGCGAGACGGGCGATGCCGAGCCCGGAAAGGGTGAGGATATCCACAGGGAGGGAAGAAGAGTTTAGGATACGTCCATCGGAGATTGTGATGGCGGAGAGGCTGCTTTCATGATTCAAAGCCGGGAGCAAATCAACTCCGGAGGGGTCGATGGCGGCCAGGAAGCGGATTTCTGTGGGTTTGTCTGTCTCGAGATCCTTCACTTCGCGGATGTTGGAGAGGGAGACGCCGGTGGATTTGTCGGCCCAGCTCCGCAGGGATGGTTTGGTGAAGAAGGAGAACTCGGTGATGTTCTGGGCTCCGGGGAAGGGGTCGCCATCCTGGTCATCGTCGGTGAAGCGGTTGTCGGCCTCGATGAGGTCAACAAACTGATGCGAGGCAGTGTTGTTCACGATGTTCCTATCCCAGACTTCCTGGTTGAAATCGATATGCCAGACGAGCATGCCATGGCCGGGCAGGTATTTGTCGTAGCCTGAGAGCTGACGGTTTTCGAGCACGAAGAATTCATCCTCATATTCGGTGGTGATGATATAGCCATCATTGGTGTCGGATAGGGGCTGGATGTAATACTCCTTGTTTTCAGAGATGGGGAGGGGTGACGCCCAGCCGAGGCTGAGGCGTTCGAAAAGTGAATAGTTAGGGGGAGTGAGGCCATTGTTGTTATAGCATCCCATATCGAGTAGGGAAAAATAGCCCGGGGTGTAGGCAGAGGTGTAGGTGGTGGCATAAAGGTCGGGGAGGCCGAGCACATGGCTGAACTCATGGGTGAAGGTTCCGATGCCGTCGTTTCGTCGGAAGCGATAGTCTCGCTCGTTGCTCATCGCGTATCGGTCAAGGATAATTCCATCGAACGAATAAGTCTGGCTGAGTCCGAACTCCGAGATATTCGCGGAGTGAGGCCAGATATAATTGCCCACGAGGGAGTCGGCCTCGCCGAAGCCGGCATAGAAGACATAGATGTTGTCGATATATCCATCACCGTTGATGTCATAATTGGAGAAATCCACCTCATCATCGAGAGCCTGGCATGCTTCGATGCATACCTCCTCAGGGTGCATGTCGTTGCCATAGATATCGTTGGCTCCATAATAGCTGTATTTTTGCTTCAGGGTGACGGGTCCGTAGACATCGAAGACCGGGCGGAAGGTGCCTCCGGAATTATAGACGAAGTAATCTTTCACTGAGCCGGAGCGTCCGAGGTCGCGGAATCCCTCCTCATTGAGCATGCGGGTATAGAAGTCTTTAGGGTCTTTGGTGTTGAACTGCAAGTCTTGGAACTCCACGAGCACCACCAGGGCGTGAGGCTCGCCTTCGGCGGGGAAGGGGGCGCCGTTGAAAATATAGTTTGGCCGGAGGCGGCGAGGCTTATTCAAGGTGGTCTGCGGGGTGGGGAGCGTTGAGGCGTCTACGAGGAACCCCTCGGTGTTGCGGGCGAGCTCGCGGCCATCTTCGGCGAAGATTCGGTGGGAGTATTCATCGCCCTCGGCGCGGACCATGATGGAGGTGCCGTCGGGCTGTAGGGTTGGGATAAGGCCACGTGGAGCGGGCTTTGCCAAGGATGAAGCGGGAGCCAGGAGAGAGAGGAGTAAGATGGTGGAGGCTGTAGCAATTTTGGCGCGGTGAAAAAGATTCATCATATCTGATTAAATTGAATATGGTTATTTTTTTTAACGGAAATTTTGGGGAATTATTTTCAGGGGGATGGAGGATAAGGGGATTAAAGAGATTAAGGAGATTAAGGAGGTTAAGGAAATTAAGGAGGTTAAGGAGGTTAAGGAGACGATTTAAACGATTGAAGGATGTTAAGGATTTAAGAAATGGGAACTTTGGGAGTGGAGCCCGAGGGGCTAAAGGGTGATATTTTGATATTTTTGACAGAAAGGGGCGCGGGAAATAAAACTTATGTTAAAAGTTTACGTTCATAATATAAGAGATTGATATAAAAAGAATAGATATTCGCTATGAAAAAGATTTATGCTATAATGATGGCGCTTGCGTTAATGGCCGGAGTGTTGACACCAGCTGCCGAGGCACAGTATTATGATATTGCCAACCAGATTCCGCAGCTGATAACTCCGGCGCTTACGGGGGGGACACGCTATAAGGGATTTGTGGATGCCAAATATCTCAAGGGTGTAGGCAATCATAATGTAGACTTCTTAGGCTTCTCCACTTCGCAGGGCTTCAAGTATGCCAACTGGTTTTATATGGGTGTCGGCATCGGTGTGGATGTGGTGTTCTCGCATACTTCAGATGGTGCGCAGAGCTGGAACCCCTCGGCGCCTGGATATGAGCCGGAGCGAGGCACTACATCCACAGGAGTGATGATACCACTCTTCACAGACTTCCGCTTCAATGTGGGCGACCAGAGCAAAGCATCGTTTTTTGCTGATATACGTCTTGGGTGTTCGTTCCTTATAGGTAATGATTACCTTCGGGTCGATGATGGCTATCTCTCCAGTCAGGAATACTTCTATCTTCGTCCTTCCATAGGAGTGAGGATACCTATCAATAAAGATAAGCCACGCCAGGCTATAAATGTCGGAGTCAGCTATCAGCTGCTTACGTCAAATTATTGGTATAACAATTATTTTGATGTAACGCTCAATGGGCTCGGCATTGATGTCGGGTTCGAGTGGTGAAATGTTGTTGATTTTGCGGAATTGGAATTTTTTTTGTAATTTAGCGCCTTGAAGGGGGATAACACCCTTTCGGCATCAAGCCGAGCCACTCCGGTATCGGCAAAAACGTATCCGCATGGCATATACCGCACCTATAGATGAGAAGAAACTTATAGCTGATCTTCAGCGCGAATCGACAGCTCCGCAGGCTTTCGAACTGCTTATGCGCATCTTTTCGGAGCCCCTCTATTGGCAGATAAGAAAGATGGTGTATGACCATGATGATGCCAACGATTTGCTGCAGAATGTCTTTATGAAAGCCTGGACTAATATCCATAATTTCCGAGGAGACGCGAAACTCTCCACCTGGCTTTTCAAGATAGCTGTCAATGAGTCGATTAATTTTATCAACCGGGAGAAATCGCGTCAGGCGGTGTCGCCGGATTCTGAAGATGCGTCTTTCCTGCTCAACAATCTTGAGGCGGATGAATATTTCGATGGGGAAGAGCTGCATAAGGAGCTATTGAAAGCGATAGCGGCGCTTCCGGAGAAACAGCGGTTGGTTTTCAACATGCGCTATTTCGATGAGATGAAATATGAAGATATTTCGGAAATCCTGGGCACGAGCGTCGGGGCTCTGAAAGCGAGCTATCATCATGCCATGAAGAAGGTTTCGGAGGCGATTTCGGCTATTGAGACCTGAGGGCTTTTCCCCGGCTTCAGCCAGGGGTTAGCCTCTCCGAGGCTTGCTGACGAAAACGGCTTAGCCTGATGCTTTTACTTTTTAGAGTGGACTCATCGGGTGAGTAGGGTGTTGCATAGCCGCGGCAGGATAATGGTTGCGGCCGCCTTCTCAGGTGGCCGCAATCATGTTTTCCATAATAACTTTTTCGAACTAACCTAACATCATGAAACGATTTTGTCTTGTTACACTATTATAACAACCAGCCTTGAAAAAAAGTTTTTGGAGGATAAGAAAATTATAACGCAACTTTATTATTCGTGCGAGTGTTAAAAGGGTGGAAAAACTTGCCGGAGGATTAAACTTTGCAGGGTGTGGGTTGTCATAGAAATATAATAGGATAAATCATGGGAAAAGAGGAAAAATTTGCAGATAAAATAGGCCGCGACACCGGCATGAGAGTTCCCGAAGGATATTTCGACAGCTTCCGTGAGGCGATGATGTCATCGTTGCCTCCATATCCGAAGGCTCCGGAGGCACAAAAGCTGACGCTATGGCAGAGGGTGAAACCCTATGTCTATATGGCGGCGATGTTTGCCGGGATATGGTGCATGATGAAGATGTTTCATATGTCGATGGAAAATGCTGGTGTGCTTGACGCGCCATCATCGGAAGTTGTGGCGGCCATCCAGAACCCTGACGTGTATGATTATTACATGGAAGTTGATGACAGTGATATGTCTGATATCGAGGTTGAGCGCAGTGTTAGTGAGGCCTACGACAATATGGAAGAGTTTACGGAAGATTTCGGATATCAGTTGAAGCCCGAATATGCATCGCTGGAGGTGCATGGGTAGAGGTGTGATTATAATTAGATGATTGAAGGGGTCCTGAATGGCTCCCAAAACAAGATAAAGTGATATGATTAAAAAGATATTGATATTATTCTCGTTGCTTATATTGGCAACCGGTCTGGCCTCGGCGCAGAAAAAGGGAAAAGACCGGGAAAAAATGTTCAAAGAGGTGCAGGAATACAAGATGAAATTCCTGGCTCAGGAGATGGAACTTAAGGAAGACCAGCGGAGCCGGTTCTTTGAACTTTACGGGAAAATGAGCGAAGAGAAGCGCTGCGTCTATAGAGAGATACGCAAACTTGAGAAGAGCCTGAAGGAAGATTCCTCCGAGGCTCGTTACAAAGAGGTGACATCGAGGATTTCAGAGTTGCGCGAGAAGGATGCGGCCATCGATAAACGTTATGACGCTGAATTTTCCAAATTCCTGACATCAAAGCAGATATATAAGATGAAGGCCGGAGAAGAGAAATTCAGGAAGAAGATGCATGAGATGCATGGAAGGAAACATAAGAAAAAATGAAAATGATGGATATGAGTAGAAGAACAGGGGTGGTATTGACTACCCTTTTTTGCATTTTAGGCAGTTGTGTCGTCTGGGGTGCGCGGGCAAAGAGCACCCTTCTTTCGCCCGATTTTGCCTTTCCGGCCGATGTGCGGGCCGAGGCTATTCCGGCATATGAGAAAGCGCTGAAGGAGAAAGACGGGCCTATGGCGCTACTTACGGCCATGGAGCTGAATGTGGCGGCCAATGCCGTGAGCCGAGACGACAGCGTGTCGGTAATCTTAGGACGCTATGCCAAAATCGCAGATAGCTTCAAGGCTCCTTATTCCGGGCTGGCGAAACTGCTCGAAGCAAAATATCTGACGGAATTATACATGTCGAACAGCGGCGTGTATGACCAGCGTGTGCTCCCCGAGGAGGAGGCGGCCGCCGAGCCGACGTTATGGAGCGGCCGGCAATACAGGACCGAGATAACCCGGCTTCTCGAAGAGGCTATCTCCGAGCATGACGTGATGAAGAAGACACCGATTAGCGAGATTTCGCTTGTGATAAATAATGGAGCGGCTGCCGAGAAGGCTGGGATGTCGGTATTGGATTTCGCTACCTATCAGGTGCTTGAAATAATAAGCCGGGCAGACCTCGAGAAGACCGGTTCCGATGGAAGCATTCCCTTTATAACGGATAGAAAAGAGAAAATGCCCCGGCAGAACAAGATGGCTGGGATAAGCTCGCTTGGAGTGCTCAATAACCTGATAGGGAGCTATAACCCGAAGGACGATGCCGAATCTGAGGCTCTGCTTATAGCCAGACTCAAGAAATATGAGCTGCTCGAAGGGAATGCCAGGAAGGAATATGCGCGGGAATTGATGGAGACCTATCCGGTGGCATCCACCATATACCCGCAATTCATACTGTATCTATATCAGCAGGGAGGAATCGGGGATAACTCCGGAGTGAAAGGGAAAAAGGGAACTTATGCAATCCTCAAGGAATGTGTGGAGGCCCACCCTGACTCGAAAGCTACCCCATGCCTGAAAACATATATGAGCGACATGACGCTTCCCTGCCTGGATGCCACCACGTCCGACCAATGGCTGCCCGGAGGAAAGGCGCAGCTGACGGCCACCATAAGGAATCTTAAGGAGGCATATCTATTGCTTGTGCCACTCGGAGTGGCGCAAGGAGAGGCCGATCGTCTCACTATCAGCTCCCTAAAGCCGGCAGGAGAGATTATTGTGCTGCAAAGGCTTGCTTGCGCTGAAGAGGCACCATCGGAAATCACTGAGAAGATAGATGTTGATCTTGGTGCGCTCGGAATCGCGCCGGGATATTATGCCATAGTGCCATCGGCGGGGAAGACACTCGCCGGGGTGCCGGCAGTGATGAAAAAAGACAAGCCCTCGGTGGTGAATGTCTCCATGCTTTCGGTTTTCAGCTCAAAAACCCCAGTGGGAGTAGAGAAAAAAGGGTGCATGGAAAGGGTTAGAAGCGAAAAACGGCTCTATGTTGTGAATGGGGCTGACAACACCCCGGTGAAAGGGGCTTCTGTGACATTTACGACCCGCAGAGGATATAACGCCACGAAAGGATCATCTGTGAAGGCCACCACCAATGCCGAAGGGTATGTAAAGATTCCGGCAGACAAGAATGAAGTTCTTGTGACATATAAAGGAAATCGCCTGAAATGGTGGGTGTACGATGGAAATGAATATCGCTCTGACCCGGGAGAATATTCAGCCAATATTCTTCCTGATTTAGGAATATATCATCCTGGAGACTCATTGAGGTGCGCCGTAGTGGTGGCCAGAAACGACAGCAACTTGCTTTTGGCGGCCAAAGGTGTTGAGATTGCGGTGCAGTTCAGCGATGCCAATGGCAAGGCTGTAGGGAGCGAGACGGTGACAACAGATGATTATGGTCGCGCAGTAACCGGCTTCATGGTGCCCTCGGAGGGTCTGACCGGCAGTTTCAACTTGATAGCCAGCATAGGCGGAAATGTTATCGGCAGGAAGAATGTGGAGGTGGCCGATTATAAGGTCCCGACCTTTATTGTGACGCTCGACAAGGCCGAGCTGGATTCCGCAAAGAACACAATCGAGATAACGGGAAGGGTGTCAACCTATTCCGGGATGCCCCTTTCGGAAACTGATGTGAATGTAGATATCAGCTACAGCAGGATGTGGTGGCGTTGCTGTGAAGGACCCGCATCGGGAAAATACGGAGAGAAAACGCAGACAGATGAGGCAGGACGTTTCAAATTGAAGTTAGGCGTGACACCCCTCTTTGCCGAAGGGTATGATGCCGGGATATTCAGAATGACAGCCACAGCCACATCGGAGAGCGGCGAGACGCAGACATCGGCACCGCAAAGGTTCACATTATCCGAAGGATGGCATATCCAAGCCTCAGACAAGAAGATGAAAGTGGAGGGTGATAGTGTCTCTCTCCCGGTGAAAGTGGTGGATTTTCTCGGAAATCCGGCAGTTAAAGAGCTTGCATACAATCTTAAGGACAAGACTATAGGGAAAGTGGTGAGTGAAGGGAGCTTCCAATCGCCGGCTCTGATATTTAGCTCGGCGGCGATACCCTCAGGCAGATATGAGATGGAGGCAGTGTTGAAGAATGCTTATAAAGATTATGCCGGCGGCCTCCCGGGTGTGGAACGCAACGACACAGCCCGAGTAACATTCACGATATGGCGTGCGGATGATTCCAGACCTCCATATGAGACCTCCTTGTGGGTGCCGGAGCAAAAACTCTTCGCTGCTCCGGGTGCAGACACAGCGGAAATAACAATAGGAGATAGCTATCCGGAAGGGATGATATACTGCCAGATAGCAGATAGAGAGAATGTGATGGAGAGGAGCTGGGTGGCTCTGAAGGGTCAGAATGGGAAGATAAGTGTTCCCGCGCCCAAGGCCGGTAATAAGTTCGGAGTGAGACTCCGCGGTATGCACGACCTGGAAATCACTGAAGCGTTTGTTGAAGTGCTGCCGGCCGAGGAGGATATCCGGCTGGAAATAGAGACAATGACATTCCGCGATAAAATCAATCCTCTTGGAAAAGAGACGTGGAAATTCAGACTTCGGCCTACGCGCGGTGAATACCGGAAGGGGGCTGCGCTGGCCGTGATGAGCAACGCGGCGTTGGATGCCATAGCACCCTTCAACTGGAGTTACACGCCCGAGAGGATTCTGAGTGGAGCCACAGTTGGCTCGATAGATGAAGATAGAGCCGGCTCGCTATGGATAAGCGGGCGCTTCCGGACAGACCGCAGAGGAAGTTACAACTGTTCCGACATTCTTATGCCGGAATGGAATCTATGGGGACATAGCATGGCCGGACACCTGTATATCAGGGGCACCCGTTATTACACGATGAACATGAAAAGGGCTCCGGGAGTGATGAATGCGGAAAGTGTTGTAGACGAAGTCTATCTCACCGGCGCAGTGATGGAGAAAGAGACGGGGGCGAAAGATGGCGGCGTGATGGCCGATTTGGCCGAGCCCAAGGTTGATGTGGCGGAATATGCTGAGGAGGCGGCTGCAGCAAGAGAGCCGGAGGCGAGAAGAGGAGCCTCGGAAGAAGAGCTACAGATGCGCGATGTCAGTTGTCCGCTGGCCTTTTTCAAGCCGATGCTTGAAGTGGCAGAAGATGGAGTGGTGACCATAGATTTCGATGTGCCGAATTTCAACACCACCTGGAAACTTCAGCTTTTGGGCTATGACGCCTCGATGAAAGGCGATGTGAAGGCCTTGGAGGCAGTAGCCTCCAAGCCTGTGATGGTGTCGATGAATCTTCCGCGCTTCCTTCTGACAGGAGACAAGGCCGAGATTTCGGCAATGGTATTTAATAACACCGAGGCCTCCCTGCCGATAGCCGGAGAGATGGAGGTGTTCGATATCACCACCGGGAATGTGATTGCACATTCAGAGATGGCTGAGTTGAGTGTCAAAGCTTCCGGTTCAGTGGTGATGTCAGTCAGACTCGATGTGGCCTATGATATCTCGCAGGTCGGTGTCAGAGCGATAGCCCGGAGTGCAAAAGGCTCCGATGGCGAGCAAGGGGCGGTGGCAGTGCTTCCCTCGAGCCGGCCTGTGCGGGATGCCTACACCTTCTATCTTCTTCCGGGTGCGACAAATAAGACAGTCAATCTTCCCCGGATGAAAGAAGGTGGCAAAGTGACACTTAACTATTGCGACAACCCCTCATGGTATGTCTTGACAGCCCTGAGCGGACTGATCGAGCCGGATTCGGAATCGGCGCTTGTGAATGCAAACGCACTATACGCGAATGCTGTTTCAAGCGGGCTTCTCGCGAAATCTCCCAAACTGAGCGAAGGGCTCCGGAAACTCTTTGCCGGAGGAAAGGCTGATTCGCTCTTGATTTCGCCGCTCAGCAGGAACTCCGACCTCAAGATAGCGGGCCTTAACGCGACTCCCTGGGTGAACAACGCCGAAGATGAGACTGCCAGGATGAGCTCACTGAATACACTTCTCGATGCGGCTGAAGCTGATAAGGCAATCAACACTATAGTGGAGAAACTCGCGAAGACCCAGAAGGGGAGTGGCGGCTGGAGCTGGATGAAAGAGATGGATGAATCTCTATATATCACCACAGAAGTGCTCGGGCGTCTGGGTTCACTCCGCCAGGCTGGATTTCTTCCCGACAATCAGAAACTTGACGGGATGGTAAAATCAGGCCTCAAATATGCCGACAAAGAGACCGGAAAGGATTATGCAGATGTGGTAAGCCAAGGCGGCCGGTATCCCTTGGGCTCTGAAGTGGATTATCTGTATATGCGCGGGAATCTAACTACGGAGAGCCCCTCCGGAAATGTGGAGCGTATGCAGAATGATATGCTCAAAAGACTCCCGGAGGAATGGCGCGGTCTTGCCATAAATGAGAAGGCCACTGCAGCCATACTCCTCATGCGTCATGACAAAGCGGAGCTTGCATCGGAGATTTTGGAATCATTGAGCCAGACAGCTTCATATAAGGAGGATAAAGGAATGTGGTTTGACAATCTCCTGATGTCGACCTGTTATTTCCGTCCCTCGGCGTTGGCAATCACAGCCAGGGTTCTCGAGGCATATAAGGCAGTAAAGCCGCAAAGCCCCGATATAGAGAGGCTCTGCCAATATCTTGTTTTGAGCCGACAGACCCAGGACTGGAATAATTCCATGAGTGAAGGGGATGTGGCCGGAGTGGTGAACGCAGTGATGTCGGCAGTGCCCGGCTGGGCTGAAGAGACTTCGGTGCCGCGACTCTATATAGATGGAAAAGAGCTCGCGCTTCCTTCAGACACAGAATCACTCACCGGCGGGTTCTATATGAATCTTGATGCCTCAAGCATCTCCGGCAAGGAGCTCCGCATCGAGAAAGTGGGCAAATCCCCCTCTTGGGGAGGCATTGTCTGCCAATATGTGGAGAGTGTATCGAAGGTGAAGGCGCATGGAGTTCCGCAGCTCAAGATAGAGAAAAGGCTCCTTCCTGTGACTACCGGCGCGGCAGGTGAGATGGCTCAAAGAGCGACCACGAACTTCAAGAAGGGTGATAAGATAAAGGTGACCCTGACATTGATGACCGACCGGGAACTCGACTATCTTCTCGTGAAAGACGGGCGCTCTGCATGTCTCGAACCTGCTGAGCAGCTGACACGCTATTATATGCAGGAGGGGTTATGGATATTGCGCGAGACACGCAACTACTCCACCAACTTCTATATCACGCACCTTCCCAAAGGGAAGTATCAGTTGAGCTACGAGACGTATGCCGACCGCGATGGCGAGTATTCCTCAGGTATTGCGGAAGCGCAATCGCAGTATTATCCCCTTATCAACGCGCATAGCGGAGGGAGCATACTGACAATTAAGGCAAAATAGATGAAATGAAGAGAAAAACCGTTAAAAACGTAAAAAATCCTCTTCAGATATTGCGGGAATAGAAAATTATTGTTTATTTTGCTTTTTGAGAAAGAGAATCAATCTTTCTCAAAAAGCAAAATTTTTTATATCAGCCTGTTAAGCCAAAAAGGCGAGAGGGTCAAAACCATGAAATAAAAAATAATTACCATAATTTAACTAAACAACGACAAAATGAAAAAAGTCTTACTGACACTTGCAGCGGTGCTGACGATATTCGGAGCGTCCGCGAAGGTGGAAACAACGCAATTCTATTCAGAGGATTTCGTGAAGATGGGTGCAGACAACGACATCCCGGCCGAGGGATGGCTCACCTACGGCAACGGCGCCAAGCCGGAGGGAGAAATTCCACAGGATTTTTTCGGCGAGAAAGCTGGGGGTTCCTCTTATATTCTGATTAACGCCGGTGGAAAATGCTATGCGCTCGCCAATACAGTGTTTGAAGGTGGTGTTGCTGCTGATGAATGGCTGGTTTCTCCTGAGATAGAGATGCCCTATGATGATGCTGTCATCAACTTCGATGCCATCGGTTATGCCGCCCAAGGAGTGCTTAATCCCGGCAAATGTCCGATAGAGGTATATGTGTCCGACAGTGGAGCTGAGAAAGCGGATTTCAAGACAGTAGTGGTAACGCCCTTAAAGAAAGGGGAGGTAACCATT
>X363_Desmarests_Spiny_Pocket_Mouse__coassemble_1087_pt1 | contig 11447 bp, 9 predicted proteins | sample X363_Desmarests_Spiny_Pocket_Mouse__metabat2_high_PE_001 | metagenome-assembled genome bin X363_Desmarests_Spiny_Pocket_Mouse | reverse complement strand
GCCGAAGCATTGCAGAGGATGGTGGATGAACTGAGAGCAGCTCCATCCACGGAACAGAAAGAGGTCCATACTCCTACCGCATTGCGCCGAGCAATGCTCCAACAACTTGGCATAATCAAGATGGTGGCTGAGACTCCGACTGAGCAGAACCGTGAGATGCTCCGCAAGATTTCTTCAATTGAAAGTGATACTGACGGGGAACTCGTCAACTGGAATAATGTGTTTGATCTTATCAACACCCTTTATTCGGGATTCTATGACAAGCTCCATACTGACTATAGCGATACTCTCACACCAAAAGAGGAGCAGATAATAGTGCTTATGGTTGCCGGATTCTCAACCAAGGAAATTAGCGTCATCACCGGACAAACCACCTCCACAATTTATGTGCGCAAATCATCTATCCGCAAGAAACTCGGAGTCCCCGAGAAGGAGGATATTATTGCTTTTCTCCGAGAAAAGACTACTGATTAAGGTCTGTTAAGACCGGCAAAGTCGATATTAAGACTTTTAAGAAATGCAACCGCTGATTATCAGATGGTTGCATTTCCTGTATTAAGACTTTTATATTTGGCGTTAAGATGCCTTTAGACGTAATTTTGCATCAGAAAAATTAAAAAACTGACGCAAATGACTAAGAAAATCTTAACGCTCGCCATAGCTGTAATTTTGGCTCACGCCGCACTCACATCGTGCGGTTGGAATGTCAGTCAGGGTGATACACGCGACCGCAATATAGGCAACGCAACCCTCGCTCGTCTCGACTCAATCCCCGATGTGGAATACATAGGATTGGCAGATACGCACGACCTTGAAGACGGCAATTTCCAAGCTGTGGTTATCTATAATATTACGGACTCGACCGGTAATAAAACGGAGTGTAATGCACGTGTGACAACCAATGACGATGGTTCAGAAATACTCTCGTGGGAAGACCTCGATAGTAATGTACTCAGCGATACCAAACAGAAAATCACCGACAAGATGGAAGAAAAAGGCATCAACCTTGACGGAAGCCTTATCGACGCACTTATTGAACTCAAAAAACAAACACGATGAAACATATTATCTCTTTTCTGATTGCACTCCTGACAATCCTCCCGGCTTTCAGCCGCGACATCAAGGGGCGTATTCTTGGTGAAAATAACCAACCGCTCGACTTCGTAAATGTGGTGCTCTACTGCGATTCAACATATATTGCAGGCGGCATATCCGATGCGAAAGGTAACTTTTTAATCCCTTCCCCAACCGACTGCAATTTGACAGCCAAGGTATCATTCGTTGGTTATGAGACCTATACCGCGAATGTTCCGCAATCGGGAGATCTGGGAGTGATTACCTTGCAACCCTCAGCAGTGCAACTTGGCGAGATCGTGGTAAAAGGCTCTCGTCCGGCAACCACAATGAAGGGTAATGCATTGGTGATTAATGTAGAGGGCAGCTCACTCGCGATTGCCGGAACTGCCAACGATGTACTTGTGCGTGTACCGATGGTTGTTGACAACGGCGGCACACTTGAAGTATTTGGGAAAGGTGCCCCGGCAATCTATGTCAATGGCCGTAAGGTGAACGACCTTCAGGAACTCTCACAGCTCAACTCCGGCGACATCAAGAATGTGGAGGTAATAACCAACCCGGGAGCTGCTTATGCTGCGGATGTTAAGTCTGTTATACGTATTCGCACTAAGCCTCCCAAGGGTGACGGTTTCAGTGGCACGTTGCGCACCGACAACGGATTTCAGCATTACTTCCGTACAGGCAACTCGCTTGATCTCAAATACCGCGCCGGCGGACTTGAAATTTTCGCAAACTACGGATGGTGGAGAGGCTACAACCGTTTTGACCGTCTCAATGATATGAATACCACGACCTCAAAAGGCACCTATCGCCAGTATGTCAGTACAATCGGCAAGGAATCATATAATGATATGACAGGGAAGCTTGGATTTTCATATATGATCAACGACCGCCACAGCTTAGGCGCATATTATCAGAACTGTTGGAACCGTCATCACACTGATGGGACAATACCAAGCGAAATTTGGCAGGATGGCTCGTTGCTTGACCGCTATAACTCAGACGTTCACAATAAGTCTATCGCCTTACCGCGTCATTATGCCAACCTCTATTACAACGGTATTGTAGGCAAGCTCAACATCAACTTCAATGCCGACTATCTATGGTATAAGAGCCGTGAACTGACATTCAACGATGAACTCAGTGAAATGGGCGATGACCGCGAGGTTAACACCACTTCAACAAACCGTAACCGTATGTTCGCTGAGAAACTTCTTCTGACTTATCCTTTATGGAAAGGGCAGATTGAAGTTGGTCAGGAATACACCGATACCCGCTCCACCAACCTTTTCTCTGCCAATATTCCCGAAACGCCTGTTGCCGACAATCGTGTAGATGAGAGCAATGTGGCAGCATTTGCCGAATTAGGTCAGCGGTTCGGTCGTTTTATGATTGGCGTAGGGTTGCGTTACGAACATGTGAGGTTCAACTATTATGAGATGGGAACACTTCAGGATGGTCAGAGCAAAACCTACAACAATCTTTTCCCCTCGATCAATATCGCCACACAAGTCGGCAAAGTGAGAATGGGTCTGAACTATACCGGCAAGACAGTTCGCCCCGGCTACGGTCAGCTTGACGGTGCAATAAGCTACATCAACCGCCTTACATACGAAACCGGCAATCCCTATCTGAAACCCACGAAGATGCAGACCGTGGAATATATGGCTCAATGGCGTCGCTTCTTCGCCCAACTCTCTTACACCTACTTCAAGGATGGAGTGTATCACATCACCGAACCTTACGGTACTGACGGAGAAGCAACCATCATCCGCACCGCCAATCTCGACCACCGCCACTATTTCCAAGCCTTTGTGGGTGGAAATTTCCAAGTAGGCGTATGGCAACCTAAAGTGAACGTAGGCATGATGAAGCAGTGGCTCACACTGCCGGTGAATGGCGAGCCTATGAAGATGAATACTCCCATTTTCATGTTCCAATGGCAGAACGCTGTAAAACTTCCCTTTGACATCTGGCTCAACGTAGATGCACAGTTGATGACCCGCGGTTGGGATACGAATACCCGTCTGACAAATACACCTTGGTACGTCAACGCAAAAATCTACAAAGGATTTTTCAACGATTCATTCAGCGTGACTGTCGAAGTTAAGGATTTGTTCGATTCAGCCAAGAGCAACTTCAACCTTTACAGTGATGCCGTGCAGATTCAACAGAAAAACTATTCGCAGGGCCGCTCGGTGATGCTCACCCTGCAATACCGTTTCAATACCACCCGCAATCGTTATCGTGGCACGGGCGCCGGCAACTCCGAAAAATCACGATTCTAAATTCTATCCGACATGAAACATATTTTGATAATCTTTCTATGCATGACCTGCGCAGTCATTGCATACGCCAAGCCTCAATGTCAAGGCTTCAATAACTACGACAACAAAGAGACTATCGTATTTACTGATAATGTTCCATCCGACCATTATGAGGTGACAGATGTAAAATTCTCCCCATGTTACGGGAAAGAACTCCCGGCAACATCAGTTAAAACCGAGATAAAGGAAGGAGTGGCAACTGTCACGCTGACGTTCCCGCACCACACCCAATTATCCAATCCGAAAGTAACGCTGCGGATTAACGGCAAAAAAGCTAAATTCAAAGTATGCCAATAACACTCAGAGAAAACAAATATAATCCATGCAAGAAGAATTTCCTCGGTAGCATTACTGGGGATTTTCTTGTTTGGGCGTTGCGGCATCGCCGCCGGGCTTTCGTAAATCGAGCCAAGGTCTCGACCATACGGCTTCAATCCCATAACGCATACATCCCTGCGTGGCAGGATGTTTTGTAAGTTTTGCCATCATATTCTGCACGATAATCATGCAGAATGTGCGGACGTTCTAAGAATACGATAGGCGGTAACCTCCATTTTATCGGAGCGTTACCGCCTATCGTATTGATAGAGTGGATTAACCGCTTAATCTTCGATTGCGGCCTGCGCCGCAGCTACGCGGGCGATGGGCACACGGAAGGGAGAGCAGCTTACGTAGTTCATGCCGAGTTTGGCACAGAATTTCACGGAGCTGGGTTCGCCGCCGTGCTCTCCGCAGATGCCGACTTTGAGGTCGGGGCGTGTTGCGCGGCCTTTCTCAACGCCCATGCGTACGAGCTGGCCTACACCTACCTGGTCGAGCACCTCGAAGGGATCAACCTTGATGATGCCGTGCTCCTTATAGAATTTGAGGAATTTCGGGGCATCGTCGCGGGAGAATCCGAAGGTCATTTGTGTGAGGTCGTTGGTGCCGAATGAGAAGAATTCTGCCACTTCAGCAATTTCGTTGGCAGTGAGGGCAGCGCGGGGCACCTCGATCATAGTGCCTACTTTGTAGGGGATTGTGTCACCTTTTTCTTCAAACACCTTGTTGGCTGTGATGTTGATGACGGCAGCCTGATTCTGAAGCTCCTTCAGAGAGCCTACGAGGGGCACCATGATTTCGGGATATACTTTGAAACCTTTTGATTTGCAGTTGAGGGCGGCTTCGATAATGGCGCGTGTCTGCATCTCAGTGATTTCGGGATATGTCACGCCGAGACGGCATCCGCGGTGTCCGAGCATCGGATTGAACTCTTCGAGTGAGTCAACTTTTGCTTTCACCTCCTCGAGTGTGAGTCCCATTTCGTTGGCAAGTTCCTTCTGGGTTGCAGTCTGGTGAGGCACGAACTCATGCAATGGGGGATCGAGCAGGCGGATAGTGACGCCGAAGCCGTCCATAGCTTCGAAGATACCTTCGAAGTCTCCACGCTGCATGGGGAGCAGTTTAGCGAGAGCTGCGCGGCGTCCTTCCTCATCGGAGGCAAGGATCATTTCGCGAACAGCCTTGATGCGGTCTCCCTCGAAGAACATGTGCTCAGTGCGGCAGAGGCCGATTCCCTGGGCGCCGAAATTGCGGGCCTGAATGGCATCGCGAGGAGTGTCGGCATTGGTGCGCACAAGGGTCTTGGTGTATTTTGCGGCCAGATTCATGATGGCAGCGAAGTCGCCTCCGATTTCCGGTTCTGTCGTGGGAACCTGACCATCATAAACATCGCCTGTAGAGCCATTGAGCGAGATCCAGTCTCCTTCATTATAAGTTTTGCCGCCCATAGTGACGGTCTTCTCCTTATAGTCCACGAGGATTTCTCCTGCGCCGGAGACGCAGCATTTGCCCATTCCGCGGGCCACAACGGCTGCGTGAGAGGTCATGCCGCCGCGCATTGTGAGGATACCTTGGGCCACGGCCATGCCGCGGAGGTCTTCAGGAGAGGTCTCGATGCGGACTAGCACGACTTTCTTTTTCTTATCAGCCCAATCTTCGGCTTCATCGGCGGAGAAGACTATCTGTCCTGTGGCAGCTCCAGGAGAAGCGGGGAGACCTTTTGCCACTACTTTAGCGCGTTTGAGACCATCTTTGTCAAAGACTGGGTGTAGGAGTTCGTCGAGCTTCTGGGGCTCCATGCGCAAGAGTGCGGTCTTTTCATCGATCATGCCATCGCGCAGGAGATCCATGGCGATTTTCACCATCGCTTCGCCAGTGCGTTTTCCGTTACGGGTCTGGAGCATCCAGAGTTTGCCATCCTGGATAGTGAACTCCATGTCCTGCATGTCCTTGTAATAGTCCTCAAGGCGATGGGCGATTGCGATGAGTTCTTCTGCGAGGGTAGGCATTGTTTCCTGCAGCGAGGGGTATTTGGAGGCGCGTTCCTCTTCGGAGATACCCTGGAGGGCCGCCCAGCGGCGTGAGCCTTCGATGGTGATCTGCTGGGGAGTGCGGATTCCGGCCACAACGTCTTCACCCTGGGCGTTGATTAAGTATTCACCGTTGAAGATGTTTTCTCCGGTGGCAGCATCGCGGCTGAACGCCACGCCTGTGGCGGAGTTATTGCCCATATTGCCGTATACCATTGCCTGGACATTAACGGCGGTGCCCCATTCTTCGGGAATCTGGTTCATGCGGCGGTAGATTATTGCGCGTTCGTTCATCCAGCTGTCGAATACGGCGCAGATGCCGCCCCAGAGCTGTTCCCAGGCTGATTCGGGGAAGTCCTTGCCGGTATGTTTGAGCACAGCTGCTTTGAAGCGCTTCACGAGTTCCTTGAGGTCTTCAACATCGAGTTCATTATCGAATTTCACGCCTTTTTCCTTCTTCACCTCATCCATGATTGCCTCGAAGGGGTCGATGTCGGTTTTTGAAGCGGGCTTCATGCCGAGCACTACATCGCCATACATCTGCACGAAGCGGCGGTAGCTATCCCAGGCGAAGCGGGGGTTGCCGCTTTTTTCAGCCATAGTGGCCACAGTGGCGTCGTTCATACCGAGGTTGAGCACTGTGTCCATCATTCCGGGCATGGAAGCGCGGGCGCCGGAGCGTACAGAGACGAGGAGGGGGTTAGAGGGGTCATCGAATTTATTGCCGGTAAGTTTCTCGACGTGGGCGATAGCTTTTTCAACATCAGACTTGATGTCTTCAATCACCTTGTCGCGGCCATACTGTGTGTATTCATTGCAGACTTCTGTGGTGATAGTGAAGCCCGGAGGAACGGGCATCCCCAACAGATTCATTTCAGCAAGGTTGGCTCCCTTGCCGCCGAGAAGGTTTCTCATCCCGGCGTTACCTTCAGCTTTGCCGTCGCCGAATGTATAGATCTTCTGTGCCATGTAATAAATATTATTATTATGATAAAGAATATTTGGATTTTATCAATTCAGGGTTAGTAAGTCACCCTTCTCATAAAGATTTTACCCCCTGGAGGTCGCTGGTTTGGAGCGATTTTCGCTCAGCAGACGATGGAATAAAATTTTTATGATTCGGGGTCTAAGCCCAGGCCATTCGGTCTGAGCGCAACTGCAAAGTTAGTAAAAAGATGTGAAATAGCCTAATAATGAGATGTGAAAATGAAAAAATGAGGTAAAATATGCGGTAAGTGATTATTTCTCGGCGATAATGATTGAGATACGGAATATTTTAGTTAATTTTGTGTGAAATTGTACCTGCCCGAAATGCAGGATAAAGGATAATGAGAAAGTATATGAAATCTATTTTTACCATATCCGGAGTGTTGGCCGCGGCTATGGCTCTTACCCTGGAGATTTTGGCGGATGCGAATCTGCCGAAAGTAACGTTGATGGGCAAGACATTTTATTATTATGAGGCGGAAAGCAAGGAGTCGATGGCGGGGATTGCCAATAAGTTCGGCTGGAGCCTTGACACGCTTATGATGGTGAATAAAGATGTGGTGACTCCTCTCGACAAGGGGACTCTTCTTTATTATCCGGTATCTTCTCGTAAAAAGGCAAAGCAGGGGAGTGAGACATCGATGGAGTGGAATATAAATCAGGATCCGGCCGCATCTCCGGAGGTGTTATCCCGGATAGTTCCGGAGGGGAGCGGAGAGGGGTCCGGTGCCGGCAAAGACCCGGGCATGGACTCTGGCAAAGACTCTGGCATAATATATTATAAGGTGGAAGGGGGGGATTCATTATATGGAATTGCCAAGAAATTCAGCACCACCATAGAGGATATCTACAGGGTGAATCCGGGACTTTCCTATAGCGGGCCTCATGCAGGCGAGACTATTAAGATTAAATCAGGGAGTCTCGATGCAAAAACGCATGTGGAAAAAGCAGTTGAGAAGCGGGTAGTGGAGTTGTCGCCTTATAAGGTGCGGAGGGGAGATACATGGGAGAGTGTGGCCGAGCGTAAGGAGGTGTCAGTGGCTCTTCTTCGGGAGGCGAACCCTGGAATCCTCAAGCTCAAAAAGGGGGAGACCATCGGCATACCCAGACTGGGAGATGTGGAGGTTGAGAAGAAATATGTGGAAGAGGATCCTCGTGAGAAGACCCCGGAGGGGAGACAGGAACTCTATAATCAGGTTCATGATCTGGAGTCGGTGCCAGAGTCAGGTTTAAGTGAACTTGCCGAGGTGAATGTGATGATAGTGTTGGCCGATCCCGCCTCCAATAAAGACCTGGAGTTTGCCCGGGGGGCGATATATGCTGCCGACAGGTTGAAGACGCGTCCTTTCCGCACACGGCTCAATATAATCGAGGGCACCTGCAGCATCGACTCATTGGCTATGCAGCTTGACAATTTCAAGCCAAATGTAATACTTTCCACATCCGAGAAATTGACTCCGAGCGATATAGCTTCATATGCGCAAAAATATAATGTGGAGCTGGTGAATGTATTTGATGTTAAGGATGAGGGCTACGTGGAGAACCCTTATATAATACAATATCTTGCCCCCTCATCATATTTCAACAATGATGTTGCTAAATATTTCTCTGCGAATTATGGCGGGTCGAATCTGATTATCTGCGGTGATATGGAGCGCTCCGATACGCTTGGAGAGAGTATTCTGCAGGCAGTGGCTAATGATCAGCTCGAGAATGTGGAGAACCTGTCTATGGAAGAGCTCCCGGAAATGGAATATACAGCCGGGGAGCCTCTTCTGATATACGGTTGCGCCTCCCGACGCGAAGATGTGAAGAATTTGCTTGAGAAGGTCTCGGTGTTCAAGGAGAGGAACCCCATGGCGGAAATCAAGGTGATAGGCAGACCCAGCTGGATCACATTCTCAGATCATCTGAAAGATCTTTTCGGGTTGACATATGTGCTCATGCCAACGAGATTCTATTTTGACGCAGACGACATAGCCAGCCGGAATTTCATAGACGGGTATAAGGATATGTTCGGCCACACTCCAATAAAGTCATATCCGGTATATTCGGCCACTTCATATGACATATTGTCATATTTTGTGCCGAACATAGCTGCAGCCAATGGCGATTTCAACCGCAAGTTTACATATGAGCCAACTCTTCAGAGCGTGATAGATCTCAAGAGGGTCAGCAATTGGGGGGGGATCGTGAATCCCGGAGCCTATATAGTTGAGTTCACGCCCTTCGGGATGACGCGGAAAATCACTCTTCCCATAGAGCAGCCCGGAGAATCCATTGGGGAATGAGACTGAGAAGTCTAAATTAGGCAAAAGAAGATTATGAGGAAAAATTTGAAGAGGCTGATAACCCCTATTATTATTTTTATTTCGATGCTGACAGGGCTTTCAGCCACAGGCCAGACGCATTATTATTCGAATGTGTCGCTTGGAGTGAGAGCGGGAGCCGATATATCGCGCATGTTCTTCAATCCATCTGTATCTCAAGGTTTCAAGCCGGGTGCATTGGCAGGTATCACCTTCCGATATGTGGAAGAATCGCATTTCGGGCTTATAGCGGAGCTCAATTTTATCCAGCGTGGCTGGAAAGAGAAATTTGAAGAGACAGACTATACATATCAACGCACTATGAATTACCTTCAGTTGCCGGTGCTGGCTCATATTTATTTCGGAAGGCGCGGGCGGTTTTTTGCCAATGTGGGGCCATTGATAGGATTGCGGCTCTCAGACAGTTATAAATCCAACTTTGATATTGATAACACGTCGATGCTGCCGGATTTTCCCAAATATCATGGGATACAGCAATATACAGAGCCCGTAAAGCAGCGTGTGGATTATGGGATATGCGCCGGATTAGGAGGGGAATTCAACATCAATAAGCGCAACTCGCTTGCGCTGGAGGTCAGGTTCTATTATGGGTTAGGCAATTTGTTCGGCTCATCGCGTAAGGATTATTTCAATGCCTCGAACTCGATGGCTCTTGAATTTACGTTGGGCTATTGGCTCCGCATAAAATAGCTTGTTATGGGAATAGCCGTTATATCGAAATTACGATATAACGATATAACGATATAACGAGATTACGAGATTACGAAATTACGAGACTACGATATAACGAAATTACGATATTGCGGGGTGGGGTGTCATGGCATGGCATTTCAGGGGTCTTGGTGCTCGTCAAGGAGTTTGCGGGCCTCGGCAAGATCTTTTTCATTCACAAGCAGGTCAACGCCTCCGAATATCGGCACGTAAGGGTTATTGTTATTGTAAAGCACTACCGGAATGCCATAAGACTCCAGCATGCCCTTAACGATAGCGGCGTCCGGCATCGAAGGATAAGAACTCAGAATAACCATAAGCGTATTTATTAATTTTATGAGATGTGTCCTCCCGGATAAGCCGCTCAGCAGCTTGTTGACGGCAATTTTGGGAGGTAGTGCTCATTAAAGGAAAAAGAGGAGAATATAGACTGCCATTGAGGGGATAACCAGAAGGAGGGAGTCAATCCTGTCGAGGATTCCGCCATGGCCTGGAATGAGATTGCCGGAGTCTTTGAGATTGAGGTTTCTTTTGATCACAGATTCAAATAGATCGCCATAAGTGGCGGCGATGCTAATCAGCAGGCCACCTAAGCCCCAGAACCATAATTTATCGGCAACGTAGAATTCCGAGAGTGGAATGGCAGCTGCACCGAAAGCAAAGCCTGCAGCGATGGTTGTGAGAGCCCCTCCGATGAAGCCTTCCCAAGTTTTCTTAGGGCTGATGCGTTCAAAGAGCTTATGTTTGCCCAAGAGGCTGCCGAAAATGAAGGCGCCGGTGTCGTTGATCCATATAAGGATGAAGACTGTCATGATGGCCATGCAATGTCCGGAATCGATGCTTCCGATATTATTCAAGGACGCGAAAAGATTCATAAGTGCCAGAGGGAGGGCGATATAAACCTGCCCCATAATATCAACAGCGAAAGATCTCTCAGGATGCGGTGAACGGGAATAGACAGTGATAATAAATCTGAAAATCAGCCAGAGAAGCCAGAGGGTGAGCGAAGGACCATAAGGGGCATTTATAAGGAGCAGAGCCCCCATGGCGTCAAAAATAAAGAGCGGGAGTTCTCTAGGTTCTTCACCGAATCGCATTTTGCGGAATTCCATTACTCCTAACACGCCAAGAAGGCTTGAAAGGGCAGCTACGCCATATTGGCCGCAAAAGCAGGCCAAAATAATAATAGCTACATACACACTGCCTGATAAGGCTCTAATAGCAACTCTTTTTAAATCCATAATCATTCTATTGTCATTTCACCGCTCCAACATTCATCCTGTATTATAGGATAATGGAGTTTGATAAACATCTACCCTTAGACTCCATCGCATACTCCATTTTAAAGGCAAATATAATAAAAATTCTTTAAAGTATGGCAAAATGGTTTAGCGAAAGTTTGACAGATGATAGGGAAAGGCGCAGAATCGCATCACGATTCTGCGCCTTTATTAGTTAATATCAGGGTCTTAGCTACTTTTCATGTGAAGTTTAGCGGAGCACTTTCACAGCTTTGCCATTGGCAACTCGGATGTAGATACCACTTTCGGGGATGTTTGAGAGACGCACACCCTGCAGGTCAAAGTAGAGAACTTCGCCTTCGGCAACTTCCACAACATTTACGCCGCTTATGTTATCAACTATTCTGCCGGTGTATTTTGTGC
>X363_Desmarests_Spiny_Pocket_Mouse__coassemble_1066_pt1 | contig 11627 bp, 13 predicted proteins | sample X363_Desmarests_Spiny_Pocket_Mouse__metabat2_high_PE_001 | metagenome-assembled genome bin X363_Desmarests_Spiny_Pocket_Mouse | reverse complement strand
ATTATAGATGGTGTCTATTCGCTGGTTTTCATCCATGGCCGCGATATTCGACCATTCCGGGGTCATGCGACAACTTGTCAATTTGACAAGTTGTCAGATATATCTATATTTGCTTTGACTTGGCCTGATTTTTTATTAATTTTGCAGTTCTATAAATTCAGTTATGGGCAGAAAGAAGAAACCGTTACCTTTGATTAAAGGAATTCGGATATCCGGTGTTGCAGCCGAGGGTAAGGCGATAGCCAAGGTGAAATGGCGTGTGGAGGATGAATCGCCAATCGTGATTTTCATCCCTTATGGCGCGCCTGGAGATGTGGTGGATCTGCAGATCGACCGCAAGAAGCATTCTTTTGCCGAGGCACATATCGTAGATATCATAACACCTTCGCCTGTAAGGATTGAGCCGGCTTGCCGGCATTTCGGAATTTGCGGCGGTTGCAAATGGCAGCACTTGCCTTATGATGAGCAACTGAAGCATAAGCGCCAGCTTGTGGCAGACGCTCTTTCCCGTATTGGGAAAGTTGAGCTCCCTGAGATAAATCAGACTTTGGGCTCGGCCGAGATCATGGGCTACCGCAATAAGATGGAATATACTTTCTCCAATAAGAAATGGCGCACCTGGGAGGAGGTGAAATCGGGTAAAGACTTCAGCGATTCTCCAAACGCCTTGGGATTCCATATACCGGGGGCTTTCGATAAGGTGCTCCATATTGAGGAATGTCTTCTGCAGGAGGAGTTTGGCAACAGACTACGAAATTTTGTCTATTCTTATGCCAACGACCACGGTCTCTCTTTCTATGATATCCGCAATAATGAAGGGTTGCTCCGCACTCTGATGATTCGCACTGCCTCCACCGGAGAGAAGATGGTGGTGGTTACCTTCGGGCAGTATTCACCGGAGGAGATCAAAGCTGTGATGGAAGCTGTTGCCGATGAGTTCCCGGAGATAACCTCCCTTCAATATTGCGTAAATTTGAAACTGAATGATTCCATAGCCGACCAGGAGATTCTTTCCTGGCGAGGACCCGGATATATAGAGGAGGAGATGGAGAGTCTGCGTTTCCGTGTGAATGCCAAATCCTTCTATCAGACCAATTCCCGCCAGGCATATGAACTCTATAAAACCGCACGCCGATATGCCGGCCTCGATGAATGGGCCGAGGCTCATGGGGGGAAGCGTCCGGTGGTGTATGATCTTTATACAGGCACCGGAACCATAGCCAACTTCGTGGCCCGCGGTGCTGAAAGGGTTGTGGGTATCGAATATGTGGAGGTGGCTATCGAGGATGCAAAATTAAATTCCCGGGTTAATGGAATAGATAACACTCTTTTCTTTGCCGGAGACATGAAGGATGTGCTCACAGATAGTTTCGTGGCAGAGCATGGACACCCGGACATAATGATTGTGGACCCCCCGAGAGCCGGAATGCACGAGGATGTGGTCAAAGTCATACTTAATGCCCGTCCGGATGTGATAGTCTATGTGAGCTGCAATCCGGCTACGCAAGCCAGAGACCTCTCTCTTCTTGATTGTGATTATAAGGTTACGGATGTGCAGCCGGTGGATATGTTCCCGCATACGCATCATGTGGAGAATGTGGTGAGGCTGCAACGCCGTTGAAACGGGTCGGATAGAGCGTATCAGACGAGATAAACGCGCACTTGGCCCACAGGGAGCTTGCCAACGAGCATGAGGGGAATACGGGCGGTGTCGTCTGAAATCCAGGCATCGATGTCGTCCGAACTCTTCTTTTTGCCATCGGAGGTGAATGTGAAGCGTATATGCCAGGCATTGCGTTTGGCTCCGTTTTGCATCTTGATTGTCTCTATCCCGGAAGATTTCACTGCCAGGGTCTCCGATTTGAGACCTGAGAATACCGTGATTCGCATCACTTTCCCGTTGGTGAAGCTGTTGAAGTCGAGTAGACGCAGATAATAGAACACTGAGAGCATGTCGTAGACAGGACCGGAGCCGGAGAGGGTGGTGTTGGATTTCGTGATCTTTCCTTTTTTTTCTCGATAGCGCATGCAGGATGCCCCGACTTTCCCTCCATTGGAGTGATGATACGTTATATCATCCTTGGAATATTTTCCCCCTTCATGTGCGATCTTGGTATAACTCAGCGGCAGGAATCCCCTGGCCTGTACGCGCGAGCCGAGGGTATCGCGGACTTCAAAGAATTTGTCGGCCCATGGTTTGGTCTTGGCCGTGAGCTTGAGATTATAGTTGTCTCCCTGTCGGCGCAGGGAGAGGGTGGCAGTGGCTGCCTCCTTATGAATCAATCCCCATTTATAGGTTATGATGTAATGGAGGGTCTCATCGGCAAAATCAGTTTTTGAAGTTGCAGCCCCTATGGCCATTGAAAATGTAATGGCCATAAAGCATACGTAGGTGAATAATCTCTTGTGCATGTCTGAATCAAGATCCGGGATGGGTTGGGTTTAGAAATCGTCTTTATCTTTGTCCCAGCCGTTCCAGTTCATGACTCCTTGCATAAGAGAGACCTCAACTTTTGCAGACACATCAAGTTTCGGAACAATAATCGCGTAGCGGGTGAAATTCCTTACATCCTCCACATAAGAGAACTCGCCGCTTTCGCTGTTTATCACCCAGTGGAAGATGCCATCTTCTGTGTCGCGATAATATCTGTAGCGGAAAGCATCGAGTTGGAAGGGATCCAGAGTGTAATATATCAGAAGGGTGGAGTTGGTGTAGTCAAGATATTTGTAGGCCTCGGCAAAGCCGAAGATATCTGTGGGCAGCTCCGAATAACTATTGATTATGTAGAGATTCCTGTTGAGGGTTTTGCAGACCTCAACCTTAAGGCGGTCGGTTTTCTGCACTTCTTCGCTCTTTACAGGCATATAGCTAAGGATGGTGATATCCCATTCTTTGGGAAGGTCATCATCTTTATGGCATGAACTAAAGCCCAAAGTGAGCACAGCTGACGCAAGGCATACGAGGAATCCGATAAAGTATCTTTTCATATTGCAATATATATATAGGTTTAACTTTAAAACGCCGTAAATCCGATTTTATTACTATAATAAATTCAACTATTGGAAGTGGGTATTTGTTTTATAAACACTATAAGACTATATCGTTTAGCCCTATGCGGCTTGCAAAATACTCACTTTTTAATCCTATATTGTTATGAGAAAATTTGATTTCAGACTTTCGCGTTTCAGCTGGATTCCCCTTTTCACAGGGATCGTGGCTGTCGGACTTGGCATCTGGTGCCTTTGCTCTCCGCTGACTTCTGTGCCTGTCATGGCCTATCTTTTCGCGGCTATACTCTGCGGAGCCGGCGTTTTCAATCTTGTATTTGCTATCGTAAACCGCAGGGCTCTCCCCAATTGGGGATGGGCGTTGGCTCTGGGTATACTTGATCTGATAGCCGGTGTCTGGCTCTTTACTTTGCCGGAAGCCGAACTGGCGGTCACTTTCGTTATAGTGCTCGGAATATGGTTGCTCTGCATTTCCATCAATGCCATCTGCGAGACATTCGTGTTGAGCCGATCTTCGACTGCCTGGACTGTCCTTTCAATACTTCTTCTCTTCGCCACTATCTATTTCGCCATAGTAATCCTTTCCTCTCCAGCTGCCATGGCTGTGGCCGGCTGGCTGTATCTGGGCTTCTCACTCATAGCATTCGGCGCTTTTCGCATCGCCCTTTACTGGCGCTTGAACCGCTTGAAAAAAAAGAGCCTGTTAAATAATAAATGTTAACGCAGGGGCGGTGGATTTCCGGAAAGCCACCTGGCCTTAAAAAGACGTGTTGAAGAAGGTCTGGTTTAAAGAACCGTAATCCCAGAGATACCACCTCTAACACAATATCAATTAACTGATTATGGGGCACACTGCTAAAAGCGACACAGCCATTGATAGAATGGGCTTCGGCTCATATTCGAAGAGAAAAATAATGGTATCATCAGTTTTATGTTACGAAAATAAATGTTAATTTTGCAATATGGAACGAAAATACAATCATAATTCGACATGGCTTAAATTGTTGTCTGCATTTTGTGTTATATCAGCAATGGCTTTTTATGGATGCTCTAATTCAGCATCTTCTACAAATAAGAAGTATGACAGATTTGATAGTCTGAAAAAAGAACTGCAGCAAATCGCTGATGCCGCTTCCGGCAAAGTTGGTGTGGCGGTTATAACTTCTGATGGAGACACTCTTAAAATCAATAATGATTCTCATTATCAGTTGATGAGCGTTTTCAAACTCCATGAAGCACTTGCGGTCTCTCATATTCTGGACATTCAAGGGATATCATTGGATTCCATTATTTCCTTTTCAAGAAGCGAACTGGATCCAGACACATGGTCTCCTATGCTTAAAGAGCATAAAGAGACAGAATTTAACATCCCTGTCTCAGAGCTGATTCGATATATTATACAGCTTAGCGACAACAATGCCAGTAATCTTTTGTTTGACCGGATTGTCTCTGTCAAGGATTGTGAAGATTTTATACATAAATCCACCGACATAAAGGATTTCTCAATCAATTACACTGAACGGCAAATGCATAGTAACCCTTCATTGGCTGATGGCAATCACAGCTCCCCTCTTGCATGTGCCGAATTGATGGAGAAGATATTTTCCGATTCAATAGTTTCCTCCGAGAAGCAGACCGTGTTACAGAGAATACTTCTTGATTGTCAAACCGGACAAGACCGTATATTTGCACCCTTGAAAGATAAACACGGCGTGACATTGGCGCATAAAACAGGCAGCGGATTCCGAAACGAGAGGGGAGAACTGACGGCACATAATGATGTTGGCCGTGTGGTTCTTCCAGACGGAAGGCATTATGTGTTGGCAGTCATGGTTAAAGACTTCAAAGGCTCTGAAGAGCAGGCTTCAGCAATAATTGCAAAAATATCAGCTGCCGTTTTCAATTTCATTAATCATACCACCACCGCCTTCAACATTTCCGGCGCACACTAACCCTTAATTATTATTGATGGCAGTGTTTGTGGGTTTTGTTTCCTGCTCACGCTCAGCGGCGCATTATAACAAAGTCATAAGACTCCTTTAGAATTAATGTATCGTTTGTGGGCTATGAAACACACGAACAGGCTGTGCCGACATCAGGAGATATGGGCGTTATCACACAGACATCATCAACCGTTCAACTCGGAGAGGTGGTGGTGATGTAATTGTGAATAAATGTAAAATTTTATTGCAATTATAAAAATTCAGTGTTAAATAAAGTTAATTTTATTGACAATTATTGATTTTAATGATGATATGTTTGCAAGAAAAGTTAATTCTCAATAACTTTGATTCTGACAAGTATGTAATTTTACCTTCATCAGTCGTTAGATAATGAAAAAACTCATATGCCTGTTCCTGTTGGCGCTGGCGCTCCCGATGGCAGTCTTCGCTAAATTTTATGTAAAAATCAATCCTAAGGTTGAGACGGATTACGATCAGCACACTTATGGTGTGGGCTCTGTGTTCTGCAATTCCGATAAGGATGGACTCAAACTCAGTGAGCTTTGGTTATCGCCCGGTTCCAAATTCATTGATAAAGTTGCTGTCATTCAAAATTCTCTTGCCACCCATTATTCGTTCAACTATTATGACGCCACTGAGAAGCGAACACGAACTCAGATTATCGGTGTCGCAATCGGTGACCCTTTGAATTCAAATGAACCGGGAGAAATTAAAGTCTCCCTGACTCCTAATGCGAATGCTGCAGATGGCAAATGGTGTGTAAGAGGAATTGAGATTTATGCCATGAACACATCTGAATCTACGAAGGTCAGTCTGACCATAGATGACGTGAAGATCTATTGCTCAAAACAGCGGGAGTGGGAGTATCTTACCGCCGATTTCGGCGATGAGGGAAGGCGCATGGATTCCTTTTCCTTGATTGTGAATAAGAATGTGATAGGACTCTCCACCATAAAGATTTATATTGAGCCCGAGCTTGATGCCGAAGACGCAGGTTTCAATACTTATGCCGATGCAGGTAATGAGATTCATTTTCCTCTTCCTTGTGAGAGCAAATACATAGTGGAGAATGGGGTTGGACTGGCCATTCTTGATGCGACTTCCACCCTCAAGACAGAAGGTTCTTTTGACCCCACTTCAGGGGTTTACTCAGTGGCGGATCTCCCCATAGGGCACTATTACGCTTGTTACTATACCAAGTCGCAGAAGGTTAATTCTCAGAAAAGAGAAGAGGAAGACGCGGCCACTTTGGCGGCGCTCACTATAGCGCACGGCAAGCACTTCGTGGTGCAACCCGTGCTCCCGGCCGATTTTTCCATCAATGGCGCCCAGAGAGATGGAGACGTTGTCTATATTCCTGAGCAATATAATCCCAAAGGGGAGAGTGCCTCTTATACTTGGAAAAATGCCATACTATCGGATGTGAAAGCCGATGCCGTTTATTGGAAGACAACACTGGAGAATCCTCTTACTGTCAAACCTGATTATAATAAGGCGATGGCTATTTCTTGCAACGCTATAGCATCTTCCCCCATTATATCGGGCGCGGCATGCTATCGGCAGAGTGATAGCTATGTGTCTGAGATCCCTGATGGCTTTGCAAAATATAGCGATGCCGGAATACGCCTCACCGGTGGCAACACCCTATATTTAATACTCGAAAAAGATGGCGTACTTTCAGAGGCCAATAAAATAAATTATCTGAAGAACGGTTCCACCTCTTTAGTGGAAGCCATAGAGGATTGCACACAATCCGTACGTTACTATCAGCTTGATGGTAGCCCTGCAGATCTGAAAACCGCTCCGAAAGGCGCTATGCTTATTCGGGCTCTTCCTGACGGCACCTCCTCGATTATTGTTTTATAAGATGGGGTGTAATAAGTATAAGTTTGTGGTATTATGCTTCAGGCGCAAGCCTCGGACGGGCTTAAGCCTTGGGGTTGCGAAAAAATTTTAAAAAAAAATTGCAATATAATTTGGTTTATAAAATAAACTATATTAACTTTGCACTTGAAAATAGAGCGGAGACGCGCGACCGCTCTTTTTTCAGAATTCAACGGTTTATAAAATAAACCAATTTATCTACTCTAAAATTCTTCAGAAATGGAAGACAAAAAACTCACTCCGCAGGAGAGCATGGAGCTGATAGCATCCATGATTCAGTCATCAAAACAACGAGTCGCTATGCCCGACCTCCGCATTTCGGTTATGTGGGCTGTGCTCGTAATAGTAGTAGCCTTGGCTGCATGGGGGCTTCTTTCAGCCACACATAATGCGTGGTTTAACATGGTTTGGCTTGCCATTCCGGTGATAGGAATCCCCGCCAATCTCTTGCTCTCCAATAATGCCCGGGGCAAGAAAGCTGCGAAGACTTTTATCGATATTGTCAACGACGGCATCTGGACGATTGTGGGCTATATCGCCATCGGTGCCTCAATAATCTGCGTAATCGCGCAACTCTGCGGCTATCCGCAGGCTTGGCTCGCCATGCTCTATTCTGCCTTTATCATCGTGGGATTCGGAGCTGCGGCGAGTGGCATGCTTCTGCGCGAGAAATCTTATGTGTTCGGCGGAATTTTCTCGATTTTCTCCGGCTTTGCAATCATTGTCTGCAATCTTTGTCAGATTCCTCTTCACTATTCCTGGGTAATGCCCCTCTATATCCTCTGCTTCCTGTTGATGTTCATAGTGCCGGCATTCATAATAGCCCGTAAACTCAAAAAAGAAAGCCGATGAAAGAACTTGACCCGCTGCTGCACTCTCAGCTGAGACTGGCCGTGATGTCAATTCTTATGAACGTTGAGGAGGCCAATTTCGTCTATCTTAAAGAGAAGACAGACTCCACGGCTGGAAATCTAAGTGTGCAACTCGATAAGCTCTCTTCAGCCGGTTATATATCCGTGGAAAGAAGTTTGGTCGGGAAGAAGACCTGCACAATCTGCAAAGTCACCCGAAAAGGGCGCGAGGCGTTTGAACAATACGTGGCTGACCTTAAGACCCTACTTAACATCTGAGGTTCCCGTCTCAGACTCTAAATCTTCTCACACAAGATCATGCAATATTTACCCAAGGTCTCGCAGATGTGATGCAGATTTTTTTGCAAGCAAAGGAGCATAGCGGGCTATGCGACTGAGTCAAAAGGAAAATTCTGATCACATTTGCGCTCCTTGCGTTAAGTAGATGTTCAAATTAAACTGCTACTATAACATTTATTATTAAACAAGCTCTAAGACAATGCAGATACTATTGGCATGTGCAAAGATAATGACCGGTGTGGAGCCACGGAAGTTGGCACTCCACACAGAGCCTGTGTTCCGGAAACAAGCTCAGGAGAATGCGCTTTTGCTTTCGAGATATTCGGCAGAGGAACTACAAGATATGCTCCACTGCAATAAGGAGATTGCGGCGGAGAACCGGTTGCGCTATCAGTGTTTCTTGGCAGGAGAAAACAGAAAGACCGCCGTTTTCGCCTATGACGGCATGGTGTTCCGGAAACTTGCTCCAGAGACATTCACCGATGAGGAACTACGCTTTGCGAACGGGCACCTGAACATCGGCTCCTTTCTCTATGGCTTGTTGCGCCCTCTTGACCTAATCAATCTCTATCGACTCGAGGGAGAGGTGGAGCTTCCCGAGAATGGCAAGACGATGTTTGACTATTGGAAGCCCATCCTCACCGATTATTTCATTCAGAAGGTTAAGGCAGACGATGGCATCCTCGTTAATCTGGCCAGTAACGAGTTCAAATACATATTTGACTGGAAGCGGGTGAAGAAGGAACTGACAATCGTAACGCCGGAGTTCAAGGTAATGAAGGGTGGTAAGCCTAAGACCATTGTCATATACACAAAGATGTGTCGTGGAGCCATGGCCCGCTGGATTATTCAAAACCGCATAGTTGATTTAGAGGCTCTGAAGACTTTTGAATATGAGGGGTTTGTTTACAAAAATGACTGGACATTTGTAATGGAATAAAAGAATACGGGAATATACGATAGATGCGCTAATGTATATTACAGCGTTGAATCTAACCCTCCAGGGGCAGCTCTTACTTCTTCCTTTCCATGTGGGCTAACGCTCATTCTATCATCGGATGTATGGCGATAAGCAGTGAATTCCCATATTCTGTTAATTGGAATTGTGTTTGTGGAGGTATCTCGGGAATGGCCGTCCTTAAAACAAGGCCTTCTTCCACAAGCATCTTCAATGATTGGGACGGCATTTTGGGAGATATGCACCTCAAAAACTGCATCTTTTTGAGATATAGTTTTTACGGAGGTTGGAGGAACGTCAAGCTCCTCACCTCCGGCGAGTGCCGCAAAATTCGAGACGCGCCCATTTTCCGCGTCAACAATCTTGAAGTATTCTTTTGATATTACGCTGAAAATGCGTAACTTTGCATGAAACTAAAGCATTAACATTTATGAAAAAACGTGTAGACTATAGCACATTTTCGTGGATACTTACATTGATTGTAACTGCTGCTCTCGGCATAGGCTTAGCCGTTTCCAAAGATGAGCCTGCGGCATTATATCCATTACTTATTATTGTCTTTGGTCTTTACCTTCCCGCGCTTTTCTTTGCACCAATTTATATTTCCGCAAATGAGAATGAAATAGAAATAGATTCATCATTCAAGATTCGCTCTATTCCTATGAGCGAAGTGTCAAGTGTTGAACGCTATCGACCCCTACCAAGCACTATTCGCACATGTGCCTCGGGCGGATTTTTGGGATATTGGGGCACTTTCAGAGATAGCGTTGTTGGTAAATATGTAGGTTATTGGGGTAACAAAAACGATTGTTTTCTCGTTATCCTAAAATCCGGCAAAAAATATTTGCTAGGATGCAGGGATTGTGATGCAATGATGGATTACATCAAATCTCACATAAAGAAATAAACGTCTTTTGGCAACCGCATAGGAGTCCATATCTTCGCTGAATTTTTCAGCGAAGATATGGACTCTCTTAGAACTCGACAACTTCGAGGAAGCCTACTGCGGCGAGTGGGACAGCGAAGAAGACTTCGCCCGGCACATCGTTGAGGAGTGCTACGACCTTGACAGGATTATGGGCAATCTCGCCAACTACTTCGATTACGAGGCCTTTGGTAGAGAGCTGTTTATGTATGACTACACGATGGGCGCGAACAATAACGTGTTCCGCAACATCTGACCCCAATCCTCCCTCTCTCCTCACGGGTTCTCCCTTCGGGGAGAGCCTTTTTGTTGGTCAATCGCAACGCCCCGTCTTGACCCGCCCACCACCCGGTGGCGGTTGGGACGTTGTATTATTTCTTCTTCTTTTCCAAGTGTGCTATTGCCCAATCAACCAACGGATTCATCGCATCGAGCAATGTTTGCCCGTAGGGCGTGAGTTGATATTGTGTGCGTGGTGGCACTTCAGCTATCACCGTGCGTATCACCAATCCCTCCTCTACAAGCATCTTCAACGCTTGCGATAGCATCTTGGGCGACACATCGGGTATCGACCTATTCAATTCTCCGAAAAATTTCGGTTGACCGTCACTTAGCGAGTCCACAATGAGCATAGGCCATTTCGCAGCAATGACGGCAAGGACGCTGCGGATTGGGCAACCCGTAACGTCCTCAACGAGGTTTGTGCAGTCTTTCATTATAACACCGCGTCTGTCATAGTCCATTGTGTGAGACTTCCTGCTTTTACTTGGATGCAGATACTGGTCATATCGGTGTCGGCGTGCATCTTACGGCTCACTTCGGGGGCGACTCTCAGCCAGTCTCCGGCTTCGAGGGCTACTTTTTCGCCGTCAAGTTCCATGCTTCCTTTGCCGGAAACGATGAAATATATTTCTTCGTTCTCCTTGTGGCTGTGGAAGAAAGGCACTTCCGTACCTGCGGCCATTACATTTACTGATAATTCTGCACCCGTCAGTGAGAGGGTGTCGTGCAGCTCGGTGCGCTGAGCGTCGGCTGCTACATGGGTCTTGCTGTATTTACTCATTGTATTTTAGTTATTTTGGGTTTTCGCACTGCAAAGTTACAACATTCAAGTTTGTTTGTCAAGTAGTTACCTCGAAGTAACTACCTTACATCGAGGTATAAAATTTCTATATCATAGCGTTATAAATTGAGTTTTAACATTCGTTAACGAGGATTTCTATGTCTTTTACGACGCTAATATATAGCGGTAATTTTGGAACAAAGTTAATTTGCTATGCCCAAAACCGCTTACAACATATCACTCAAAGGCTACGTCGGGGGCGCTGACTTCGACCGCACGACCGTTGACCGGGAGCTTGCCAAGAATGACGGCAAGCAGGTCAACGTCCTCATTGACTCCCTGGGCGGCTCACTCGCCACTGGTCTGTCAATCTCCGCAGCCTTCAAGAACCACGGCAATGTCAATGTGCATTTCGTCGGACTCAATGCTTCTGCCGCAACCATCGCTTCGCTCGGTGCGGCTCACATCTCCATTGATGCCGGGGCTATGTATCTCGTTCACAAATGTTCGATGGCCTTCTTTGAGTGGGGCAGTCTGAATGCCGACCAGTTCGCGCAGCTCATCGCTGATTGCGAAAAAACCAAGGCCGACCTGGACAAGTTATCTTTGTAGATTCCGAATCGAAGTGCAACGTTTGATCAGGAATATACAGTAGCAGAACATTCCTCTCTCC
>X363_Desmarests_Spiny_Pocket_Mouse__coassemble_1024_pt1 | contig 12056 bp, 10 predicted proteins | sample X363_Desmarests_Spiny_Pocket_Mouse__metabat2_high_PE_001 | metagenome-assembled genome bin X363_Desmarests_Spiny_Pocket_Mouse | reverse complement strand
GACCCGGAGGGTCGAATATCGCAGCCCCGGGTGTAAACCCGGGGTATAAAGCCCAAAAAGATAGAGTTTCAGCAATTTGTAGAATCGCGGAGCGATTCTACAAATTGCTGAAACTCATTATATTATAAATGTCGCATATCCCCGGGTTTACACCCGGGGCTGCGATATTCGACCCTCCGGGTCATCGCCGCCGAGGTTTTGCAACACCCTCGTATTTCTTAAGAGACAGGCCGGTGCTTACCAGTCTTTGTCTTCGCCCTCCTCTACCCAGGTGCTGCTCTGGTATTTGAACTTGCCGGGGGCGGTGACCAGATAAACCACTGTGGTGGGAACGGCATCGCCGTCATAGGCCGTGAGGTTCACAGTGACTGTCACATCCATATCGGCCGCAGGAGCCATATCAGCGTTCAGCTTCTCAAGGGCCGCCGGGAAGGTCTCGGTGCAGAAACGCTTCTTCATGAGTAGCGTTATCTGGTCGTTGCTAAGCCCTTCATAGCCCGTGTAGCCATCAGGCATGTGCGAGAGAGCCGAGGAGGCGCGGATGTCGACATTGCCGTAATAGGCCGATGCGCCGGAGTAGAACTCGGCGTTGCCGCGATAATCGATGAAGTATTTGCCGGATGTGATGGAAGTGTCGCCCATAGGCACGCAGATGTTCTCATATACCCAGTCTACACATGCCATATAATATGTGTAGGAGGGGTCTGTGTTGCGCGAATACGGAAGGTCTATCACGATCGAGGGGTTGAATTTCCATTTTCCTTCGATCTTGGTGAACTGGGAGGTGGCCACGCCGGCATCTATACGCCATTCATCATTCTCGAGCACATACTCCTTGGCACGATAGGCCGTGGAGCCGGAGGCATAGTAGAGATATGCCAGAATCTTCGAGTCCCCTTCATACGCATAGGGGAATTTGCTCTTCAGGTAGATGGGGAGATAGCTGTCGGGCTGGCTGCCGGAGAGATTGCCGTAGGTGGAGCCCATGGCTGTATAGTCGGCTTTGCTGAGCACAACCACATTCTTCTGGAGCTTCCAGTCTTTGCCGTCATATTTGTATGCGGCATTCTCCTCAGAGGCATTTCCGCTCCAGTCGGCGCCGTAGTCATAACCATCGAAGTCGGGATTCCGGGATGCCACATAATAGTTAGCTATCACGTAGTCGCCCTCTTTGGCCGAGACATTGTTTTCGAGTATAACCGGGAGGTTCTCGGCAGCTGTCGTCTTGGGAGCGAAGGCCTCGATATAGTATTCTTCGCTTCCCCAGGAGAGCTGATAGTCCTCTTCAGTCACCTTATAGGTCTTGACACCGGCATTGATGGCGCGCACGGCTTCGGGAAGTTCTGTCTCCACATTATAGCTCACCTTCACGTTGGAGTTCTCGTTATAGGTGTAATAAGGGAGTCCCTTATCGGTTGTGGCCAGCAGGGCAGGGATATATTTGCGGGCCTGCTCGTCGCTCACGAAAGTGCCATTCTTACCGATGGCGGCCAGAGCCGCCGTTTCCTCTTCACCCTCGCTCTCGGCGATGGCCGTGTTGGCCTCCAGGGAGGCTATGGTGGAGTAATCCTCCGAAGTGAGTGTGTATGTCGCGGTCTTCACACCTTCCGCGGGACTGGGCTCCTTGAAGCCCTCGAGGTCATCGTTCCACGCGTTCTCACTGCAGGCGCCAAGCATGAGCGCCGAAGCCATGAGGAACATATATGATTTATTGATTTTCATCTTTTCTTATGTTTAGCATTTTTGAAAGACTCTTTTTCATTCCTTGAATCACATCTCATCAGAACGAGATTTTCAGACGCAACGCATAGGTGCGGCCGAAGGAATAGAATGTGCGGTAGGCGTTCTCCCAGGTGCCGTCGGAGGTGGCGGAGGTGTAAGCGTCCATTACGTAGTTGTAGCCGCATACGTTATAGACGTTGCCATAGATTGTGGCATCGAAACCTGCCATCTTGAAGTTATAGCTTGCCGAGAGGTCGAGCTGGTTGCCCCAGGGTATTCTCCAGGGTTTGCCCACATTGATCTCAGCTCCCGGGGCATAGGCGCTCCCAGAAAGAGAAAAGTCGGAATAGTTGCGTGCCGATGCTGTCCAATCGACACCAATGCGGAAGCCCTTGAATGGGCGTATGGTCAGGCCAAGCCAGCCTGTGGACTGCGCGGAGCCGCCCACCTTGCGGCCTTTCTGGTTGAGCGTGGCCTTGGCATGATCGGCGGCGAGCACACCGCTGGCCAGGTCTCCCTTGAGGTTTGCCAGAGGCTGACCGTAGTTGTTGTAGAAGTAGCCGGTGGCGTTGCTGTCCCATACCCAGTCGCCTATGGAAAGCATGCCGTGGATATCGAGCCAATGCCAGGGCTTGAAGGTGGCGTTCACCTCGATGCCCATATGGCGTGCGTTTACGCCCATCATATTGAAGAAGGCGTTGTCGCCGTTGTTCATCTCCACAACGCGGCTGGCGGTCTTGTCGAGCCATTTGGTGTAATAGCCGTTCACAACGGCTGTGAACATCGGCGAATGGAACTCATAGCCTATCTCGAATGTGCCGCATTTTTCGTTTACTGCTTTTTTGTTTACCACGTTGGAGGTCTCGTTGGCAAAGAACACCGCCTTCGAGAAGAAGGGTGCGCGGGTGAGATAGCCGCCGTTGACATAGACGTTGTTATGGCGGTCGATGTTCCAGTTGACACCGGCCTTCACGTTGCCGGCCAGAAAGTTGGGTTTCTCCGACATGGCGTGCTCTGCATCATAATAGAGGCGGTCGTAGCGCCAGTAGGTCGTGTTGTTGATGGAGCCCGCCAAAATGGTGGTGAGTTTTTCGCCCCAGGGCTGGTATTCAAGTTGCACATAAAGTCCCTCCTGGGCTGTGTGACCGGTATAGTCGCGATATACTACATCGCCCACACCAAGCTTCTGGTTCACCCATTCCGGATTGGCGGCGTTTATGTTATTGGCGGCCTTCACGCCTTTTCTGGTACCATCATCTATATAGTATTCACCATCATAGAGATCGCAGATGGTGTTCTTGTGATAACCGACATAATAGCGCACGTCGATACCTGCAAGAAGGTTGAGTTTGTTCTGGATAAGCTCGTTCTTGTAGGTCGACACGAGGCCTACCCAGGTGTGGTTGTTGCCAGAGCGGGCCATGATCATGTTGGAGCCTGTGGCCGAGGCGGCGTTCATGTCCTGGATAGCGCCGTAGTCGAAGGTGCCGTCCGGGCGGCGGAAGGTTGTGGTGAGGATGCCGTTGTTGGCGCCATACCATGAGCTGTAGCTCAATGAAACTCCGTTATAGCTTCCGCGTCCCTGGCCTGAAGAGCCGTAGCCGCTGGCAAAGGAGGCATAGATGGCTGTGGAAAGCGATGACTTATGGTCTATCTGCCATATATGGTTCAGCGAGAGCTGGGGCTTGTGATATACATTGAGCGAGGACGAGCGCACCTGCCCTTCGTTGTCATAACCGAAGGTGGGGTTGTATTTATACATGCTCTCTCCGTCCATATATTGCTTCACATCCTGCCAGCCCTCTATGGTGAGGCCGTTGGCAGAGGTGCGTTTGTTGTGTCTCTGCGGCGAGCCGAAGGCCGTGAAGCTCAGTTGATGCCTGGAGTTTATGCGCTTGGAGATGTTCACGAAATAGGTGTAGGCATCGAAATCTGTGCCCTGCACATAACCCTGGCCCCATTTGCGCGAGCCCAATATAGTTATGGCCCACCCGTTTTTCATCAGCCCCGTGGAGAGGGAGAAGCCGATATGGTTCATCCCATCATTGCCCATGCCGTAAAAGAGGTTGCCTCCTCTTTTCACATCGAGAGTGCGGGTGGTGATGTTGATGGTGCCTCCCACAGAGGGGGATGAGATTATGGCCGCGCCCAGGCCGCGCTGTGTCTGCATCGATGAGGTGACATCGGAGAGTCCGGCCCAGTTGCTCCAGTAGAGGCCGCCCCACTCCATGTCGTTCACAGGGATACCGTTGATGAGGGCGGCTATGTTTTCTGTCTTGAAACCACGCATATTGATCTTGGCATCGCCGTAGCCACCGCCATCTTTCGTGGCCCACACGCCGGGAGTCGTCTTCAGAACTTCAGGAAACTCCTGGTTGCCGAGTTTAGCCTCGATTTCCGGAGCCGAGATGTTGGAGATGGCCACAGGGGTCTTTCTCGTGCGGGCGATAGACTGCGTGACAACGACGTCTTGCAGCATCGTTTCGCGTGCATTCATCACGACATCGCACCGACGATTCTTCACAGGAAGCGTCAGCGGGTCATAGCCCACATAATCGAAAGTCAGATGCTTTGCACTGTCGGGTACTTTCAGCCGGAAGCGGCCGTCAATGTCGGCGGCGGTGGCAATGTTGGTGCCACTTACTCTGACTGTGGCGCCGATAAGGGGCTCTCCCGACTTATCGACAACTACGCCCTCCACTACGATGTCGGCAAGACAGATTGTCGTGCCTATCGCCATAGCGGCGGCAGAGAGGATAATTCTCTTCATGTCTTAGAGTGTTTGGGGTTAGTTATTATTATGTGGCGTTCCCTCTCCGCCTCTGGCGAGGCAGAAAGGGAACGCATTTTTTATCTCTTATCTCTTTATCTCCTGCTGGTGTTCATGATAGGCAGCCTCTTCGGGCTTCTGCCTTATCTTTACCTTCATGGTGTCGAAGCCTTTGCCATACACACCGTTAACATTCGCCTGCGTTATGAATGCCTCAGGGTCTATCAGCTTGACTATGCGGAAGATGGTGACTGATTCTATCTTGCGACACCACACCATCAGTATCTTGACATCATGCTTGGAATACCACCCTTTCCCCTCCATCACAGTAACGCCGCGACGTGCCTCTTTATTCACCATATCGGCTATCTCCTCCCATTTCTTCGAGAAGATTATAAACTGGGTGGCCTGGCGGTTGGTATTGATGATCATATCCGTGATATATGCCACTATGAAAGTCACTACCCATCCATATACTATCAGAGGCACCCTTTCTTCGAAACGCTCCATCAGTGTCCCCTCGAAGGGGAGGAAGAAACTGCACATCACTATCATCATGTCGACACATATCATCGTGCGCCCGATTGAGACATTGCTTACCTTCGACACCATCGCCGCAACGATATCCGTGCCCCCGGAGGAACCATTATGGATGAACACAATCCCGACTCCTATGCCGGCCATGATGCCCCCAAGGATCGCGCTCATGCTTATATCCTGCATCAGCGGATGCTCAAGGTTCATGAAGAAATTCTCAAATATGCCTATGAAGAGCGCCATTACAGTCGCCCCGAATATCGTGCGCTTCACAAATGTGGCTCCCACAACCTTATATGCCAACGCCAGAAGAATAAGATTCAATACATATTGGGTCATAGCCACGGGTATCAACTCTCCTGACCCGAAATATACGAGCGTGCCAACGCCCGAAACCCCTCCTATCACTATATGATGCGGAAGGATAAAGGCTGTGAAGCCCACTGCATAAATCAGCAGTCCGAAGGCTATCATGACATAGTCACGGGCATTGTTCACAAGTGCTTTACTTATATTTTTCGTCATATTTAACTTTTTTGTTCGGTTGATGAGACTTTGATTGGCAAGCCCCGAATGTTAAATTTTGTTGCAAAGATATAAAAAAATTTCAGTCTCGATGGTATTTTTTTAATAAGTTTATGTTAAATTTGCATCATAACCTCTCCAAAGCCTCTCCAGGCTCCCTTTTCCCGGGGACTCTTCCCCCCCATCATGAGCCATATGACGTATATAATTCTCAAAACAGCAATATTTTTAATATGAAAAAACTTATTATTGCCTCCATTCTGGCCTTATCCGGTATTGCCTCTTCTCAAGCTGCCGACTTCTTCGACACATCCAGACCCGACAATCTCTTCAATCTCGGCGTGAGGGTCGGTATGAACACCGCAACACGCAACATCAAGAATGACGTGTTTGATGTCTGGAACTCCAACACCTGGGGCACAGGATTCGACGCAGGCATTGTGGCCGACATCAATTTCAGAGATTATATCTCTATCCAGCCCGGAATTTTCTATGAATCCCGCTCCAATAAGTATACCTACATCTATACCAACGCTGTGAGCCAGGATGGCCCCACTTATGTCTCGCAGTTTGGAAAAGACCGCTCCTACACCCTCCAGATCCCCATCCTCTGCTCCATACACTTCAACCTCTGCGACAATATCCGCTGGAATGTGGAGGCCGGCCCTTATTTCCACATTTTCCTCAAAAACAAAGTGGAGGGGGATCTGGTGTATCCTGTTTACAAGGCCCAGAACGCCACCCCCACCGGCCTGAGCGCCGTGAAGCCATCATCTTTCGACTTCGGCATAAAATTAGGAACAAGCATAAAATTCCTCGACCATTATCTCGTGGGCGTGCATTATCTGGCCGGGTGCCTCCATCCTTGGAAAGACGGAGCCATCGGCGGCCGCAACAAGGCCTGGACCTTCACATTGGGATATGATTTCTGACACCCTTCGCATTTTGCCGGGTCCAGACCCAGACACCTGAATCATCAATCATTTTAAGAGGCACCTCCGCTTATGCCAGGTCTCCTGCTTCTTGGCATAGACACGCGTGTTCTTCTTGATACGCTCTATCGCCTCCCGGCGCGTCATCAGGCCGTCAAACCAGGCGAACATTTCCTTCAGGCCCACGGTGTTGAGCGAATTAAGCTCACGCCGTGGGTATACTTTATGCGCCTCCTCCTCAAGGCCGGCCGCCACCATCGCGTCAACACGCCGGTTGATTCGCTCAAATAATATCTCGCGCGGAAGGTCGATATAGCGGAAGTCTATCTCAAACTCGCGTTCCTCCCGCTTCCCTGTGCGCAAAGAAGTATAGCTCCGGCCTCCCGCAGCCCTGATTATCTCTATGGCATGCACCACCCGCTTCATATTGCATTTGTCAACCTTTGCATAATATTCCGGGTCAAGACGCTCCAGCTCAGCCAGCGCCCAATCCACCCCTTTTTCCTTATATTCTGCGGCTGTGGCGCTCCTTATCTCCCCAGGCACTGTGGGGAGTTCATCGATACCATGGCAGAAAGCATCTATATACATCATCGAGCCTCCGCAGACTATCACCTCCCCCCGCCGCTCTATTTCCTCGCGCGCTATGCGCAGCGCGTCTTCCTCAAAAAGAGAGGCGCTGTAATATGCCTCCAGCGGCAGCATGTCGATTAGATGATGCGGAACACTCACCAGCTCCTCCCGGGTAGGCATCGCCGTGACTATCGGTATGCCGGTATAGACCTGACGGCTGTCGGCAGATATGATATGCAGACCACGCTTCGTGGCTATCTCCAAAGCGAGGGCCGACTTGCCACTGGCAGTCGGCCCCGTTATCAATATTACTCGTCCTTTCATTCTTTTATTTATCAGCCGGAAACGACACAATCTGTCCTAACCCCCACCTCATGATAATTATATCATCCGGGAGTCTTACGGCATTCCAAGAGTTATCGCTGCGCATTGAGACGGCAGATGTTCACTATCACATCGCGGGCTTTCTCCATCGAGGGAATGGGCACATATTCGTAGCGCCCATGGAAATTCTCGCCCCCCGCAAAGATGTTGGGGCAGGGAAGCCCTTTGAAAGAGAGCTGGGCGCCATCGGTGCCTCCGCGGATAGGCTGAACACGTGGCTCAAGCCCGGCCTCGCGCATGGCCTCTTCCGCCAGGGTGATGATATGCATCACCGGCTCTATCTTCTCGCGCATATTGTAATACTGGTCGTTCATCTCCAGGGTGCAGCTGCCGGGATACTCCTCGTTCGTCTTACGCACAAGATGCTCAAGCTCTTTCTTGCGGCTCTCGAAGCGGACGCGGTCGTGGTCTCGGATTATGTAGCTAAGCGTTGTCTCCTCCACTGTGCCGCTGATGCCCACAAGATGATAGAACCCTTCATAGCCTTCGGTATGTTCCGGAGTCTCCCAGCGGGGAAGCATCTGCGCAAACTGATTGGCCACGCGGATTGAGTTTACCATCTTATGTTTCGCCGTGCCGGGATGCACATTGCGACCCTTGATGGTGACCTTGGCTCCGGCCGCGTTGAAGTTCTCGAACTCGAGCTCTCCAACGGCTCCCCCATCCATAGTATAGGCGAACTCTGCCCCAAAGCGCTCCACATCAAACTTATGCGCACCTTTGCCGATCTCCTCGTCAGGATTGAAGGCGATACGAACTTTTCCATGCTCTATCTCCGGATGAGCCTGAAGCCATTCCACAGCAGATATTATCTCCGCTATTCCGGCCTTGTCGTCGGCCCCGAGAAGGGTGGTGCCATCCGTGACGATAAGATCCTGGCCCACATAGTTGAGCATCTCGGGAAATTCCTGCGGGTCAAGAGTTATCCCATGCTCCTGATTAAGCACTATGACGCCGCCGTCATAGCTCTTCACAATGCGGGGATTCACATGGCGTCCGCTCATGTCCGGAGCGGTGTCCAGATGGGCTATGAAACCCACGACAGGCACATTCTTTTTATCTGTATTCGCAGGAAGTGTGGCCATCAGATAGCCATTCTCGTCGAGGGTTATCTCTTCAAGTCCCATCTTTTCGAGCTCCCCCTTAAGGTATCGGGCAAATTCCATCTGCCCGGGAGTGGAGGGGGTCATGTTGGTGAGGTCATCACTCTGCGTGTCAAATTTTACAAAATTCAGAAATCTTTCTGTTACATTCATGGCGATTCGATTTTTTATGGTCTTTGTGTAAGTATCTCACAAAGTTTATTCAAAATTTCCCCAAAGTTAATAATTTTCGCTTTATTTTGACTAATTTTGCGGAAACTTTTTTATCATGACACGCAATTCCCGATGCAGCCGAGGCCATAAGCCTCGACATTCGGGCGGAATCAGGAATCTCTGGCCTCTGCTTATGGCTGCATTCCTCCTCTTCGCCTGCTTCTTCATAGTAAAGGCCGCATGCTCCTCAAGCAATGGCTCCTCCCCAAAAGACAAAACTGATTCTGTAGTCCCAGGATCTGCATCTGCCCTCGCAGCCGGATACAGCGACCTCCACATCGCCCGATATGCCGAGGATAAGGTGGCTTCCAACAATATCAGAAAGAATTACACCGGCTTCACCGTGAGCTTCAACCCCTCCAACCATACCCCCGACTGGGTAGGTTGGGAACTCCTCGCCTCCGAAACTGATGGTCCGGCCTCTCGCTCCAACAATTTCTGGAACGATGAGGAAGTGGCCGGATGCGCTTTCTCCTCCGACTATAAAGGCTCCGGTTTCGACCGTGGGCATCTATGCCCCTCCGCCGACCAGAAATGGAGCCAGGAAGCAATGGCAGACTGCTTCGTGATGACCAACATGGCGCCCCAGGATCACGCCCTCAACGCCGGAGCCTGGCAAACACTCGAGAAAAAGGAACGCCTCTGGGCAAAACGCGATTCTGCTCTCGTAATTGTCGCCGGCCCTATCTACACCCCGGATGACCGCCGGCGTATCGGTGACACCGGAGTGCGCGTGCCATCCGCCTTTTTCAAGGTAATCCTCGCACCTTACGTGGATGAACCACGAGCCATTGGGTTCATCTATCCCAACATGACCGCCCCGGGCAATATGGAAAACTATTCCATGACTGTGGATGAAGTGGAGAGCATAACCGGCCTCGACTTCTTCTCCTCACTGCCCGACGATATTGAAAACACAGTGGAAAGCCGGAAATCTTTTACATTATGGAATCGATAGTAGCAGTCTCCACACCCCCGGGAACAGGGGGTATTGCCGTGGTGCGCCTCTCGGGCGATGACGCTTTTGAAATCGCCGCAAAAATCTGGCACGGAACCTCCCTGGCCGACTCCCACACACACACAACACACCTCGGTGAGATTATCGACCTCGAGGGAAATATGATCGACCAGGCTCTCGCCACTGTGTTTCATGAAGGTCGCAGCTTCACCGGAGAAAACACAGTGGAGCTCTCACTTCACGGCTCCCCCTGGCTGCAACGCGAGGTGGTGAACCTGCTCATAAAGGCCGGCGCCTCCGCCGCCACACCGGGAGAATTCACCAGAAGAGCCTTCCTCAACGGACGCATCGACCTGACCCAGGCCGAAGGGGTGGCCGACATCATCGCCGCCTCCTCCAAAGCAGCCGCCACACTGGCCTCCCGACAACTGAAAGGTTCTTTCTCGGATAAATTCAACACCCTGAGAGAAAACCTCATAGAACTCGCATCCCTGATGGAGCTCGAGCTCGACTTCTCCGAAGAGGAAGTAGAATTTGCTGACCGCTCCCGACTTCTCCGGATTTGCGCTGAAACCCTTAACGAAATCCACACCCTCACCAAATCATTCCGCACCGGCAAAGCCCTGCGCGACGGTGTGGCCGTAGTTATCGCCGGCATTCCCAACGCCGGCAAATCAACCCTGCTCAACGCCTTGATAGGCGAAGAAAAAGCCATTGTTTCCGACATCCCCGGCACAACCCGCGACATCATAGAAGACACCGCCGAAATCAACGGCATCCTTTTCCGATTCTACGACACTGCTGGACTGCGAGCCGACCATGAAACCTCCGACACCATAGAACGCATAGGAATAGAGCGCGCCAAAGAACGCATCGCCAAAGCCGACATCCTCATGCGCATCTTCGACTCAACACAGCCCTACGCTCCACAACTCGAGGAGCTCGAGGCAATCCGCGAGATCATATCTCCGGAAACCACAGTGATCGACATCCTCAACAAAACCGACCTTCTCCCCTGCATCTCCACATTCCCCATCATGCCTGAGGGGGGAAACATCCCGATGCAAAATGCTCAAAGCGCCCCTGCTGCCACTTCGGGGGAGGGGAATAATGATTTAACACCAAGGTATTTAAACGCCCCGATGGTCATTTCGGCAAAAAAAGGGGAAGGAATATCAGATTTAGAGAAGGTGCTGACAGAGATAGCGACTAAAGGACGTAACATAGCCCAAGAGACGCTGCTAACGAACGCCCGCCACTACGAATCGCTGTTGAAAGCCGGCGAATCCCTGAAAAGGGTGCAGGAAGGCCTGAAGGCCTCACTCCCCACCGACTTGACGACCCAAGACCTGCGCGAAGCCATCCACCACCTCTCCTCCATCACCGGCTCCATCACCTCCGACACCCTCCTCCAAACCATCTTCTCCCGCTTCTGCATCGGAAAGTAGTACCAAAATCAACTCTCAAACCTCCCCTCGCACACATACAACATACCCCTGACATATACGCACACGCACGAACATTAATAATAAGGGCTTTCCAATCCGGGGACCGAGAAAATAAAAAATCCCGGTCGTATGTCAGAGATATGGCAGAAATATGTTATCTTTGTGGTGCTATTTTGGTACTCCTATTTTTGGAGTCCCAAAAGTACCAAAATCAGATAACACGCAACTGCATGACATCACCAATCAAGGAGCCGGTCAAAATCCGGCGCAAGACTCTCAAGAACGGAAACGTCTCTCTGTATCTTGCAATCTACATCAACGGACACCGGGAGTATGAATTTCTAAAACTCTACCTCATCCCGGAGAAAACCAAAGCCGACAAGGAGCGCAACAAAGCGACCCTCGCCCTCGCCAACTCCATCAAGTCCCAGCGAGTCGTTGACATACAATCCGGAGCATGGGACATGAAAGCCGACTACAAGGAAAAGACCCTGTTTTATGACTACTACAACGCTCTGACCCAAAAGCGCAAGAAAAAGGAGTCAAGGGGTAATTTCTCGAATTGGGCTTCCTGTCTCCACCACCTAAAGAAGTATGATCCGCGCACTACCCTTACATTTGCCGACATCACTCCCAAGTGGATTGAGGGGTTCCGGGACTACCTCGAAAACAAGGCCGAGGCATTCGGATGCGACCGCCGGAAGCGGAAAGACAAAAGACCCCTCTCTCAGAACTCCCGGCAATCCTACTTCAACAAACTCCGTGCGACACTCCGCCAGGCATACGAGGACGGCATCATCCGCAAGAATCCAATGACCGGAATCAAGGGGTTCAGTTTGTAAATTCTAATTTAAAAAGGAGCCAGATTCTACTTTAAAATTGCGCCATTTC
>X363_Desmarests_Spiny_Pocket_Mouse__coassemble_1021_pt1 | contig 12082 bp, 9 predicted proteins | sample X363_Desmarests_Spiny_Pocket_Mouse__metabat2_high_PE_001 | metagenome-assembled genome bin X363_Desmarests_Spiny_Pocket_Mouse | reverse complement strand
GTCTCACTCTTCCTGTCACCCTCACCGCCGGAGATGGAGCATACCTCATGTGCGGCTCTTCCGAGACTGACTTTCTCACCTTCGACTATTCCGGCCAACTCTCTTCTGAGAAACTCACGTTCAGACTCGACAATTGCAGACTGAAGACAGATGCGCTTGCCGGGAAAGTCTTCAAGCCTTCGCCAATAGAAAAAAACGGACTGGCCGACTTCACATCCCTTCCATTCCATCTTGTGTGGGAACTCGACCCGGCTGCAGGGATAGACATCCCTCTTTCCAATATCCTGAAGCTGATATCTGCCGCGCCCGTTATCCCTGTCTACGACAACACGACCTATTCATCCATGGCACAACTCTTCGTGAGCGCCATCAAATCCATCGCGCTGACAGAGGCCGGCAACATGCCGGTGATGTATGTATCCACAGTTGGGGGAGCTGCCCATATCGCCACCACCAACCCCAACATGCTCCAATATATCGTCACCGGAGCCGACAGCATGAAACTCTTCGTGAATCCCCTGAGCGTGATGGGTGAATTTCTACTCGCCACATCCAACAACAAAGACAATGTGGGGTTCGACTTCGAGAAAATGCTCTCGCGTTCCGATGATTCCTCCGATGCATCGGGCTCAGGGCTTGACCCGGCTATAACAAAAGCTCTACTCGAGTCGCTGATAGCCTCTCTGGCACCTCAGCTCAGCGGGGGAGTGCCGCTTAAAATCACCCCCACGACAAAAGGGGCGGACATATATTTCGACACTAAGACGAGTGTGACCTTCCTGAGCAACCTGATGCAGACACTCCTCTCCAACAAGGAGATTGCCGCTGCCATACAGCAATATTTAGGGTCAATTAATCTCCCCGGGCTACAACCGGAACAACTCCAGGCTCTTCTGAAGGCGCTGCCGCAATATCTTGAGAAGACAACGCGCCTGGAAATCGGACTGAGCCTACAAAACTATTCTCAGGAATAAGAGCCTATCCAAAAGCCTGTTTAAAAATAGGTCTTATCGTTCGGCGGGTGCAGATGGGAGGTAGGGCACACCATGATTCTCTTTATCAAATACACGCTGGGCATTGCGTCTGAACATTTCCCAATGAGTCTTCTGGGCGGCCGGGATGCTGTCTGAAAGGGCGGATGGTATAACTCTATAATTATCTGTCTTGCCGGTGGGTTTGGCAGCGAAGAGCAGGTCATAGCCTGCGCTTTTGAAGCGTGCTTTTCCATCAGCATCACGCTCTACCCTCACATTGAGCAATGCACCGCCACGCGTGTCGGTGGTCTTCATGTTCGATATGAAGTTGCCCAATGAATAAACGATAAGCACATCCTTATTCTCTTTCTCATTTCTTTCTACACGCATGGGCTGGATTACGTGGGGATGTCCGCCGATTATCAGATCCACCCCCTGAGATTTCAGGAATTGCGCCATGTCGCGCTGCGATGCGTTCTCATTGAGCACATATTCCACACCCCAATGTATAGCGACACATATGATCTCGGCTCCGGCTTTGCGGGTGCGCCGTATTTCCTCGGCCATTTTCTTGCGGTCGAAGCCGGCCACCTCTATCCCGTTGCGGGGAGGGATGCCGTTGGTGCCGTAGGTATAGTTCAGGAATCCGAATCTGATGCCGTTGATATTCTTTATAAAGGGCACGAGGGTGTCGCGCTGTGTGGAGGTGTCATAAGTGCCTATATGATCCACTCCGAGGCGGTCGAGAGCCTTGAGAGTGCTGCGGGCGCCCTTGTCAAGGCGGTCGAGGCAATGGTTGTTGGCAGTCAGGAAGAGATCGAAGCCGGCATCTCGGAGAGCCTCGGCATAGCTGTCGGGAGCCGAGAAGCAGGGATAGCCGCTATAGTCGGGACCTCCCCCGAGGGGCACCTCAAGATTACAGACAGCATAATCCGCCTTCACCACAACGGGAGCTATGAGCCGGAAGCAATCGGAATAATCGTATCTTATTCCCCCTCCGGCCTGGAGCGCCTGGTCGAGTTGCCCCTGATGCTGCATTGCATCGCCTACAAAAAGGAGGTTCGCACCTGGCGCTTCCGCCTTGGCGGAATCAGCGCCCACTATGAAATCAAGGAGCGAGAAAAGAAGTATGAGCAGATTCATATCAGGCCGGGAAGATGCCCTTACGCGCCGCAAGGGTATTTTTCATGAGGATGCAGTTGGTCATGGGGCCTACGCCGCCGGGCACAGGGGTAATCCAGGACACGATGTCTTTTACATTCTCGAAATCCACATCGCCGCAGAGGCGGGAGCCGCTCTTCCTTGAGGCATCGGGCACACGCGTCGTGCCCACATCAATCACGATGGCTCCGGGCTTAACCATATCGGCGGTGACAAAACCGGGAACGCCGAGGGCAGCCACAATGATATCGGCCTGTCGGCATTTCTCCTTGATATCGGGGGTTGAGGAGTGGCATACAGTCACAGTGCAATCGCCGGGGCTTGACTTCTGCATAAGCATCGTGGCAATAGGTTTGCCGACAATATTGCTGCGTCCGAGCACCACTGCATGTTTCCCTTTTGTGTCGATCTCATAGCGTCGCAGAAGCTCGATAATGCCTGAAGGTGTGGCCGGACGGAAAGCCGGAAGCCCTATGGCCATGCGGCCCACATTGATGGGGTGGAAGCCATCTACATCCTTATGATAGTCGAGAGCCTCTGTGACTTTCTGCGAGTCTATATGGCGCGGCAGAGGGAGCTGGATTATTATGCCGTCCACTTCCGGGTCGTTGTTGAGTTTATTTATTTCCGCGAGGAGCTGTTCCTCGGTGATATCATCATTAAAGCGGAGATTGGTGGATTTGAAGCCCACGGCCAGGCAGTTTTTCTCCTTATTGGCCACATAAGCCTCGGAGCCGCCGTCATGGCCCACAATCACAGCCACCAGGTGGGGCTCACGCTCACCGCGTGCTTTCATCTCGCTTACTTCGGCAGCTATCTCCTCCTTGAGGCGGGCCGCCATAAGTTTTCCATCTATTATCATAGAATCTTAAGTTTGCTCAAAATACTAATTTCCAATCCCCTAATTACTAATTACAAATTGCTAATTGCTTGCCAATTACCGCATGAGTTGCTTGGTGAAGGTAAACACGAGCTGCGCCTTCTCAGTCTCGAGCACGGCCATAGAAGGCTTCTGCAGATAGGGTCTGCAGTCCGTGACATAGGTGGTCTTGGAGCCATCATAGTTTGTCACCACTTCCGTCTCCATCTCCACAGGAATCAGCACGAACTCGCAATCCTCTGATTTTATATTCCCCTTCTTGTTCTTAAGGTCAACAATATATTGACGCATCGATGAGAACTCATAGCGTCCGTTGGTGGAGGAATAAACGCCCCGGAAAGAAGTTTTGTTGTCGGGCACACGACCATAGGTAAAGAAATCATCAACATCCTTTCTGAGGATAAGCAGAAGATCCGGCGGGGGAGTAATGCCGTAATCATTGTTTACGGCCGCGGCAGGAATAGAGAGGGTCAGGTTGTTGATAAGCAAAAGATTCACATCCGATGCCCAATATTCATCAAGTATCTCCATCACAGGGAATGTGAACTCCACATGATAGCCCAAGGGAGCCGTAAGGAGCTTTTTGCCCGCGCTTATCATGGAGAGCACCTCGGCCGAAGGCTTATAATGGAAGATGGAGCTCGAGAGCACTTCCGGGCTGCTCACCATAAGGCAGAGGGAGTCTTTGATAGTGACCTGCTTTTTAACAGAGACATCATTCTCCACCACATTGCGGGTAACGAAATGATGATAATAGAGATAGATGGCCGTGGCCTGCACGTTGGCTATGGCTCCTCTTCCGAAAGAGGGGTCGATATAGAATCCCTTGAAATACTCATTCATCGTAGACGGCCACTCAAAAGCATCCGGATTGCTGCGGTATGCGTTGAAGAGATCCAGCCCCCATTGCTTGGGCAGAGGGGTGGAGATGCGGAACACCTTCGACTTACGGAAAAGAGAATCCTTCATCGCAAGCATCGAGAGGGTGTAATTGCGGGTGGCCACCGGCTCCTTCGGATCATAATAACCTTCGGGATTGAAATTGCTCTTTATATTGTTCGGCAGATTCTTCTGCAAAACAAAGGCCTTAAGCTGCTGGGGCGCGAGTGTGTCTCCGATAACCCCGGAGCGTGGAGCCAGAAGGGTCAGCTTGAGGGAGTCCACACGGTCTGCCTTGATGGAATCCGGAATCTGAAGGTCGGAGGCCGCGAGCATCTGGGTGACATAAGCTGCAGAGAAATCGCCGAACTCCGGAATGTTGATATGGCCCAGGAGATTGGTGGTGGAACGTGCGTCTATTTCCAGAGCTTCGATTGTCTTGCCCCGGAGATTTACTGTGGTGGAATCCACGCTGATGGCGACTTCGCCATTGAAAATGGAGGAGCCGATGCCGCTCACCTCATCCTGGCAGGAGGAGAATCCGAGCAAAGCTGCGGCAAGCAGAGAGAGGGGAGCATATTTTACTTTCATGCCTGCATTAACTTCTAAAGGGTGTTGTAAAATTCCTTGAACGCCGGGGTGCCAGCATCGGCCTGCTCTTTGGTGAGGTAGGGGATTCCCCGCTCCTCCACCATAGCAATCAGCTCGGGGTCAGGAGCCTCCGAAAGGAAGACAACGCCATCAGCGCGCTCTATGGCATATTTATGGAGCGTATTGACATCGAGATTCTCACCGGCGAATTTCTTCGCCACCTCTTCAGGTATGCCATCTTCTAAAATCTTCTTGGGGAGGTCGGGATGGATCGGAGCCATCTCTTCATTATGTGGCTCCACGCAATACACAATCTTGGAATTTCTCCAGAGGCCTTCATCCCTTCCGACTTTATCCACATAAAGTGGGGCGAGCGCTGAAATCCAGCCGGAACATTGGATGATATCCGGATCCCAGCGCAGCTTTTTCACCGTCTCCATTGAGCCGCGGGCGAAATAAATCGCGCGTTCGTCATTATCGGCGCGGTTTGAGCCGCAGACATCTATATCGGAATCTTCCTTCTGGAAATAATCATCATTGTCGATGAAATAGACCTGGATGCGCACAGGCTGCATGGAGGCAACCTTAAGAATCAAAGGATGGTCATTGTCGTTGATTTCAATATTGAGGCCGCTCAGGCGAATCACTTCATGAAGCTGATTGCGACGCTCATTAACAGAGCCGAACTTCGGCATGAAAGTCCGGACTTCACAATTTTTGCCATGCATCTGCTGAGTAAGCGCTCTGCAAAGGCTGGAAATCTCATCGGCCGGGAGATAGGGTGCTATTGCCTGAGATATAAAAAGAATTTTTCTATCTGCCATATTTCAATCCTCACACGCGCGCAACCGCCAGCCATATCCGCAGAGGGAAATGAAGAGGGGGGAGCAACCCGCGAATTAAACAAATTTGCCGCTATCCGAAAGCCCGCAGGCCGATTCGGAACCGGTTTGATTTGCAAAGTTACAAAAAAAATGCGAAATAACCTCTTTTTCCGACTCAAAACCCTACCATAGGGGTATATCCAGGATATATTTTGAAGATAGTTATCGGATAGTTTTGCTCACATTGAGACTTTTTTATAATTTTGCAGTTTGAAAATAAGCCATCCCGGGCACGGCATCCCTATGTCTTGCCTGCCACGCGGACTTGAAAACTTCAAGAGTCCGGGGAATGGAAAATAAAACCCAAACAACAAAAGAAAGATGCAAATCATTCGCAAAGTCGACGACCTGCTCAGCTATGTGGCGCTCAACAAAGGGAACGGGCGTTCCATTGGGCTTGTGCCCACGATGGGGGCGCTCCACGCCGGGCATCTGTCGCTTGTAAGCCGCGCCGTCGGAGAGAACGACGTCACCATTGTCTCTGTGTTTGTAAACCCCACCCAATTCAATAATCCGACCGACTTGGCCACCTATCCTCGCAACGAGGAAGCCGATTTCAAACTTCTGGCCGAAGCCGGAGCCTCTGTGGCTTTCGCCCCCGCTGTGGAGGAGATGTATCCGGAAGGCACCGAACGCGACCATGAGTTCAGACTCGGAAGCGCCGCCGAAGTAATGGAGGGGAAATACAGGCCCGGCCATTTCCAAGGGGTGGCGCAGGTTGTGAGCCGTCTTTTCAGACTCGCACAACCCACACGCGCCTACTTCGGAGAAAAGGACTTCCAACAGATAGCCGTGATACGCAATATGGTAAGCAGCGAGAGGATTGATGTGGAGATTGTGGCTTGCCCCATCAAGCGGGCCGGCGACGGGCTCGCCCTCTCATCGCGCAACGCTCTGCTCTCGGAGGAGCAGCGCCGCAACGCCCCCGGCATCTATGCCGCCTTGCGCGATAGCATCGGTTACTCCCATAGCCATAGCGTGCGCGCCACTCATGATTCCGTAGTGGAGCGCATCGACTCCATCCCGGAGATGAAAGTGGAATATTTCGAGATTGTCGATGCCCGCACTCTCCTCCCTGTGGAGGAATGGGAGGAATCAGACTCCATTGTGGGCTGTATCACGGTATATAACGGCAAAGTGAGACTCATCGACAACATCCGCTATCGCGGCTAAAAAACAGAAATTATGCTTATAGAGATGATGCAGTCAAAGATCCATCGGGTCACAGTGACTGAAGCAAATCTTAATTATATCGGGAGCATCACGATTGATTCAGCATTGCTCAAAGCCTCGGGAATTCTTCCCGGCCAGAGAGTCTTTATCGTGAACAACAACAATGGCGAGCGGCTCGACACCTACGTCATAGCCGGCCCGGAAAACTCCGGAGTGATATGCCTCAACGGAGCCGCCGCGCGCAAAGCCCAGCCAGGAGATGTGATCATCATCATGACCTATGCCCAGATGACCCCCGAAGAAGCGCGGGATTTCAAGCCGACAGTGATTTTCCCCGACACGGCCAGCAACAGGTTATAGGCTGCAGACATGAGGCTATTTTACAGCGTCATGTGTAGTCAGGGCTCCGGTATAAATCAGAAATACGAAATTTCAACATATGTTCAATAGTCTTTCCGAGCGTCTTGAACGCTCTTTCAAAATCCTCAAGGGTGAGGGGAGAATCACGGAAATAAACGTGGCCGCCACCATGAAGGACGTGCGCAAGGCCCTTCTGGAGGCCGATGTGCAATATAAGATTGCCGACAACTTCATCAAGACGGTGAAGGCGAAGGCGATGGGTCAGAATGTAATCAATGCCGTCAAGCCGAAGGAGCTTATAGTAAAGATAGTTCACGATGAGCTCGCCGAGCTTATGGGTGGAGATCAGGCTCCGCTCAATATAGACGGGCACCCGGCTGTGATACTGATGTCGGGGCTTCAGGGCTCGGGCAAGACGACCTTCTCCGGCAAACTCGCCAAATATCTCTCATCTTTCAAACATAAGAAGCCTCTGCTCGTAGCCGATGACGTGTATCGCCCGGCCGCCATAGAGCAGCTGCGTGTGCTCGGCGAGAGCATCGGTGTGCCGGTCTATGCCGAGCCTGAGAGCAAAGACACAGTGAGCATCGCCCTCAATGCAATCGCGCATGCCAAGGCCCACAACAACGATGTGGTTGTTATAGACACCGCCGGACGCCTTGCCGTGGATGAGGAGATGATGACAGAGATTGCTGCCATCAAGGAGGCTGTGAAACCCCATGAGGTGCTCTTCGTGGTTGACTCCATGACCGGCCAGGACGCCGTGAACACCGCCAAGGCCTTCAACGAGCGCCTTGACTTCGATGGCGTCGTGCTCACCAAACTTGACGGCGACACCCGAGGGGGCGCCGCCCTTTCGATACGCTCCGTGGTGCAGAAGCCAATCAAGTTCATAGGCTCCGGCGAGAAGCTCGAGGATATCCAGCAGTTCAACCCCAACGGCATGGCCGACCGCATCCTTGGCATGGGTGACATCGTGGAGCTCGTGACCCGTGCCCAGAACGCCTATGATGAGGAGGAGGCTCGCAAGCTCACCGAGAAACTCAAAAAGAACAAATTCGACTTCAACGATTTCCGCAAACAGATTGGCCAGATAAAGAAAATGGGCAATCTCAAGGATATCGCTTCAATGATTCCCGGCGTCGGCAAAGCCATTAAGGATATAGAGATTGGCGATGACGCCTTCAAGGGCATTGAGGCCATAATAGACTCGATGACCCCCTTCGAGAGAGAGAATCCCAAAGTGCTGAATGTGTCGCGCCGTCAGCGCATCGCCAAGGGGAGCGGCACAACGCTCCAGGAAGTAAACCGATTCCTGAAGCAATTCGAGCAGATGAGCAAGATGATGCATAGCGTCTCCAAGATGAGTCCCAAGGCGATGATGTCGCAGATGGCGGCGGCAAAACGCGCCATGGGCAAAGGGAATATGTAAAATCCCCTAAAATCAGGAAAAGACAGCAAGGTCCCGCAGGGGATATAATAACGCAGCCCCGGGTTTTGTACCAGGGGCTGCCGCTTTATCTGCCTCACGCGATTATCAAAGAGGGAAGTTTATGCCAAAGTTGAAATCGCCGTTGCTGTTGAGGGGTACGCCCTGTTTGGCCAGCTTGCCGAATGTGCGATCCATACCCACAAAAAGTGAGAAGCCTTTCACATTGAGGTTCACGAGCCAACCGAACCCAACGCCGAAAGTGCCTGCCGTGAAGTTGGCCGATGCCGAGAAACATTTCACTGGCATCACGTTGGCAGAGAAACGGAAGTCGGTGGAGGTGAATCGGCCGTGCAGGCGTGTCGAGTTCAATATACCGAACGTCAGATTCCTGTAATAGGGGAGAACATAGCTCACACCGAAGTTCAACGTAGCTCTGGCAGCGCGTGTGCGTGCGCCCATGTCGCCATGATCAGTCAGCTGATAGAGGTTGCTCAGGTCATCGCTGAGTCTATCCCATTCATCATCAGCCTGACCCTTTTCGGTGCCGAAGATATAGCCGTCAGTGTTCACGGTCTGGGTGCCGTCGGTTGAAGCGAACTGGGTGTTGCTCCAGGATATGAAGCCCAGGTCGAGAACGGCGGCGGAGAAATTGAAATCACGCCATTTATATGTGCCTCCGAGGTCGAACCCGAGTCCGAAACCTGTGAGTCCGAAGCCATCCATATCGACACCATTCACATAATAGCGATCTGTCTTGTCATTATATTTACGCTGATAGGAGAGACCTTTGACACTGGCATAGACATCGGCGTTGGTCCGCGCGATCCAGGCATCCTGTCCGAGTTCAAGCTGGGCCTCGTTGAAATAAGCGTCCACATTGCCCAGACCGAGATAGAATTTCAAGGCCGCGCCGACACGCAGACCCGGCACCTGCTTGATGTCGCGGGAGTGGTTGAGCTGAATCTTGGCATACGCCGAAGCGTTTGCCATGAAGTTTTTGATGTCATAGGTCTTGTTGGAGATTCCCTCCTTGACGAGTTTGAAAAGTTCTCCGGGCACCCCCACATTGGCATCGGCCACAGCCGAGATTGTCACGGCGTTATAGCCACCCCAGGCCTTCCAGCCTGCGGCGAGAATATCCATGTTCATAGCCACTCCAAGACGATTCTTGGAGTGAATCTTGGATAACACATCCGAAGCAGGCACATCCGGGCTGGTGAAAAGCACCGTCTTGCCGTTGACGTTATAGACCAGAGATGTGGTGTGAAGGTTTCCGTTCATTCCCGCATTGAGGTTGCCCAAGGCCGGGAAGGTGAAGAAGGCCTTCTCAGTGGTGTCGCGCAAGGCGGGGTTAAGCTGGTATCGGTGCACGTAGTTATCCAGGAAATAACCGGAATATGAAGCCTGTGCCAAGGCTGAGGCCGGGGCGCAAATAGCCGCGGCTGCTATAATGATATATCTGAATGTCTTCATAATCAATCCTCCTTGTCGATGTGCTGATAATAACCATTGACTTTAGCTCTCACGTTTTTGAGCACAATTGTCTGCTCGGGAGAGATGGGGGGCACGTCAGAGGGAGACTCATATTCCTTATCTGCGGGGGCAATGATCGAGGCGTTATAGAACACGCCGTTGATGCCCGTCAGATACTCCTGCCCCTCATCGGGTGTGATCGTGATTGTGAGTTCCTGATTTTCTGCGTTGGCTTTAATCTCATCAGCCTCACACTTTCCGATCTTATTTCCATTCACATCAATAAGCTCGGCGCTGAACTTGACATCCATAGGCACTTCGGAGCTTACATTGGCTGTAAGGGTGAGATCGCTGATGAAGAGATCCTCAAGAGCCTCGGAATCCCAATCCCCTTCTGTGCCGCTGTAGCCGATTACAGAACCATCGGCAAGAGCCAGGGGAGCACGGAACTCATAGGAGCCGTGCACACCGGGGATAACACCCTTATCAGAGCCGGCGACCTTCAGGGGGAACTTCACGGCCTCTCCGGTGACCTGCGGATCGGTGAACTCCACGGCCACCTCGTCAGGAAGGCCATCGCCATAAAGCACTTCGCCGAAATCCTCGAATTTGAGCTTATCGGCATCCTTATATGCAGCCACAGGGTCAAGGTTTCCTCCCTCGGGAGAGATGGCGAACTTATAAGGTCCCTCGCCATTCTGATAGCCCACTTCAATCATTTCCTGCATCGAAAGGTTTTTTGAGGCCACTCCTTTTCTATAAGGAGTCACACTCAGACTTGTCAGGCCTCCGAGATGATAGTTGAAACAGGTGTTATAAAAACTGATATAGAGCTGCGGGTTGGCGATGTTGATGCGAGTTTCCTCCTGCGAGAGGAAATCGGGCAGGTTATCCAGCTTCACATTGTCGAATTTGAGGTCATCGATATCGTAATCCACTTTTCCAGTAAAATTCTCAATATCGAAAGATGAGAGGAGGAAATCGGTACGCATGGAGAACTCTGCAGGAGGGATGATGCCGGCTTTAGGAGTCAGAAAGATTTTGCCCCCATCATGCACTTTTATATATCCGTCATAATCGAATTTGCCATCCTTTAGAACCACACCTGCGGATACGAGATCTATCACCTGGGCTTCAAGCGTAAGGTCAAGTGTGCGTCCTTCCACCACTGCGTAGGGGATAGTTACGATACCTGTTTTGGGGTCGTAGGTGCCATAAGAGGATCTTGCCGGCTTCCCGTCTTTCATGGTAAGACCCTTCGGGAACTCAATCTTCATCTCCTTAACCTCTATTTTCTGCATGTCGTTTCGGAAAGCGGAAGGAATTTCGATATCCGTGGTGAATGTCACCTTCGGGGTTTCCACCTCTCTTACAGACTTCACCTTGTCATCGACATCATTGATATGATAATTGAAATCTGTCACGATTCCATGCATGTCATATTCAATGGGCTCAATGGAGGGGAGTCTATTCCCTTTCGCGGACAGCATAGACCCGGATGTGAGCCTGGCTACAATATCCAGCGGTTCAAGATCCGAGGGCGCATCCACATGAAAAGCATTGATATGAATATCCTCTGAATTGAAATTCCCCTCGGAATGGAACACGTAAATCTGCTTCCCCTGCAATTCAGCAACAGGGCCTTCATACATCTCCTTTGAGATATTCTCGGAGTCTTCGATGTCGATGATTGAGTTGAGTGTGATTTCACCCACATTGACCGGGATGGTCAGATCATTGACATTGACCCTTAAAGATGTGTCAAGGTCGGACAAGTCGTAATTGTCATCAATACAACCCGTCATGACCAATGCCGCTGCCAGAGGGAGCGACGGAATAAGGAATCGTTTGATCATAAATGATAAGGTTAGGTTAAAAAACAACACTTCATGCCGGGATATGATTTTCCCGGCATGAAGTGTCAAACGCGATTTTTAATTGTTCTGGTCTTTAATCTTGCACTGCCAGCGCCAGGCGTTGCGCATTGTGTCATCGATATCCACCTGCGCTTTCCAGCCGAGCACTTCATTGGCCTTCTTTGGGTCGGCCCAGATTTTCTCGATGTCACCCTCACGGCGCGGCCCTATCTTATACGGCACCTTCACGCCGGTGGCGCGCTCAAAAGATTCGATGAGCTGGAGAACGCTCAGGCCATTGCCTGTGCCCAGATTGAAAATCTCAAGCTTCTCGCCATCGGGATTGTCGAGCATACGCTTCATGGCGATGACATGGGCCTTGGCCAGGTCCACCACATCGATGAAGTCGCGGATGCAGC
>X363_Desmarests_Spiny_Pocket_Mouse__coassemble_981_pt1 | contig 12618 bp, 12 predicted proteins | sample X363_Desmarests_Spiny_Pocket_Mouse__metabat2_high_PE_001 | metagenome-assembled genome bin X363_Desmarests_Spiny_Pocket_Mouse | reverse complement strand
GATTCCGCTGCAGGATGAGGTGAATGAGGATGACACCGTGGTGTATAAGGAGGATGAGAAGGGTAAGGTAAAGAAAGTTCCCGGCAAGGTCTTCGAGGAGAATGATTACGTTATAAATATCGGGCCCCAGCACCCCTCTACCCATGGCGTGATGCGCTTCCGCGCCGCCGTGGATGGCGAGATTGTGAAGAAGGTGGATGTTGTGTCAGGATATATTCATCGTGGCATAGAGAAGCTCACTGAAGGTCTTGGATATCCGCAGATTCTGCATTTCACAGATCGTATGGACTATATGTCGGCCCACATGAACCGTCATTGCCTCTGCGGATGTATTGAGAAGGCGCTTGGCATCGAAGTGCCGCGCAGGGCTCAGGTTATCCGTGTGATGATGGATGAACTGATGCGTATATCCTCTCATCTTCTTGCCTTCGGATGCACGGCGATGGACCTTGGCGCCACCACGGCGTTCTTCTATGGCTTCCGCGAGCGTGAACAGGTGCTCGACATTTTCGAGAAGACCTGCGGCGCGCGCATGTCGATGAACTATAATGTGATTGGAGGCGTGATAGCCGATATCCATCCTGATTTCAAGAAAGATGTGAAGGCCTTGATAGATATCATGCCCGAGCGACTTAAAGAATATCATAAGGTTTTCACTGGGAATATCATCGCCCAGAACCGTCTGAAAAATGTGGGTCATCTCTCGAAGGAGAATGCCATCAACTATGCCATCACAGGCCCCAGCGGGCGTGGCTCCAACTGGAGTTGCGACACGCGCAAGGTGCGCCCCTATTCGATATACTCCGAGCTTGATTTCGAGGAGGTGCTCGAGACAGGTTGTGATTCCTTTGCCCGCTATATGGTGCGCATGCGCGAGATAGAGCAGAGCTGCAAGATACTTGCCCAGCTCGTCGACAATATCCCCGAGGGGGATATCCGCGCGCTGAATGTGCCTAAGGTTGTGAAGCTCCCCGTGGGTCATTGGTATCATCAGGTGGAGGCCTCACGCGGCGCTTTCGGTGTTTATATCGAGTCTGACGGGTCGAAGACCCCCTATCGTGTTCACTTCCAGAGCCCCTGCTTCAACCTGGTGGGAGTGATGGATCTCTGCTGCAGCGGATATATGATAGCCGACCTTATCACCATCGGTGCGGCACTCGACTTTGTGATACCTGATATCGACAGATAAAAGAATTAATCGAAATAACGAAAATACATCAAATTCAGCTATGTTTGATTTTGGAAAATGGACCACAGCATTCAATGACCTCCTTTTGGGCTGCATGCCTGAATGGGCGGTCCTCTTGATTGAATGCCTTTTGATCGGAGTTGCGCTTTTGCTTGCATATGCAGTGCTCGCAATCTTCTATATCTTCTATGAACGCAAGCTCTGCGCATGGTTCCAGTGCCGTCTCGGCCCGATGCGTGTCGGCCCCTGGGGATTGCTCCAGCTTTTTGCGGATGTGTTCAAGCTCCTCACCAAAGAGATAATCAGCATCAAGAACACCGATAAGTTCCTCTTCTATCTGGCCCCATTCCTGGTGATTGTGTCATCAGTGATTATGTTCGCGTGTCTGCCCTGGGGCAACGGGCTGCAGATCATCGACTTCAATATCGGCATCTTTTTTGTGACGGCCATCTCCTCCATAGGGGTTCTCGGCATACTTCTCGCTGGCTGGTCATCGAACAACAAATATACCCTTGTGGGCGCCATCCGAAGCGGCGCTCAGATGGTGAGCTATGAAGTGTCGTTGGGTTTGGCCATCATCACAATCGTGGTGCTTTCAGGCACAATGAGCATTTCGGAGCTTGTGTTGGCTCAGGAGGATGCCTGGTTTATTTTCAAAGGCCATATTCCGGCCATCATAGCCTTCCTGATCTATATTGTGGCAGCCACAGCGGAGACCAACCGCGGCCCCTTCGACCTTCCGGAGGCAGAGCATGAGCTCGTGGCCGGCTATCACACAGAATATTCCGGCATGACATTCGGTTTCTATTATCTTGCGGAATATCTGAATCTCTTTATAGTGTCCGGTATAGCCTCGCTGATGTTTCTCGGCGGCTGGATGCCCCTGCACGTGCCCGGCTGGGAGGGCTTCAACGCGGTGATGGATTACATACCCTCCATCGTATGGTTCCTGGCAAAGGCGGTGTTTGTGTCATTTGTGATAATCTGGTTCAAATGGACATTCCCCCGCGTCAGAATTGACCAGCTCCTCTCATTCGAGTGGAAATATCTGATGCCTGTCTCTCTGGCCAACCTCGTGTTGATGGCTGTGTTCGTGGCTCTCGGCTGGCATTTTTAATAGAATAATAAAAAAATACATAAAGAAAGCATAATCTTATGAGCGCTAATTATGGTAAGGTGACTCAAGTCATCGGTCCGGTGATCGACGTTTCTTTCGAGGGCGGGAAAGAGAATATCCCCCCGATTTACAACGCCCTCAAAGTGGAGCGTGAAGATGGCGAAGAGCTGATTCTTGAAGTGGAGCAGCATATCGGCGAAGACACCGTGCGTTGCGTGGCAATGGAGAGCACCGATGGTGTTCGCCGCGGTGTAAAAGTTCTCGATCTCGGAAGGCAGATCGCAGTTCCTATCGGTGATCAGGTGAAAGGCCGCCTGCTGAATGTGATAGGGGAGCCGATCGACCAGCTGGCCCCGATCAACCGCGACAATCTTCGCGGCATTCACCAACCCGCTCCCGAGTTTGAGGAGCTCGCACTCTCCACAGAGGTGCTCACCACAGGCATCAAGGTGATCGACCTTCTGGAGCCTTACTCGAAGGGTGGTAAAATCGGCCTCTTCGGTGGCGCCGGCGTTGGCAAGACTGTGCTTATCATGGAGCTTATCAATAACATCGCCAAGGGTCATGACGGATATTCGGTGTTCACAGGTGTGGGGGAACGCACGCGTGAGGGCAATGACCTGCTTCGCGAGATGATTGAGAGCGGCGTTATCAAATATGGCAAGAAATTCGAGGAGGGGATGGAAAAGGGAGAATGGAACCTCAAGGATGTGGATATGGACGAGCTTGGCAACTCGCAGTCCACGCTTGTGTTCGGCCAGATGAACGAGCCCCCCGGGGCACGTCTGCGTGTGGCGCTCAGCGGCCTGACAGTGGCCGAGCAGTTCCGCGACAATAATGGCGGCGGTAAGGATGTGCTACTCTTCATCGACAACATCTTCCGTTTCACCCAGGCCGGTTCCGAGGTATCGGCGCTTTTGGGGCGCATGCCCTCGGCCGTAGGTTATCAGCCGACGTTGGCTTCCGAGATGGGCGCCTTGCAGGAGCGAATCACCTCCACCAAGGAGGGTTCCATCACATCAGTGCAGGCAATATATGTGCCAGCCGATGACTTGACCGACCCAGCTCCTGCCACTACATTCTCCTTCCTTGATGCCACAACGGTGCTTAACCGTAAAATAGCCGAGCTCGGCATATATCCTGCCGTGGATCCTCTGGACTCCACATCGCGTATCCTCGACCCGAACATTATCGGTGAGGAGCACTATAATGTGGCGCAGGCTGTGAAGCAGCTTCTTCAGAAGTATCAGGATCTTCAGGATATTATAGCGATTCTTGGTGTGGATGAGCTCTCAGACGAGGATAAGCTCGTTGTGTCACGCGCCCGTCGCGCCCAGCGTTTCCTCTCGCAGCCCTTCCATGTGGCTGAACAGTTCACTGGTCTGCCGGGTGTGCTGGTACCTCTTTCGGAGACAATCCGCGGCTTCAAGATGATTCTCAGCGGCGAGATGGACGAGTATCCGGAGCAGGCCTTCCTGAACGTCGGCACCATTGACGATGCCATCGCCAAGGGTAAGAAGATGCTTGCTGAAGTGAAATAACCGCGACTCTGACAGAAGAGCGACACATATCAACCATTCCCTGCCTGAGGCGGGGACGTAACAAAAAATCAAGATGACACTTGAACTTATATCATCTCATGAAATCCTTTTCAAGGGTGAGGCCGAAGCGGTAACTCTCCCCGGGGCCGAAGGTTCGTTCACAGTATTGAAAAACCATGCTCCGCTCATATCGGTACTTACTCCGGGAAAAGTGTATTACCGCACTCCCGAGGGTCAGGAGAAGAATGTGGAGATAAAGGGTGGTCTCGTGGATGTCGAGAACAACGTGGTGGCTGTCTGTGTCTATTGATAATAATTGATTTGCATAATGAAGCGAATATATATCATACTCCCTCTGCTGCTCGCATTGCTGACATTCAATGCCGGCTATGCGGCGGATGATTCCGGGGAAAAGGAGAATCTCGATGTCAAGGAGGTGATATTCCATCACCTTGGCGATGGCTACGGGTGGGAAGTGCCTTTCAGCCATATCTACAGGATTCCCCTTCCGGTGATTGTCAGGGCTGAGGATGGCAACTGGTTCTGCTTCTCTTCGGGCAAGCTGACCGAAGTCACAGTGACCGAAGATGAGGCCACCGGCGAGAAACATGAGGAGCTTGAGCCTGTGATTCATGATGTGGAGCGTGATGGTAAAACCTATCGCTTTTATATAGCCCACGTCAGCGAGCACAAGAACAAGGTGGTGGAGGTTTTCCCTCTGACTCCGGCAGAAAATGCCGAAGTGCATGCCGAAGCCGTGAAGATTCATGCGGAGAAGGGCGGTGATGCGGCTCATGTCGCAGTGCCCGGATATGTCATGATAGGCCATGATTATTATCGTGAATATCGCCCGTTGGACATCTCTATCACCAAAAATGTCCTAGCGCTTTTCATAGCTTCCATACTTGTGACCTGGATGGTGATGGGTCTCGTTAGATATTATCGCCGCAAGGATGGCCTCAAGGCTCCGCGCAAAGGGATGGGCTTTTTTGAGATGCTTATCGATTTTATCTACACCGGAGTGATAAAGAGCTCGCTGGGGGAGAAGGCACCTAAATTCGCGCCCTATCTTCTCACATGCTTCTTCTTCATCCTGACTATGAACCTGCTCGGGCTGATAGTGATTTTCCCCGGTGGCGCCAACCTGACAGGCAATATTGCCATCACTCTGGTGCTTGCAGTGCTGACCTTCGTGGTGACAAACGTGCTTGGCACTAAGCATTACTGGAAGGAAATATTCTGGCCCGATGTGCCCATGTTCCTGAAGTGTCCGCTCCCCATCATGCAGGTGATAGAGATATTCGGTATCTTCACGAAGCCGGCTGCGCTCTGTGTGCGTCTTTTCGCTAACATGATGGGAGGCCACATGATTGTGCTGACCCTGACACTTCTGATATTTATCTTCGCCGCGTTCGGGGCTGCCGCTCTTGGCGCATCGGTAGTGGTGTCAGTGCTTTTCACGATTTTCATGCTTCTTCTCGATGTGCTTGTGAGCTTTATCCAGGCCTATGTGTTCACCCTGCTTTCAGCGCTTTTCATATCGGCCTCTCAGGAGAGCGGCCATCATGTGAAGAATGGCAAGGAGGATGTTGTGGCCGATGAAGTGGTGGAGGCCTGAGGAAGAAAAAAGGGTTGAGGGGAAATAAAGAAAGAAATAATTAATAATAAACATAACAAACAAAAACTACTCTTAATTATGTTATCAATGGTTTTGGTTGCCGTTCAGGCACTCGCAGCATTTGGCGCAGCATTTGGCGCAGGTATCGCAGCAATCGCAGCAGGTATCGGTATCGGTAAAATCGGTTCTTCCGCCATGGAGGCAATCGCACGTCAGCCTGAGGCAGCCGGCGATATCCGTTCCAGCATGATCGTTATCGCAGCCCTTATCGAGGGTGTTGCCCTTTTCGCAGTGATTGTATCAGCACTCGCTCTCTTCATCCAGTAATAATCGGCGCAAGTCTAAACGCAATTAGAATAATATGGAGTTATTCAATGTCGAATTTGGTCTGGTGTTCTGGATGTTCATCGCCTTTGCCATCCTCTTCCTTGTATTGGCGAAGTGGGGCTGGCCGGTGATACTGAAGAACATGGATAAACGAGCCGACACCATCGACAAAGGGGTGGAATACGCCCAGCAGGCCAAGCATCAGCTTGACCATGCGCGCGAGGAAGCCCAGAAATACATGGAGGAGGCGCAGGCCAGGCAGGCTGAGATATTGCGTGACGCCGAGAAGATGAAAACGCGTATCATCGAAGAGGCCAAGGCTCAGGCAGGGCTCGAGGCCCAGAAGGTGATGGACGCCGCGAAAGTGTCGATTGAACAGTCACGTAAGGAGGCCGAACTTCAGTTCAGAAACGAAGTCAGCAAGTTCTCGATTGAAATCGCTGAGAAAATGGTGCGCAATCAGATGAAACAGGATGATGCGCAGGTGAAATTCGTAGATAAATTGTTAGACGAAATAGAGAATAATTGAGCAGGTTGATATTCAAAATGAGGGTTGGAACCCGGGCGGATTCCCAGAATAACCGGTCCGGCTTCTACATTCCTGAGTTTTGGATTGAAACTCTAAAAAGATTCAAAAGATGGACAATGGTCTGATACCCCGCCGATATGCCAAGGCGTTGTATAAAATCGCAGAGGAGCATGGCTCGACACAGAAGGTCTATGAGGAGATGAAGGAGGTGATAGGCTCATTTGAGAGTGACCCCCAGCTCCAGAAGGCTCTTGCCAACCCTTTTGTGAGCAATGCCGATAAGGCAGCGTTGCTCAAGACGGCCGCCGGAAGCAAGGTGGAAAACGACTATCTTGGCTTCATCAAGCTGATTCTTGACATGCACCGCGAGGAATATGCCTTTCAGATGGCCCTGGCATATCGCGACATCTATAGAGATGCCAATAAGATATCGCAGGTGAAAATCACCACTGCCGTTGAGCTGCCGGAGCAGGAGCACCGCAAACTCGAGGCGATGGTGCAGAAAGCCTTCCCCGACCGCACGCTCGAGTTCTCTAAATGTATCAATCCCGATATCATCGGAGGCTTCGTGGTGGATGTCGACGACACCCGCATGGATGCCTCCATCAGCAATGAGATCGAACAATTACGATTAAATCTTATAACCAAGTAAGAAGATGCTTAACCCAAGCGAAATATCTGATATATTAAAACAGCAGCTCGATAACATCAACTCTACGGTAAAGTTTGAGGAGAAGGGCACTGTGCTCAGCGTCAGCGATGGCGTTGCTCACGTCTACGGCCTGGAGAATGTTAAATCAAATGAGCTCGTAGAATTTGAAAACGGGGCAACCGGTGTCGCCCTCAACCTTGAGGAGAGCAATGTCGGTGTGGTGTTGCTCGACAAAGTTAATTCCGTGACCGAGAATATGTCGGTGCGCCGCACGGGTGAAATCGCATCTATCCCCGTAGGGGAGGGCTTGCTCGGGCGCGTTATCAACATCCTCGGTGAGCCCGTGGATGGCAAAGGCCCCATCGCAGGCGAGCGTCTGCGTCTGCCGCTGGAGCGCAAGGCTCCGGGAGTAATCTTCCGTCAGCCAGTTAACCAGCCTCTGCAGACTGGCCTGAAAGCCGTAGACTCCATGATTCCTATTGGCCGCGGCCAGCGTGAGCTAATCATCGGCGACCGCCAGATAGGTAAGACTGCCATCGCCATCGACACCATCATCAACCAGCGCGAGAATTTCCTGGCCGGCAAACCCGTATACTGCATATATGTCGCCATTGGTCAGAAGGCCAGCTCAGTTGCCTCGATTGTGCATACATTGGAGAAATATGGCGCCATGGATTATACCGTGGTTGTGGCTGCTTCGGCTTCCGATTCAGCTTCAATGCGCTATTTCGCCCCGTTTGCGGGCGTTGCCATCGGAGAATATTTCCGAGACACCGGCCGCGATGCCCTTATCGTGTATGATGACCTCTCTAAGCAGGCTGTGGCTTATCGTGAGGTGTCGCTTATTCTTAAGCGTCCCTCCGGGCGCGAGGCATATCCCGGTGATATCTTCTACCTCCATTCACGTCTTTTGGAACGTGCCGCCAAGATTATCTCCGACCAGGAGGTGGCAAGCAACATGAATGACCTTCCGGAGGTGATGAAGCCCATAGTGAAAGGTGGCGGCTCTCTGACAGCGCTCCCCATTATCGAGACGCAGGCAGGCGACGTTTCGGCCTACATCCCGACAAACGTGATATCCATCACCGATGGTCAGATCTTCCTTGAGACCTCCCTCTTCAACCAGGGTATCCGTCCGGCGATCAACGTAGGTATCTCAGTGTCGCGTGTGGGTGGCAACGCCCAGATCAAGCCTATGAAGAAGGTGGCCGGCACTCTGAAGATTGCCCAGGCGCAATTCCGTGAGCTGGAGTCCTTCACCAAATTCGGCGGCGACATCGACCCGGTGACAGCTAAAGTGATCGACACCGGACGCAAGAACCAGCAGTTACTCATCCAGAAGCAGTACACCCCCTGGCCTGTGGAAAATCAGGTTGCGGTTATCTACTGCGGTGTGAACGGCTTGCTTGAGAATGTGCCTGTGGAGAAGGTATCGGAGTTTGAGGATCAGTTCCTGCAGCTCGTTAAGGCTAAATATCAGAAAGAGGTGCTTGATGTCATCAAGTCGGGCAAGCTCACTGACGACGTCGAGACTAAAATCCGCGAATGCGCAGCCGAGGTTTCCGGCCGCTTCAAAGCATAAATCAAGCCGAGCGCCCCTTCCGGCCAATGTGGCCGGAGGGGGTATGCGGCTTGAAAGAACCAACAGAACATCATTGACAAACTGACGAAATGGCAACCCTAAGGGAATTAAAAACGAGAATCGGCTCTGTGGCCTCGAGTGAGAAAATCACCGGAGCCATGAAGATGATCTCTTCCGCAAAAGTGCATAAGAACGAGCGCTCTCTGCGGGAGCTACTTCCGTTTAAAAACCAGATAAAACAGATTATGGGCCATATCCTTTCATCAGGGGTTGATTTCCATTCCCCTCTGATTGAAGACAGGGAGGTGAAAAGTATCGGAGTCGTGGTCTACGGTTCCGACGATGGCCTCTGCGGCGCATATAATCTAAATATTTTCAAGCAGCTCCTTACCGAGATATCCGCTCTCCGCGAGAAATATGGCAAGGATGTGGCTATCACTGTATTCCCTGTGGGCCGCAAGATAGCCAAACCTTGCTTCAAGCTTGAGGCGTTGGGAAACATCCGGGTGGAACTCACCGACAAAGTGGATTCCAAGATGGAGGGGGCAACAGTGGACTCCTTCACGCATAAGCTGCGCGAGGATTTCATCTCCGGACGTCTTGACCTGGTGGAGGTGGTTTATATGCAGTTCCACTCAATCAGCCGTCAGCGTCTGGCAATCGACCGTCTCTTCCCGGTGCTTGCAGATGTTCTCCTTCAGGGGGAGACATCAGCCGAGGAGAACAAACTCTATATTTTCGAGCCGGATCCGAATGAGATTTTCAACGCGGTGCTCCCGATGTTCGTGCTGAGCACAATGCAGGAAATCACTATCGAGAACCGCGCCTCGGAGCAGGCCGCCCGCGTGATGGCAATGCAGGCCGCCAACGATAACGCACACAAACTGCAGGAACAGCTGCAGCTCGAATACAACAAACTTCGTCAGCAATCAATCACAACCGAGCTCCTCGACATCATCGGAGGGCAGGTTGAAAGATAATCAAACGTTTATGAGTAGTATAAAGGAATATTTTTCAGGTTTCGGCCAGGGGTTGAAAAGCCTTGTGACAGGTATGGGAGTCACCGGCAAGGAACTCGTGACCCCGAAGATCACCGAGCAATATCCTGAGAACCGCGGGAACCTCAACATCTCAGATCGTTTTCGCGCGGAACTTACACTGAAATATGACGCTGAAGGCCACCATAAGTGTATCGGATGCGGCATATGCGAGATGAATTGCCCCAACGGCACGATCAAGCTCCAGACAAAATGGGTTGATCTGCCCAACGGCAAGAAGAAAAAAGCTCTCGACAAATATATGTATGATCTCGGGAGCTGCACATTCTGCATGCTTTGCGTCACCACATGTCCGCAAAACGCGCTTGAGTTCTCTAACGATTTCGAGCAGGCCGTCTTCACGCGTGATAAGCTTGTGAAGCAGCTCAATTATCGTCCGGAGCCGGCCGATGGGCCGAACCCTCCGGCGCCGGCCAAACCGGCCATCGACCCCGAGCAGCTTGCCAGAATCAAAGCTGAGGCTCTGGCAAAAGCCGCCAGGATAAAGGCCGAGAAAGAGGCTGCCGCAAGTGCGGAGGGCACTAACGAAAAAGAAACAAATTAAAACAATGATATACACAACATCATGGTAGGAAACATAATACTCTACTTTGTGGTGGCGCTTGTCATAGTGGTATTCTCATTCATGGCAGTCAGAACGACAAAGATCCTGAGAGCGGCAACTTACCTGCTCTTTGTTCTGCTTGGCTCCGCCGTGTTCTATTTCCAGCTTGGATATCAATTCCTGGGCGCCGTGCAGATTGCTGTATACGCAGGTGGCATAGCTGTATTGATTGTGTTCGCGATATTGCTGACCCACCGGCCCAACGATCGCGTACACCCGCTGCAGAATCATCGCCGCATTGCTGGCGTGACAGCCGCAGTGGCAGGGACCATCCTTCTGCTCTACGCCATCTTCACAATGCCTCTGCTTTCGACTGAAAGCGGCACACGCTGTCTCTCCGAGGCTCTGGCTGCAGGTCCAGACATCACGATGAAGATGATTGGCGAGGCCTTCACCGGCACCGACAAGTATCAGTATCTTCTCCCCTTCGAGGCTGTCAGCGTCCTTCTTCTGGCCTGCATCATCGGCGGAGTGACAGTGGCAAGAAAACGTTAACCACAAACCCATAAATCTTTCAAACAATGGATCTGAACATTCTTTGGTATCTTGTGCCCAGTGTGCTGATGTTCGTCTGCGGCGTGTATGGGTTTGTAACCCGTAAGAATATGGTTGCGATTCTCATCTCGCTTGAGTTGATGCTCAACTCAGCCGACTTGAATTTCGTGATCTTCAACCGATTCCTTTTCCCCGGTTCAATGGAGGGGATGGTGTTCACACTCTTCGCAGTGGCCATAGCCGCCGCAGAGACCGCCATCGCCCTGGCTATCATCATCAATATATATCGTGCCATAGGGAGCACCGATATTCTCGAAACCAATAAAATGAAACATTAATAATATGGGCGCAACATTACCTATCCTGATTCTCTCGCTCCCTTTGTTCATGTTCCTGCTCCTCGGCCTAGGGGGCGTGAAGATGAGCCGTAAGTGCGCGGGCATATTAGGCATTCTCGGCATGGGCACCACCATGACGCTTGCCTATATTGTGGCTTTCACTTATTTCTTCAGCGGCGATGCCGCATTCATCATCGATGGAGTGCGACAGCAATTCCAGGTGTTTGATGTCACCTGGATCGCTTTCACTGAGAAGCTGGTTGTAAATATCGGTTTCCTTCTTGACCCGATATCGGCCATGATGCTTGTGGTTATCACCACAATCTCCTTCATGGTGCATCTCTATAGCTGGGGCTATATGGAACATGAGCCGGGTTTCCAGCGTTATTACGCTTTTCTCTCTCTCTTCTCCTTCTCGATGCTCGGCCTCGTGGTGGCCACCAACATTTTCCAGATGTATATCTTCTGGGAGCTTGTGGGTGTCTCCTCCTATCTGCTTATCGGATTCTTCTATAAGCTTCCCTCGGCTGTGTCGGCTTCCAAGAAGGCGTTTATCGTGACCCGCTTCGCCGACTTAGGCTTTCTGCTCGGCATCCTGACTCTCTCTTACTTCACAGACACATTCAATTTCGTTGATATGACCTCGAACCCGATGAAGGTGCTTGCCGAGACCGGCGGCGCAACATTCATGGGCGCTTCAGTTCTTACCTGGGCCATGGTGCTCATCTTCACGGGTGGCATGGGTAAATCAGCGATGATGCCTCTGCATATCTGGCTCCCCGATGCCATGGAGGGTCCGACTCCCGTGTCGGCTCTCATACATGCCGCCACGATGGTTGTGGCCGGTGTCTATCTCGTGGCCAGAATGTTCCCCGTATATTGCGTTGTGGAGGCTTCGATGACCTTCATATGCGTTGTGGGTGCCATCACGGCCTTCTATGCGGCAGTCGTGGCCTGCACGCAGATTGACATCAAGAGAGTGCTCGCGTTCTCCACAATCTCGCAGATCGCCTTCATGATGGTATCGTTGGGTGTTGCCAGAGACTACAATATGCCCGGAGTCCACTACAGCGGGCTGGGCTACATGGCCGGTATGTTCCACCTCTTCACACACGCCATGTTCAAGGCTCTGCTCTTCCTCGGAGCCGGCGCGCTGATTCATGCCGTCCACAGCAACAACTACACCAAGATGGGTGGTCTCAGGAAATACATGCCGATAACCCACTGGACATTCCTTATCGGGTGTCTTGCCATCGCCGGCATCCCCCCCTTCTCAGGTTTCTTCTCCAAAGATGAAATGCTTACAGCCATGTATCAGAACCATTGGTTCTGGGGCGCCTGGATGACGATGGTGGCCGGCCTCACAGCCTTCTATATGTTCCGTCTCTATTATCTCATCTTCTGGTGGGAGGAGAATCCGGAATATGAGCATCACAAACCGCATGACGCTCCCTGGCAGATGTCGCTTCCGCTGATTATCCTCGCTGCGGTTTCCGTAGTGGCGGGCTTCATCCCCTTCGGAGAGCTTGTCACCTGGAATGGCGTAGGTTATCACATACATCTGGATC
>X363_Desmarests_Spiny_Pocket_Mouse__coassemble_969_pt1 | contig 12729 bp, 9 predicted proteins | sample X363_Desmarests_Spiny_Pocket_Mouse__metabat2_high_PE_001 | metagenome-assembled genome bin X363_Desmarests_Spiny_Pocket_Mouse | reverse complement strand
GCCGAAGATTGTGGAGTAGGAATGCGAATCGTTTTTGCGCTGCCTCTGGATCATGTCGCTTTGGAAAGCCCAGAAGATTTCATGGTTGAGTTGCGGAGCCTCCATGTTGTCGGCTTCGATGTGTTCAAGATGCCATCGGCCGAATATCTTGCCGATATGGCCGCCGTTCTGAGTGCAGCCGCCGAGCAGACCTATGGCACAGAGCAGGAAGAGAGAGAATATGGAGGAAAAAAAATGTTGCTTTTTCATTTCGTTGATTTTTTAGGGAGAATATTTCCGCTGTAAGTCACGCTCACGAGAGAGCCGAAGCATGCGGGATAGAGACTGCCGGCGTCAAAGCCGATGCGGGCGTTGATGGAGAGGCCGGACACCTTGGGAAAGGCGTAAGTGCCGCTCACCATCATCGACGTGGACTGCAGTTTCTTGGGGCGAGGCTCATAGTGTGTGCCCTTCGACTGCTTCCAGCTCAGGAGCATACGCCAGTTTACCCTGCCGATCTCACCCTCCACACCGAGGTGGAAACCGCGCACGGCGTTGTCGAGGTATTCCAGGCAACCATCGGTGTTGTAGATTGTGGATTTCAAGACGGGGCTGCCGATGCCCATGCCATAGTTTGTCCAGCCGTTGAAGCGGAAGTTATTGTAGTAGTTGTCGGCTCCGGTGGGGTTTGAAGGAATCTCGGCCGAGGGCTCATGGAGGAAGGGGCCGGCCTGATTGGTGAAGTCCAGATACTCTATGACCGCTCCGCTGATGATTTTCCGGGAGGCCGACTTGTAGGCCAATCCCCATACGCCATCGAATCCGTTCTGCCAACCGATGCCTGTGCCGTCTTCCCATGGTTTCATCACGTAGAAAGATATTTCGTCCTGATTGCGGAGGCGGTAGCGGAAATTAACGTCCCAGGAGCCGAGATGGTTGCCGTCGAAGTTAAGAGCCTCGCCCATCATCTCGTTGTCGCTGTATTGCTTTTGGACAAACATGTTGAGGAATGTCATGAATTTCACGCGTTCCTTATGCTGCTGCACGCATTTGCCCTGCACATAGCGTCTGTAATAACCGCCGAACTGCGCGGCATGCTGCATGCCCACAGTAACGCTGAATGGCCTTGAAGGCTTTGACCGGAGGTAAAGACGTTTGTAGTGAAACCATACTCCGGTGGTGATGAATGAGTTATAGTAATTGTAATGATCCTCGTTCCATTTCTTGTCGGTGAATTTGCCGTAGGCTATGTCGCCAATAATCTGCACCCATCCGTTGGTGAGGGGAATGTTTACGAAATCATAGAACCCTACTTTTACCTGTGGAATCGGGCGTGCGTTGTCGCTTACGGTGAGGTCGCCGCTCGAGAGGGGATTGTTGAGGAAAGTGCGATCGTTCTCCTTCATTCCCGCCATAAGGAAGAGGCTTCGGTATTTGATAATGCCATATAGCTGCTGCAGTGTCAGAGCAGCCGGACGTCGTTTCACAACGTTCATACTATTGGTCTCTGCGTTCCATTTGTCGTAGCCTACGCCGGACGTGAGCTGTGCGTAACCATCAATTCCAAATCCCCAGCTGAAGCGTTTCTCCGGCTCAAGCGGGGTGAAGATCGAGGCGCGTTCATAGATGCCCTTCGACTGGGTGATGATTCCGGCCTGGTTGGCCATGATAAGCGACGGGGCGAATTGACCGGTGCCGGCGTTTACCATTGTTGTGGCGTTCCATTTCAGTTCAAAGGCCTTGACTGAAGCTATGGAAAATGCAAGAACAGTTAATATTGAGATATATCTTTTCATAAGTATCCTTCAAAAATTAGTAATATTTAAAGCATCCTTCGCGCTAACGCATCTTTGTAAAATCTTTTTGGCGCTTTTCTTCCCTTCCAACGATCGTTTAGCCCGCTAAACTCCTTTATGGAATGAAAGAAAATCTCTCAAAAATCTTTCACAAATATGTGTTAGCTAATTTTTGAAAGATACTTACAACTGCAAAATTAGTATGAATTTTCCATTCCGGCAAATTTCCCTATCCAAGAGTTGTGCTTGTAGAGTTGCACAGGAATTGTGAATCATAGGAAAACATGCCAGGTCTGCGGATGATGTCTCTTGAGGACCGGGTGAATCTGCGGACATTGTAGAAATGATCATGATTTAAACAATGAAGATGGAACGGGCGTTTTATTCTAAAGCATTTGGCGGCTATCCTTTCGGTTGCCGGATATATTTCAGACTGAATTACATTTTTGAAACCACTATGAAAACACATTCACACCTTTTCAAGACTTTCTTCATCAAGTCTTTCCTGGGGCTGGGCGCCTTGGGTGCCGCTTTCGTCTGCGCTCCCGCGGCCGATGCCTGCACGCGCGTTCTCTATCAGGGGGCCGACTCCCTCTTCATCGTGGGGCGCTCCCTCGATTGGAAAACACCTATTCCCACCAACCTCTATGTCTACCCTGCCGGGCTGCATAAAAAGGGATCCGACAAGCCGGGATGCGTGGAATGGACCTCACTATATGGGGCTGTCTATGCAGTGGGTTATGATGGTGGTGTCACTGAAGGGATGAATGAAAAGGGACTCGTTATAAACGGCCTTTTTTGTAAGGGTTCGGTCTATGACAACAATGAGACAAGGAACCGTCCTCCCCTCTCCATGTCGATGTTCGTGGCCTGGCTGCTCGACTGCAATTCCACCGTGGAGGAGGTGGCGTCTGTGCTCAGGGAACATAATTTCTCCCTCTCGGGAGCCACTTTTGACAACGGCACTGTCACGGCGCTGCATTGGGGTGTCACCGACTCCACCGGCAAATCCATCATCTTCGAGTTTGTCGATGGTGTAATCAACATCTACGATATGGGGGATTATCGGGCCATGACCAACGACCCGGATTGGCCTGCGATGAGCGCCATCGTAGACTATTGGAACAAGAAAGGGGGGCAGCATACCCTCCCGGGCACAGTATCCTCGCCCGACCGCTGCGTGCGCGCCGACTATTTCGCCCATCACGTTGAGAAAACCTCCGAAGCCGACTTGGGTGTCTCCATCACCCGGAGCATTATCGTTGACTCTTGCGTGCCTTACACTTACCTGATTGAGGGTGAGCCCAACATCTCCTCCACGCAATGGCGCAGCTACGCCAATGTGCGCGACCACCGCTATTATTTCGACATTGTCACCAACCCTGGCTATTACTATATCGACCTCAATTCCCTTGACCTTCGCCGCGGAGCACCGATACTGAAATTCTCCACTGCCAGACATACCCAGATAGTTGGCAATGCCAACCGATACCTCGAGAAGGCTCCCGGCTTCACCCCGATGTACTGAGTTATTTCACGGCCGGAGCTGATGGCTTCGGGGAGCCGATGGTGAAGATGAGGCTGAAGGTGGCCGAGATCGGGGTGGCTGTGCCGAAGCCGGGGGTGAACCAGGCCGGATATGCCTCATCGCTGTAGATCTGCTTGAAGCGGAAGCCATAACGCACGCTCCAGCCCATCGAGAAGCACTTGTAGATCTTCACCTTCAGCCCGGCAAGCACCTGGCCGTAGAAAGCCGTGGATTTAAGCCCTGTCATCTCTTTCGGACCTTTCTCGGTGTAATAGTCGCTGCCGGGCGAGATATTCAGTATATCATAGCTGAAGTTCGTGAAGCCCGCGCGCAGCCCGAGATACACCTGATAATCCGGGCTGCTCTTGTAGAGGAAATTATAGTTCATGCCGACACGCGCGTAAAACGCCGGCGACACCTTGAAATTGCAGCGGCCATCATCGGGCCATGCGTTGGAGAATCCCACGCCGGCCTCCACCACCGGGAAAAACCAGTTATGGATGGAGCAATCTACCCCGATATCGAAATTGGCTCTCTTCTGCCCCACTATCATCAGTATGCCATCGAAAAAGTTAGCCCCTATCGAGACGCCGCCGAATGCACGATATTTAGGTCCGGACTTTACTTTCGTCACTGTGTCCAGCTCCGCCAGGAACCTCACCGGGGTCTGCAGAGGGTTGCCATGCTTGTCATAATAATGCATGGCGGGCTCCTCAGGCTTTTCGCGGTCGATATCCACCGGGGTCACCTTCACCTGCGGCAGCCCGGAGCCGGAGGCCTTCGGCAGCTCTTCCGGGGCCGTATTCCCAAGAGTGTCCGCCGGGAGCTCAATCGCAGCCGCCGTCTCCTCCACCAAGACCTCTTTCAGCATTGCGGCCTCACTTTGGGAAGCGGCATAAGCCGCCGGGGCCAACGCGCAGGCGATAGCCGGCAAAAGAAACGTTATGGCATTGACGCGCCTCTTCATCAGAACTCCTCCGATACCAGATAATTGTTGCGTTCGGGCGAATTGCGCGTGATAAGCTCCCCGATGAATCCGGCCAGGAAGAACTGCAGCCCCATCACCATCGCCGCCAGAGCCAGATAGAAATAGACACTGTTGGTCACATAGAACTCATAGCCGCTGCTGCACATGCTCACAATCTTGAGCACCAGCACCACGAAAACTGCCAGGAAACCGATTACGAACATCAGCGAGCCCAGCAGCCCGAAGAGGTGCATCGGCTTTATCCCGAATTTCGACTGAAACCAGAGGGTGCCTAAGTCAAGATAGCCGTTCACGAAGCGGTCCAGACCGAACTTGGTGTGGCCATACTTGCGTGCCTGATGATGCACCACCTTCTCCCCTATTTTCTTATACCCGGCATTCTTGGCCAGATAAGGGATATAGCGGTGCATGTCGCCATAGACCTCGATATGCTTCACCACATCGCGTCTGTAGGCCTTGAGACCGCAATTGAAGTCATGCAGGTTGCCGATGCCCGACACTTTTCGGGCCGTGGCGTTGAAGAGCTTCGTGGGAATGGTCTTCGAGAGGGGGTCATAGCGCTTCTTCTTCCAGCCCGACACAAGGTCATAGCCCTCGGAGGTGATCATGCGGAAGAGCTCCGGAATCTCATCCGGGGAATCCTGGAGGTCGGCATCCATCGTGATAACCACATCCCCCTTGGCCTTGCGGAAGCCCACATTAAGAGCCGGCGATTTGCCGTAATTGCGCGAGAAGGCAACACAATGGATATTGGGATTACGAGCCGCAAGCTCCCTTATCACATTCTGGGAGCCATCGGAAGAGCCGTCGTTGACAAATATTATCTCATAAGAGAAGTCATTCTCTCCCATCACCCTTTCAATCCAGGCAGTGAGTTCGGGGAGCGATTCCTCTTCGTTGAAGAGAGGGATTACTACGGATATATCCATAATTATTATACTGTAAATTTCCAGCCGGATTCGCGGAAAAGCTCGCGGTCGTCGGCTATGGTGTTGGAGACTGTGGTGAGCATATCGCCCATAAGGACGCCGTTGACGCCCCCCCTCATCATTCTCTTCATTGACTCTTTGGAGAGCCTCATGCGCCCTCCGGCAAAGCGGATAGACTGCCGCGGAAGGATAAAGCGGAATAGGGCGGCAGTGCGTATTATCTCCTCTTCGCTTATGAGAGGAGTAGCCTCGAGAGGGGTGCCGGGAATAGGGGTCAGTATATTCAGAGGCACTGAGTCCGGATTTATTTCGGCCAGCTCGAACGCGAAGTCCAGCCTGTCAGCCAGGCTCTCCCCCATTCCGATGATTCCCCCGGAGCATATCTCCATGCCGCATTCGCGCGCATAGGCGATGGTCTGCAGCTTGTCGGCCGGTGTATGCGTGGAGCAGAGCCTTGCGAAACATTTCCGCGATGTCTCCATATTGCAGTGATAGCGCTTCACTCCGGCCTCGCGCAGCATCTTCATATCTTCGCGGCCAAGAAGGCCCATGGAGGCGCATATATGGAGATCCGTATCCTCCGATAATCTTTTAATGGATCCGCAGATCTCCCGGAGGGGTCTGCCGGCCATCTTGCGGCCGCTTGTCACCAGCGATAAGCGCCTTATCCCCTCCTTCCCGTTATGCCGGGCGGCCGCAAGCAGTTCCTCATAAGGGAGGGAGTCGTAATGCCGGCAGCCGGTGGAATACTTCGCCGATTGAGCGCACCACTTGCAGTCTTCACCGCAGAGGCCGCTGCGCGCGTTCACAATGGAGCAGGAATCCACCTCCTCCGGCTGCAGGGCGCGCGTGATTCTATCAGCGGCATCGCAGAGGGTGTCGAGGTCGGGATATTCCGCCAGACGCTCCGCCTCAGGGCGCGAAACCCGATGGCCGGCCATTACCCTCGCGGCCAACTCCTCAGGATATGTCTCGTTTTTCTCCATATCATTATCTTTATCAGAGTGGGGCAACATGTCAATCCTCGGAATAAGCAGCTATGAAGATATGGCGCCGGGCCATCTCATCACGCACCTCATGCAGACGCCCTAAATTCACCTTCCCCACAACATATCTGTGATCTGACGAGGAATATCTCTCCGAGATCTCCCTGAATTGCAGGAGCGCGAGATCTTCCTCATTCTGATATCGCACATAAACCCTGAAATCGATGTCGTTGCTGAATCTCGGCAGCTCAACCCCGGAGTTCATGCGCTTGTAGCGATAGAAGTAATCATAACGTATGGCCGAGATGTCGGAAAGCACCGCCGAAGAGGTGGGATGCCCTCCGGCTCCGCGGCCCACAAGGAATTGCTTGCCATAGAAAATACCCTTTATCACAACGCCGTTGAATTCATCCTCGCAGGAATAGATAAACTTATTGCGTGAGATAAGATGAGGCATGACGCCGAGCACGAGGCGCCCGTCTTTAGTCTTCTCCGCCAGCCCGATAAGTTTTATCCGTCTCTCCTTCTCGCGTGCAAAGGTGATGTCGGCATCCTGCATATCCATTATGCCGTAAGTGAATATATTGTCGGGGTCTACATAAAGACCGAAAGCATGCAGGGTGAGTATCACAAGTTTATAAAGCGAATCCCAGCCATCGAGATCCAGTGTGGGGTCGCTCTCGAGGAAGCCGAGCTCGCGGGCGAGGCTCAGAGCCTCCTCGCGCCCCATCCCGTCGTTGAATATCTTCGAGAGGATGAAGTTGGAGCTGCCGTTCAGTATGCCCTTCAGAGAAACCTGCAGGTCATTGTCGTAATACTCCTCCAGATTGCGTATCACGGGAATCGAACCGCATGCCGAGGCATCATAAAGCAGGGCTGTCTGCATCTCTTTCTGGAGTTCGATGAGCTCCGGCAGATGCCGGGCAAGCATCTTCTTGTTTCCTGTCACCACCGGCAGACGGCGCTTCAACGCACCCTTCACAATCTCGTATGCGGCATCGGCATCATCGATAAGCTCCACGATGAGGTTCACGTCCGGGGCGTCAAGCACATCCTCACGCCGCGTTGTGAAATCAAGATCCGGAGCCGCCGCGCTATGCCTGGCCACATTGCGCACACACACACGCTTGATACTGATACCTGATTCAGGCACTCTGTCGAGAAGCTCATAAAGCCCGCGGCCCACTGTGCCGAATCCAAACAATCCTATGTTAAACTTCTTTTTCATTACAATATCTCTCACTCATGTTGTGAAAATGTAGGCCCTGCAAGCCGCGGAGCGGCTTTTCTATTTTCACCCCCCGGCTTGAGCCACGGGGTGAAAAACCTTCTTGCTCTCCAACTCATGTCTCCATCCCTGGATAAGGGCATCGAGCTTCTCATGCTCTATCAGAAAGCCATCGTGGGCGAACTCAGAGTCTATCACATGATAGCTCGCGTCTGGCAGCATCGCCTGCATCTCCTCATGCCCCTCCGGAGGAAAAAGTATGTCGGAGCTTACAGCCACCACCAGGCATTTCGCCTTCACCCGGGCCAGGGCCTCGCGGCAGCCTCCGCGCCCTCTGCCCACATCATGGGTGTCGGAGCTGCGGCACATCCGCATATAGCTGTAGACATCGAAGCGGTCGGCAAGTTTCTTGCCCTGATAAGCCTGATATGAATGCACGCGCCTCTCGAAGGGGGAGCGCATCCTGCCGGGAGGATCCTGCTGCGTCAGATCATAGGCTGTATGGCTGCGGTAACTCAGCAGGGCGATGGCGCGGGCCGCCTCCAGGCCCTTGCGGGCCGCATCTGCAGCGGGGCGCCCGTAATCGGTGTCGGCCTCGATGGCCATATACATCGCTTTGTTGATAGCTGCAAGCCAGGGGCGGCATATGTAATCTGTGGCGCAAAGCACTGCCTTATCCGCTATCCCGGGGTCTGACACCAACCATTCCAGAGCCTGGAAGCCCCCCAGCGAACTCCCTATGATGGTGTCGATACGCTTTATGCCGAGATGCTCCGCAAGCAGTTTATGGGCCTCCACAATGTCGCGCACCGTGACGAGTGGAAAATCCGCATATAGAGGCTTCCCATCCGGCGGGAGCGGGGCGCAGGGGCCGGTGGTGCCATAACATGAGCCAAGCACATTGGCGCACACCACGAAATATTTCTCCGGGTCGAGAAATTTTCCCTTTTCCACAGTGTGAGGCCACCAGTCAGCCACATCGGAGTTGGCCGTCAGCGCGTGCATCACCCATATCACATTGTCGCGGGCCGCATTCATTCTGCCGTAAGTGTGATAGGCCACCGTCAACTCCGGCAGCACCTGCCCACACTCCAGGGGAAAGGGTTTCTCATATTTGAAGAATTTCGCCATCATAAGAGACTACAAATTTAATCAAAATCCGCGAAATACAAAAGAAAACGCTCCCGCGATTGCATGAATCGCGGGAGCATTCTATGACAGGGAAGGGGATGAGCCGCAATCCGCGGCCGCTCTCCAGCCGATTTTCTTATCAGAGCGCAACCTTCTTCGAAGCGCCGTTAACTACCACTACATAAACGCCGTGGCCTGCATTGACGCTTACTGTGGCGCCGGCAGCTGCGTTCACGTCCTTCACGCAAGCCCCGTCAAGCGCGTAGACAGCTACGTTGGCGTCCTCAGCCGGAACAATGGTGATTACACCATCGGCAGCCACAACACGGGCGTTGTCGGCGGCGATGGTCTCAACGCTGTCTTCCCATTTCATTGAGCCTACCGGGCTGAATCTACGTGTCTTCTCCACATCATTGGGATCATAGTGATAGATAATGTCCGCCTCACTCTTCGCGATCCAGGTCTTGCGGAACATATTGTTCATTTCCAGACGGAACCCCTCTGTTGTGCCCCATCCGAAAGCTGAACCGAGGTTCGGACTCTCAGGGAAGTTGCGGCAATAGGCAATCATGCCATAATCCATGCTCCAGGGTTCTCTTTCATTACCATACATGAGGAAGCAGTTTTTCTCAGGCACCATCAGAGTGATGTCAGTGCCACTTTCCAATGTCTCGTAAGTAGGAGCTTTGTAGTTGAAAACAAGTCCTGTCGGATCGATTGTCGGATCCATGGAGTATTTGGGGTCAGCAAAAGCATAACCCATTATCATGCTCGCATGATCATCGATGTTTTCGTCTTCACTCACATCTATGCCGGCCTGCTGTATCACATCAGCAGAGAATTTTTTCGCGCCTGGAGTCATGTACCATAGCACGCGCTCGTCTCCTATGCAGACATAAAACTGAGAGAAGGGTCCCCAATTGTCGGTGAAAGGGTTGGAATCACCGAAATCCTCACTGCTCGCGAGGCCGGCGTTGAAGAGGTGCATCTCGCCGAAAAGCGGAAGCTCGTCATTAATTTCACTGAAGCCCTCGATGCGGCCTGTGCCCTCATAGATATTACGGATATTGCGCTTTACTTCGGATTGAGTCAGCTCCAGATAAATCTGATTTCTTACTTTTACGGAGTTTGTCTCCTTATCATAAGCCTGGAAAATGAGTTTCGAGCCTGTCCTGTTGTCACCATCACCCATCAGGTATGTTGATGCGACATTTCCGTCAAACAAGGCCACCATATCATCTCCCATGGCATTCTCAAGCATTGTCCAGGCCTCGTATTTTTTTTCACCTTCCACTCTGTCGAAGCCGATGAAGTTAGCTTCGGTGAAAGTCTGGGTGAACTCATCATTGTTGGCCATGTCATCGATGGATACTGGGTTATAGTTACGCTTCTCCAGAGGAATCTGCCCCTGGGCGTCAACTTCTCCTGTATATGTGAACAACTGCTCGTAGTTATAATATGTAGGCCAACACATCTGGAACTGCACATAATGCGAATATTCGGCTGCATTCGGTTTGTTCATTGTAATTGTGTAGACCGCGCCATAGTAAGGGAGCTGATCAAATGAATACTTCACCTCCTGATGGGTAGTGGGGTCCTCGAATTTCACCATATCGCAGATCTTCATATCTGAAAGAAGCACCTGCACCATCCAGATATATCCGGAGTTGTCTATAAACTGACGGGTCTGCACATTCTCTCCATTGGTCACGCCTGTCTCCATGGCTATACGAGCCTTGGCATTCAAGGTATTGATCATCTGACGACCTTCAGGAGTGATGTGATACTTCTGCCCACGGACAAGGCCGTCTGCAAGCGGTGTGGCCGCGGAAGCCGCAAACACGCCGAGCACGGCGGCTGCGAAGATTGATGTAATTTTTTTCATTTTGAAAAAACAGGTTAAGTTAAATATGTTTTCAATTATGGCGCCCTGATGATTCACTTACGCTCCTCCGCCCGGGCCGGCGTTATTAATGTTCGGATGAAATTGGTATCACTTTCATGGTGTTCCGGAAGCATTTCGCCCCCCGCGAAATCCGCACCTCCCGACCCTTTGGATACAACGGGTGTGAACTTCGGGGGCAAAGTTGCAAATTTTTTTTGACATTCACAAGTATTTCAATGTATTTTTAACTTTTTTTCAATTAACTTTTTGCGCTAAATGTTCCACGGCATATTTTCTGGCATGCAATCAGGAGATTCATCACCCGTGGCCGCTGCATTCTCCCCCTTCCCGGGCATGAAAAGAGAGGCGCTTCCTCAAGAAGCGCCTCTCCTATTTTAAAGTCATTGTCAATCAAGCAGCGAACGGTCGATGAGGGTATTATACTGCACCTCATTGATGGGCACTGCCCAGCGCCATCCCGACTGACCATCAGGCGAGACATTGAGCTGATATGCCTGCGGAATGTTATTGGAGTTAACATCGCCAGCCTTCCATGGATTGCGCACCAGAGACTCTCCCCATCGCTTGAGGTCAAAGAAACTGAAGCCTTCGCCCCAGAGCTCTATTCTCCTCTGGAGTTTCACCTCGGCAAGAAGAGCTTCGCCTGACTTGTTGCATACATAGTTGGGGTTACGCTTTGCGTTGAGTTCAATAAGGAGCTCCTTTGCCCGGGTCTCATTGTGGTTATGGCAGGCAGCCTCGGCTTCCGTGAGGAGCATCTCGGCTCCGCGCATGAAGGGCACTGAGCATGTGCCATAGGAATCCAAACCCCAGAACTTATACTGGGAGCCGAAGAAAACATCACAATCAGCGTTGCCCGTGAGACGGGAATAGTAGGGACGCGCCCACTTTTCCGTGTCGCCGCCGGGTATCCTCTTTTCACCGAACATCTTATATTGGTTCTTCATGTTGGTATTTTTGGCGAGGCTCATCGAAGCCGGATCGCAAATGTCTTTATTCCAGAATGAAGACACCCTGAGACTGGAATTCTCGAGTTTGTCGGGAGTGAAGAAGAGATTGGCTCGGATATCCCCTGCAGGAATCTGGCGGTAGAGCTCATAGTTGATCGCACCGACACCGAGGTTCCAGTCAACATAGGCGCCGTTCACAGCATAATAAGCGCCATTGCTCCAGTAAGCCGCACGTTCAAGTTCTGCCGCATTGGCCCACATCCACTCATCGTTGGCTTCGGCGAAACCACCCTGGTATTCTTCAGCACTCATGATGGGATAGCGTCCGTTCTTGCGTGCTTCGCGGGCCATTGTTTCAGCTGTGGGATAGTCATTCTTAAGAAGTGCTGCGCGAGCGTAGATGCCACGGGCCACATCCTCATCGGGCTCCCAGATAAATTTGCGTTGGGTTCGGGTGCTCTCAAAGAGCTGGATGGCATTGTCAAGATCCTCATAGATGAGCGTGAAGAAATCCTTCATCGGAGAGAGCGGGAGATCTTCAGTTCCCGGCTCTTTGCGAAGCACAGCCACCATTCTCTCACCATCGCGCGAATCAGCCCAACGCGGGCCATAAAGCTGAAGGATACGCACATAAGCATGAGCGCGGATTGTGAGAGCCTCGGCCTTGATGAAGTCGAGCTTGTCTCGCTCGCCATCGATATCATCGATGCCTACGAGTATGCTGTTGGCCTGGCTGATAAGGTTATAGCAGTATGTCCAAGGCAAGGCGCACATCCAGGTCTGATAATCACGCATACGGTCCATCGTCATCACGAAGGGTGCACGGTAGCACCAGAAATAGCTGTAATAGTCCTGGCCAAGGACATCGCCATAAAACACCTGGAGCGTTGGTTCGCCGTTAAATTGGAGGTTGCTGTTGGAAACAGCATAAGGGGTGTACATGGCTCCACACAGGCCATAGATGGCAGCCTGGGCACCGGCCTGGGTATTGCGCACGGTGGCCAACGACACCACAGTCGTGGGTTCCACCTCCAGATAGTCGGAAGAACAACCGGCAAGAGCACCCGCGGCAAGAAGCGCTGCAACACTTTTGAAAATTATATTGCTTTTCATGTCTGTTTGCTTGATTTAAATTAATTGTTTATTCTCGGCTGGACTTCTTATCAGAACCGGCCGGTCAGCTGGAAGCTGAACACACGGGCTGTAACATAACCCACACCCTGGCTTCCGGTGAAGCTCTGTTGCGGATTCATGCCTTTACGCTTGGAGCAGGTGAAGAGGTTGTCGATAGAGACGCCGGTGTTGATG
>X363_Desmarests_Spiny_Pocket_Mouse__coassemble_959_pt1 | contig 12832 bp, 8 predicted proteins | sample X363_Desmarests_Spiny_Pocket_Mouse__metabat2_high_PE_001 | metagenome-assembled genome bin X363_Desmarests_Spiny_Pocket_Mouse | reverse complement strand
ATGGTGAACGGTCATTTCGGCCCTGAATGCGCCAAGGTGCTCATCGAGGAGTTTGTGGATGGCAACGAATGCGATATCCCGGTCCGCGTCTCCGGCGAGGATTTCAGCACCCTCCGGCCGGACTCCTTCAACGAGTCTTTCCTGCGCAATGCCGAAAAGAGAATCGTGATCCCCACCTTAAAGGGGGTCGCCGAAGATGGCGTGGACTTCCATGGCCTTGTCCGCTTCGGCATAATCGAGCTCGAGGGGGAACCTGTGCTAATGAAATACAAATTCCAAAGAGATCCGGACCCTGCCTCATGAATCTACAGCGGATTCTGACTCCTGCCGATGCCGCCTTCATCACCATTTTCTCGCTGGCGACATCCATTTTCGCCTCTATGACCGGAGTCGCCCCGGACATCGACTCCGATTTCGGCATTTGCTTCCCGGCGCCCCCCTTCTGGAACCTGATTCCCGAGGCATCAGGATTTCTGAATATACTCCTTATTTTCGCCACGGCGGCCTGCGTTTTCCTCACCAATCGCAAATTCAGCATGATTCAAGGCGCCCAGCCCCTCTGGGCCTCCCTTTTCCTGCCCTTATGCTGCGGCAACCTGATGATGAGCGGCGCCCTCTCTTCTGCCGCCCCGGCCGCCGCCCTGACCCTGCTGGCAATCTATTCCCTGCTCGACACATATGGGCGCCGGAACGCCACCCGCAGCATCTTCCTCATAGCCACCTATCTCTCCATAGGCTCCATGTTCCAACGCGCTTTCCTCGTGTTCATCATCCCTCTTGCCCTCTCTCTCCCGGAGATAAAAACAGCTCGGATCAAAGAGTTCCTGGCTCTTCTATTCGGACTTGTCACCCCTTACTGGATTGCCGTTGCCTTCGGACTCACACGCCTCGGGAATTTCCATATGGCTCCTCTCGAGCCGATTTTCTCCTCACATATCGGGGGGCGGGAGTTTGTGATGGTGATAGGCTCCGGAGTGGCTCTCACAAGCGCCTGCATGCTCACCCTCTACAACGGTCTGAAGCTCTATGCCGGCAACACCCGCATCCGCAACTGCAATAACGTGGTGAACTTCTTCGGAGTGACAGCCGCCGCCGGAATGATTGTCGATTTCTCTAACATAATGGCTTATGCAGGTGTCTTCAACCTCTGGGTGGCCCTTCAGCTTGCCAATCTCCTCACCCTGCATCCCCAGAGGCATCCTCACTTCCTCTTCCGCACCGTGATTCTCATCATAGCCATATTCTCCATCATCATGGCTCTGGTCTGATTAGTATTTTGGAATTAGGAAATAGGACTTAGGAATTAGGAATTAGGAATTAGGAATTAGGAATTTGCAATTTATGAAAAGGCTTGTTATCGATGACGCCATCCCCTTCCTCGAAGGGAGACTCGAAAATTATTTTGAATGCGTCCGGCTCCCGGGCGCCAAAATCTCACATAATGATCTTCTTGACGCCGACGGGCTCCTGGTGAGAACCCGCACCCGCTGCGATGCCCCCTTGCTCGAAGACACCCCCGTCAGCTTCGTGGCCACCGCCACTATCGGCATCGACCATATCGACACTAAATTTTGCGATTCTCATGGCATAGACTGGCAGAACGCTCCGGGATGCAACGCCCCGGCTGTGGCCCAATATGTCTGGAGAGCCCTCTTTGAACTCGGGTTCGACCCCGCTTCAATGACTTTAGGTGTGGTGGGAAAAGGCAATGTAGGAAGCATCGTGACCGAATGGGGGAGACGCCTCGGAGCAAAGGTGCTCGTCTCCGACCCTCCCCGCACCGCCGTCGGCCTCACCGATGAGCATTACATCCCGTTAGAGGAACTTATGCAGAGTGCGGATGCAGTGACATTCCACACCCCCCTGATAAAAAAATCCACCCCGGAGCTAGACTCCACAATCCATCTCGCTTCAGCCCGGACCCTCCCTCTTCTGAAAACCGGGGGTATCCTCATCAATGCCGCCCGAGGAGGCATTGTCGATGAGCAGACACTACTGGACCTCAAGAAGGAAAAGGGCTGGAAAACAATTCTCGACACTTGGGAAAATGAGCCGGAAATAAATAAAGCCCTTCTGAGCGCTTCAGACATCTCCACATTCCATATAGCCGGCTACTCCCTCGAAGGGAAGCAGAGAGCTTCCTACGCAGTTTTAGAGGGTCTTGAAAGGCATTTCGGAATCTCTCTCGATAAATCAGGCCTCGCAGGCCCCTACACACCCCCTCGCGCCTTGGGGGAGAAGGAGCTACGCGGGAACTACGACATCCTGGCCGACGATGCCGTGATGCGCCGCGAATATCGCCTCCCCGCCGACTTCGAGCGCCTGCGCAACACCTATCCCATGCGCCCCGAACTCCTTTAGACATGAGCTCCAATTACTAATTAATCAAAGTGATGGCAAAATTTTATGTGGTATGGGCCGGCCGCAACCCCGGCGTATATGATAAATGGGAAGACTGCCTCGAGCAGGTGAAAGACTTCCCGAACGCTAAATACAAATCCTTCGGCTCTTCTGCCGCTGCCGCCGAAGCCTATCGCATCGGATACACTAAAGAGGATAAATCCGACCTGCTCAATCTCATCGAGGGCGCCGGCACTCACCGCATGAAGGGCGCAAAGGATTGCCCTTCTGATTATTTCGAAAACCCAGAAGTGGACCTCAAGGCCTGGGCCGTGGATGCCTCATGTCCTGGAAATCCGGGTCCTGTGGAATATCGGGGTGTCGATCTCATGAGTGGCAAGGAACTCTTCAAGGTGGGACCTATCCCCGGGGGCACCAACAACTTAGGGGAGTTCCTGGCAATCGTACACGCCCTGGCTCTCATGGAGCAGAGGGGGGAGACGCACGACATCTATTCCGACTCCGTATCAGGCATGGCCTGGGTAAGAAACCGCCTCATCAAGACCACCCTCAAAGAGAACGATAGCAACCGCCGCCTCTTCGACATGCTGCGCCGCGCCATCGCCTGGCTAAACAGCCACCCCTACAAATCCCGCATCATGAAGTGGGACACCCCGCGCTGGGGTGAGATTCCCGCCGACTTCGGCCGCAAAAGCTGACCCCGACCCTGTCGGCCCGGCCCTTCCCCTCCTCCTTAGACCCCGTCTCATAAAAATATTATTAAATTCAAATTTCTCAAGTTCTGAAGAACATTGGCTCGGCAAGCCTCGGAGCGGCTTATCTGTGTGTAAGGGGTGCTGTATAACTGCAGCAAACGCGACCCGGAGGGTCGAATATCGCAGCCGAGGTTTTGCAACACCCTCGGGTACTCACAGATAAGCCGCTCTGAGGCTTGCCGAGCCAACTTGAGAAAGTTTAATAAATAAGGAAATTGCGGTATCGGCAATGAGTCCGATACCGCAATTCAATTTTTCAGTATGTTCGCCCGGCTGTTCCTCCAATCAGGAGTCATCTGCTATTGCTGGCCCCCAAGTCATGCCGGAGCATCAATGCTGTATCTTGACAGCCTTGTCGTTTATCCGGATAATGTATACCTCTCCGGCCGGAGCGGTGATTCTCACCTCCCCATTGCCGTCAGTCACCGTCTCGGATACAATGTGCATTCCGTTGACGGAATATACATAAACAACATCGCCGGACTTCAGGCCCTCCACGAGGATATAGTCGCCGTTGTCGGAGACTTTGACGCCATCCTCCGCAATCTCTATCACGCTTGTGGGCACCTGGTTGAGAAGCACTCCGTCATATTCCAATGTCGCTGCAATCCTCGTGTCGGCGGTGAGTTTCGGGGTTGAGTACACACCTGTGTCCTCATCAAGGAACGGGAGTATGTCGTTGCCATCGCGTGTGAGCCCGGTAACCTTCCAGTTGCCATCGGGAATAAGGGCAATCTCAGTTTTATTGCCCTTGACAACTTTGAATACACTGGAGTGGAAGCCGTTTACGTTCACCTCAACGTTTACATATTCAAGTTCCGTAATAGGCGTGGAAGCCTTGTCTCCAAGGAAATTGATCACCATTTCCTCATTCTTGATTGAGGGATTGGATGAATAATGTATCGCGCCTTCGGGAAGTGTGAGGCGATAGTTCCTCCCTTCAACAAGAGACCTGGGCTCACCGGAGATCGGGTCATAAATATGAGCGACAACTCGCGTGATGCCGAAACCGGAACTTGCCGTCAGAAGATGATTGGTGAATTGAAGGATTGAATTGTTGTCAGAAATCCTATAGAAGGTCGCCTCGACTTCCGGATTCAAGACAAATTCACCCTTGAACTCCCACACCACATTTCCGAGCGTGGCGCGCTTATCTCCCTCTTTCAGAGTACATCCCGTAAGCTCTACAGATGTAGGTGCTGAGCCGATAAAATCGATAGAAACTTCTGGAGTGCGTACATAATTATAATACTGGGGATAGAATATTGTGAATTGTCCCTGAGGTATCACAAATCGATATTTATGTCCGCTGAAAAACAGGGTATTGATGCCCGCGCATATTACAGAATACTCTCTATCTCCATTGGAGCGTTCACCGATGTAAAGCCCCACTTCCTTAATCAAGGTCTCGTTTCCATCGGTAATATCATACAGATAGCCTGTATTATTTTGAAATCTGTCTGAGAAAAGACTCAAGTATCCCCCATCAGGCATAAAATACCACAAATCCTTCGGTGCTATCTCAAGATTCTCAATATATTCCACTTCATCCCCTGCGTGTAAAATCACGGGATTAGTTGCATTATGAAATCCAATAACAGGTTCTCCTAACTCCAATGGGAGGAATCCCAGTTCTTCCAAAGAAGGGGATTTGATGACTATGTTAATTTCTTCGTTGGCATAATCCTCGATCTTGCGGTCTTTCCACGCGCTGAACTGCTCTGCCGGAACATGGAGGATGTATCTTGTTGATGGAGTCAAACGTGCCGATGACTCCCATGTCAGAGATTTGCCATTCTCTCCGATTATGCCGTTAATTGTCTGCAGGAAGTTGTATTCGGATACCTCTTCTTGATATAACTGCGCCACATAATTGGAACGGTCACCCATATTCTTTATTAACAGGTATCCATCCGGAATGCTGAATGAAGCCTCAATCGTGGAAAAAAATGAGGTGCTGTTATTCTCCGGATTTGAGCTTTCAATTCCGAATTTGTGGAATCCAGCACCCTTAACAGTTATTGTGTATTCCGCATTCCCTTCCGCTGTGCTTCCAGCCTTTAATATTGTATTTTGGGGTAACTCAATGCTGTAATTGCGTCCGTTTATCAAGGTCACTGCATCAAAATCAACAAAAAGCCAATCGTTTTCCTTGCGTAAATCAGAGGAAGACGCAATCTTAACATCACCCTCGAATAGATTTACCGAAGCTCCTGAGGCAACGTCAAAATTATTGTTGAATCGGTATGAAATTCCAATGAAATCCTTAATGTTTGATCCATTGATAATGGATACATCTATTATTTTTATTTCTTCAGTAACCTCCCTTTCAACAGAGAATGTTATATAAAGGGGATCAAATTGATAATCCAATCTCGAGTTGGCAACAATCGTAGTTGATCCCAATGTAAATACCGAAAATGTATTTGTTATCTCAACCTGATATTCCTTGCCAGGCACGGGGATTATTCCCGGGAAATTAATCTCGATGGAAGACCCTACGCGGAATGAATCACTCGTACCATCACAATTTTCAGTTAACGCGGTAGCTATAAGGTTTTTATTTCCATCAGAAATCTCATACAATTTGGTATATTGCTCTATATCCGGCATATCAAAGCCAAAATATAAACCCGCGTAACCAATACCATACTCCTTGCCGTCATTTTCTGTTATTAAATCTGAAAGATCAAAATCTAAAACAATATCAACACCAGTAGACGTGCCGCCATTTGAAGGAGTAGTGTTCCGCAGACGCAGTTGTTGCGCGGACAATGTTAGTCCGAACGCAAAACCTATTAACAGAAGTAAATATCTTTTCATTGTTAATATGTTGTAAAAATGGACGGTATGTCAAATCTAAAAGATTAATTGAAGAGAACCCTAAAGCGCTTATTCAACCTTTATGGTTCTCTTTATTCAGACACACCCTCCCATTTTATCAAATTCAACGTATGATTATCTTCTTGCCGTTTACGATGTAGATGCCTGCATCAAGTCCGTCAAGAGATGATGATTTCTCTCTGACGAGTCTCCCGTCTACAGAGTATACATCAAATTCCAGATTGTTCACAAGACCGTCTGCAACCCCTGCGGTTGCGGCTTTAGATTTTTGGCTGATTCCCTTTGAGATATTGGCGAAGTTGTTCAGCACGATAGCAGGAACTGAGATTGTCTGATTAAGGGACTTGACATTTATGAGAGTTATTGTGATATTGTCTATGGCATTTGCGTCAAGTCCTTCCTTAGCATAGTTGAACGTGAGTGCATAATAGCCATCCATGTACTCCCAGCCGGCTTCAATATCGTTTTCAGTCAAAGTTTTGCTCTGAGGATTTCCTTCGGTCAATCTGTAGATTATTGTCGCAGCCAAGTTTGCATTGGAGAACTCCACCGGATTGGCAAATAAGAAACTGATTTTTCCGTCAGCGTAAGCTTCTGCGAAGGTTTCGTTCTCCCACTCGTTGTTGGGGTATGTGCTGATGAGTTCAGCAGGGAACGTGTTCGGAGTTGTGTAGATAGCCTGATACATCACTGGTTCTTCATCACTTCCCATAAGGAAATCACCTTCCTCGTTGATGAAGCATACCATAAGGGTGACATGGAAGTTGCCGAGATAAGGATTTCCCCATGTTGACTTCTCCATCGGGAAGACGAAGTTTGTGGCACTTCCGGAATTGGCGAAATCGCCCAGCACGTATGGCACAGGGTCTACACCAAATCCCGCTCCGGCTACCGTCATGAGATACGGAGTCCATCCTCCGGCAGTTGCCACATCAGGATTGTATTCGGTGAAAGAGATGCTGACGCTCTCGGTGACTGATGGAATGGTCCATGTGTCCTTAAGATATACCGGATTATCCTCAGAAACAGGTTCTTCCGGGTCGAAGTTGGGGTTGGGGGCTGAAATCTGCCCAGTGACATTGAAATTCACTCCGGAGAGCAGCGGATTTGTTGCTGTTGTTTGCGCAATCATGTTTAGAGCGCAGACACTTGCGACGAGCGCAAGAAGTAAACTTTTTTTCATAATGAAAGTCAGTTTTTAGGGTTGTGACTAATCAAAAACTGATACAAATTCCCTATTAGCCGGTATTATGTTAACGATTTCTGAATGATTGACTTCATGTTGAGATACTTGGCTCTTCAACCTATGCAAGTCTGGAATTCCTCCGGTGAAATAATGGTGTTCTTGAACAAAATCTATGATTCCCGAATCGACGCCTTAGGAATCACCTATGTTCTTATTGTGTATCCAACAAGACCGAACTTATATGGCCTTCTAAGAATATCCTCCGACTCTGGAGGTCTAATTTATTGCGCGGCCTTAGAACCGCGCGATACAGTCTCCGTCACCAATGGAAAGGAGAAACCTCAATCCGGGTGTGTCAAAAGCAACAGACCTATCGACATAGCCATTTCGTTTCGACTTTGATGCCGGAACTTTCATGTTGGTTGTATGGCTTTTGATAGGATTCATTTTATAGTGGTTTTTTATTTGGTGGAGAAGTTTCTCCCCTTTCGGCAGCAAATATACAAACAAATTTCGAGACCGCCAAAATATTTTTAAGAAATTTTTACAAGATTTTTTACTAAGCCAATCAAAAGAAGAAGAATATTCACAATTAAACCGGGTTATCCGCGTTATTACTTTATGATTCGGGCGTTACTTCTCTATTTGCTGCGTCACTGGGCTTTCAGTGGCAAACGGCGTGTGGCTCTTTCAAAACCACGGGCCCTTTCGGGCATGTCGCCGCTCCCACTTTGCCTCCTATGCGCGGCTCTGACGCTCTCCGCAAGCTGCTCCACCAAGAAAAACACAGCCATGTCGCGCAACTGGCATGCCTTCAACACCCGCTATAATGTCTATTATAACGGCGATGAGCATTACAAGGAGACTCTGAAAGAAATGGAGAAAAATTATGAAGACGACTACACCCGCACCCTCCTCACCCATCCCGCGGATGCCCGCGCCGACAATAAACTCCCCCAGCCTTCGGGCGACTTCAAGCGCACCATAGAGAAGATGCAGAAAGCCATCCAGCTCCACAGCATCAAGAAAAAGCCGGCAAAAAAAAGCGGCTCCGCAAAGGAGAAGGCCTTCCGCGCCCGCGATGAGTTCAACCCCTTCCTGCATAACGCCTGGCTCTCGATGGGCCGCGCCCAATATATGAACGGCGACTTCCTCGGGGCTGCCTCCACCTTCTTCTACATCTCGAAACATTTCACCTGGCTCCCCGATGTGGTGACGGAGGCTCGTCTCTGGCAAGCCCGCTCATATTGCGCCATGGATTGGGATTACGAGGCCGAGAATGTGCTCCATCTCGTCAAGGAGAAGCAGCTCACCAACTCCCGCCTGCGTAACCTCTATAACCTCGTGCAGGCCGATTATCTCGTGCGTTCCGACAAATTTGCCGAGGCCGTGCCATTCCTCCAGGATGCCGCCAAAACCGCCCACGGCTCCCAAAAAAACCGCCTCTGGTTTCTCTTAGGCCAGGTCTATTCCCAATTGGGAAAGAAGCCCCAGGCTTATGAGGCCTACCGCAAGGCCGGCTCCGGAGCCTCCACACTCTACCGCACCAAGTTCAACGCCCGCATCAAGCGCTCCGAGGTCTTCACCGGCCGCAACATCGCCTCAGAGGTGAAGTCGCTCCGCTCCATGACACGCTATGAGCGCAACAAGGAGTTCCTCGACCAGATTTATTACGCCATCGGCAATCTTTACCTCTCGCGCAAGGACACTGCCGAGGCCAGGAAGAATTACCTGCTCGCCGTGGAGAAATCCACCCGCAATGGCATCGACAAGGCTCTGGCACAACTCGCCTTGGGCAACATTTACTTCTCGGAGCAGGATTATGTCAAGGCCCAGCCCTGCTATTCGGAGGCTGTGCCCCAGCTGCCGCAGAACTATCCCGACTATGAAACCCTCAAACGCCGCAGCGATGTGCTCGACGAATTAGGTGTCTACGCCGGCAACGTGCAGCTCCAGGACTCCCTGCTCACCCTCTCGAAAATGACACCCGAGGAGCAGAAGAAGGTGTGCCAGAAAATCGTGGATGACCTTATCAAGAAGGAAAAGGAGGAGGCCGCTGCCGCCGCCCGCGAGGAGTTCCTGGCCAACCGCCAGGATGGAGGCCTCGTGGACAACAGCGCCGCCACCGCCCCCTCCTTCCAGATGAACGGCGACAAATCCTGGTATTTTTACAACACCATGACAAAGAATGCCGGGAAAACAGAGTTCCAGCGCAAATGGGGCGCACGTAAGCTCGAAGACAACTGGCGCCGCCGCAACAAGACATCCTTCTCGCTCGAGGAGGACACCTCCGGCGATGAGGAGGAGGACACCCCGGAGGCCGGGGAAGCCCCCCTCGACTCCACTGCCCAGGCTGAGAAAAAGAAACTCCAGGATAAGGAGAATGACCCCCATTTCGTGGAATATTACCTCAAGCAGATACCCTCCACTCCGGAGGAGATAAAGACCTCCAACGATGTCATCCAGGAGGGTCTCTACAACATGGGCGTCATCCTTAAAGACAAACTCGAGGATTTCCCCGCCGCCCGCAAGGAGTTCCTCTCTTTAGAGACCCGCTATCCCGACAATATCTATCGCCTCGACACTTATTATAACCTCTACCTGATGGCCGTGCGCGAGAACGACACCCTCCGGGCCGAGCAATGGCGGCAGAAAATAATCTCCGGATTCCCCGACTCCCCTTACGGGCAGGCGATGCTCGACCCCGACTATTTCAACAAGCTCCGCGAGATGAACGCCCGCCAGGAGGCTATGTATGAGCAGGCCTACAACGCCTATCTCTCTGATAAGAACAATGAGGTGCATAAGCTCACAAAAGAGATGGAAGCCGATTATCCCCTCTCTGAAATCCTCCCCAAATTCGTCTTCATCGATGCCCTCTCCTATCTCACGCAGGGCGACAACGATAAATTCCGCGAACGCCTGGGCTATCTGCTCGAAAAATGGCCCGAGACCGACATGACCCCCATGGCCGGGGCTATCCTCAAGGGGCTCAAGGAGGGACGCCAGCCTCACGCCGGCCTCTCCAACACCCGGGGAATGCTTTGGGATATCCGCCTCTCCAACGATGAGAACACCACCGGCGCCGATGGCCAGCCGGCAAACTTCGAGCGCGACCCCAACAAACCGCAATATCTCGTGCTCGCATTCCCAAGAGACTCCGTGAGCGCCAACCAGGTGCTCTATGATGTGGCCCGATTCAACTTTTCCTCCTTCGTGGTGAAAGACTTCGACCTCGAGCCCATGAGCTTCGGCAATGTCGGGCTGCTCGTGATAAAAGGCTTCGCCAACATGAGAGAACTCGAGCATTACCGCAATGTGATGGCCCGAAGCGACTTCAAGCTTCCAGAAGAGGTGCGCCCAATCATGATCAGCAAGGCCAATTTTGAACTCTTGCTCCGCGAGGGGCGTTCTTTTGAAGAATACTTCCGCTTCGAGGAGCAGGAGCCGGAGCCACCTCTCCCCTCTTCCGAAGCCTCGCAAGAAGCCCCGGGAATCCCGGAAGCCACGCAAGAAAAGACAGCTCCCGAAGCAGATGAAAACCCGGAAATTCAAGAAGCCGAGGATGCTGAAAAAGCTGAGGAAGCTGAGGAAGCTGAGGAAGCCGAGGAGTCTGAAAACAACCAACAATAAAGCTATGCCGAACAATCCAAAGATATTATGGGCCGATGACGAGATAGATCTCCTGAAGCCCCACATCCTCTTCCTTAAAGCCAAAGGATATGATGTCGCCACTGTCTCCAACGGCCGCGATGCCCTCGATGCTCTCCAGGCCGAGCCTTACTCGCTCGTGCTCCTCGATGAGAACATGCCGGGTCTCTCAGGCCTCGAGACCCTCTCGCGCATCAACCTCGAGCACCCCGACATCCCTGTCATCATGATAACCAAAAGCGAGGAGGAGAATATAATGAACCAGGCCATCGGCAACCAGATAGCAGACTATCTGATCAAGCCCGTGAACCCCAACCAGATTCTGCTATCCTTGAAGAAGAACCTGCATAGCCAGGAGCTCGTGTCGCGTCAGGCCACCTCGGGATATCAGCAGGAGTTCCAGCATATATCCTCCCTCATCAACATGGCATCCTCCACACAGGATTGGATGGAAGTCTATCGCCAGCTCGTTTATTGGGAACTCAAACTCGCCGATTCAGACTCCCCCATGGATGAGATGCTCCTGATGCAGAAGAGGGATGCCAACACGAATTTCTGTAAATTCGTGAAGCGCAATTATGAAAGCTGGGTCACTTCCGATGAGCATCCCCTGATGAGCCATGAGGTGTTCCGACGCACTGTCTTTCCCCTGCTCGATGCCGGAGAGAAGGTCTGCTTCGTGCTTATCGATAATTTCCGCCTCGACCAATGGAGAGTAGTGCAGCCCCTTCTTTCCGAATTTTTCAACGTGGAGGAGAATCTTTACACCACAATACTGCCCACTTCCACCCAATATGCGCGTAACGCCATCTTCGCCGGCCTCATGCCTCAGCAGATTGCCGAGATGTTTCCCGAGCTCTGGGTGGATGAGGATGAGGATGAGGGCCTCAACATCCATGAGAGCAAACTCATCCAGACCCAGATACAGAGATTCCGCCGCAAAGACAGGTTTATCTACACCAAAATCAACGATTCCCAGGGGGGCGAGAAATTTATCCGCAACCTTAACAAAACAGCCGACACGCCGCTGCAGGTGCTCGTTCTTAACTTCATCGACATGCTCTCGCATGCCCGCACGGAGTCGAAGATGATACGCGAGCTCGCAAACTCCGATGCCGCCTACCGCTCCATCACTGAATCCTGGTTCCGGCATTCCTCAGCTGTGGATATCTTCCGCCGCCTGGCAGAGCTCGGATATAAGGTTATAATCACCACCGACCATGGCACAATCCGCGTTGATAACCCCATTAAGGTGGTGGGCGACAAGAACACCAACACAAACCTTCGCTATAAGGTAGGGAAGAATCTGAACTATAATCCCCGCCAGGTGTATGAAATCAAGGATCCGAAGAAGTTCGGGCTGCCGGCTCCGAATCTCTCGAGCACCTTCATCTTCGCTCTCAACGAGGATTTCTTCTCTTACCCGAACAACTACAATTATTACGTGCAGTATTACACAGGCACTTTCCAGCATGGAGGAATTTCGCTGCAGGAGATGCTTGTGCCGCTGGTGACGCTTAGCCCGAAATAACGGGGATAAGGAGTTTTGGGAGGATCAGGAGTTTTGGGAAATCAAAAGTATTTTTAATTTGGTGATTTATGAGGGGTTTTAGATTTTTGGTGGCGGCTTTGGCCTGCGCTATGGCTTTTGGTGCGGCTTCGGGGCTCCGGGGCAGCTCGCCGGCGGAGGTGAGGCGCAGTGTGCGCGAGGTGGCGGCCCGGGCAGCTTCTGGCGACCCGGAGGCGCTCTTTCAGCTGGCCTCTCTGCATGAGCACGGCTATGACAGTATCCCACGCGATTCCGTAGAGGCTTTCCACCTCTATGAGCGCTCGGCCGAAGCCGGATGGCTTCCGGCCCAAAACTATCTCGGCTATCACCTGCTGCGCCTCAACACCCCCGGAAGCGCTGCCGAGGGACTTAAATGGCTTGAGAAGGCCGCTATCGCCGGCGATGCCAAGGCCCGCAGCAATATCGGATTCCTCCTTATCGAAGGAAAAAGGGTGAAAAGAGATTACGAGAACGCCGCTTTCTGGC
>X363_Desmarests_Spiny_Pocket_Mouse__coassemble_885_pt1 | contig 13806 bp, 8 predicted proteins | sample X363_Desmarests_Spiny_Pocket_Mouse__metabat2_high_PE_001 | metagenome-assembled genome bin X363_Desmarests_Spiny_Pocket_Mouse | reverse complement strand
GCACCCTGTCTTCGGGGGTGAAATCTATCTTGTAGATAAGTCCTAAATCATATACATTCACTGGAATTTCGGGGTCATAGACCGTGCGGAGCATCTCTATGGCTTTCTGCGTGATGGCATAGGCTTCCTCTTCGGCATTGGACTCTGGAATGGCATTAGACTCTGGAGCCGGCTCCCCGTTGAGCAGAGCATCCGCCAGGTCGGCAGCCTCCGCGTCTGAAAGAGCATCGGACAGACTCGAATCCGCCTTAGGGCGGAAAGCGTCACCGGCTTTCCCGGAGGCTACGTCCTCCGGATTATCTATATTCTCCATTTCTTTCATATTCTGAATTGGATTTTTTTGAGACGTTTTCTTATTATAACGCAAAATTAAGCCTTTTATCCGAGTTACCCAAGATTTAGACCCTCTATATTTTGATATACGGATGAATTTAGGTAACTTTGCGTGTTATTCAGCTCTGCCGGGCATTTACCCGGACACTGATTTTTCGACATTATCCATTTAACCAATTAAAATATGAAGACTTTAAAGAGTGTTATCATCGCGCTTCTCGTGGCGCTGACAGCCGTTGGCTCTGCCGAGGCTAAAATCATCGGATTCGGTGTGAAAGCCGGCATGAACGTCAACAAACTCTCCTTCAATAAAGACATAGCGAAAGCCGACAACTCTGTGGGTTGGACCGCCGGCGTCATGGCAGACATAACTGTGCCTATCCTCGGCTTCGGAGTAGACGCCTCCGTGATGTATGCCCGCATGAACAATTCCTCCACCATCACCCCGGAGACTGCAACCGGTGTAGTGACCGACGACAACCTCTACGGCAAGAACTTCCTCGAGATTCCTATCAACATAAAATACAAGTTCACTCTCCCGGTTGTCGGAAACATCATGAAACCATACATCTTCACCGGTCCGAACTTCGCCTTCCGTCTTGATAAGAACTATAAGGACGTGCTCAACGACATCCAGTCTAAGACTTTCCAGATGGCCTGGAATCTGGGTCTCGGCCTCGAGTTCTTCAATCATCTTCAGATCGGAGCCTCCTACGGCTTCGGCTGCAACGACATCGTGAAGAAAATCACAACCTCCGAGCAGGCCAACCTTCAGAACTATAAAGCCAAAAACAACTATTGGACTGTGACAGCTGCCTACATTTTCTGATTCTCATTTCAGAAAAAGACTGTCTCTTATCTATTATCTGATGAAGAAATATCTGATTGCAGCGCTTCTTGCGGTAATCGCTTTCGGAGCACACGCCGAGTTCCGCTGGGGTCCTACGGCCGGACTGAATGTGTCGCAGCTCTATTGGAAGCAGCCCCTGCTCGCCTCGGGGCAGCAATGTGGGTTCCAAGCGGGAATCATGAGTGAAATCATGATTCCAGGCATTGGCTTCGGCATTGATTTCTCGCTCAAATATGCTATGCGCGGAGCTACCGTAAACCTCGGCGACCATTATATCTGGAGTTCCGATGGATATGGAAAGGAAAATTTGAAGCTCCATACCCTCGAGTTGCCCGTGAATGTCCGCTTCAAATGGACCCGCATGGATGGTGTGGAGCATTATATCGCACCTTTCGCCTATCTCGGGCCTGTGTTCCGCTTCAATCTCGCGCAGAGCAAATGCGCGGCCATCGAGCACCCCGCCGGGTCGGTGGGTCTGCAGTTCGGCCTAGGAGCGGAAATACTTGAGCATCTCCAGATAAGCGCTTCTTATATCTGGGGTGTCACATATGATGTGCGAACTGTGAAGCTCGACAACCTCTCGGCACGCAATTCCCTCTGGAATGTCAATGTGGCATACCTTTTCTGAAAACTACTGTTAGACCCCGTCTCATAGATTTTAACGTGCATTTTGCCGAGATTATTCTCCCTCTCCCGCTTTACTCCACATTCACCTATTCAGTGCCGGTGGCTTTGGAGCCGAACCTGCGTGTCGGCTCCAGGGTGCTTGTGCAATTTGGCAAACGCAAATTCTATACCGGCATCGTAGCCTCGACCCACGACATCCCCCCGGCCGGGTATGAAGTGAAGGATATCTCGGCCCTGCTCGATGCTGAGCCTATAGTGAGATACCCCCAGCTCAAACTATGGGAATGGATCGCTTCTTATTATCTTTGCTCCCCGGGAGATGTGTATAAAGCCGCTATTCCGGCCGGACTCAAACCGGAAAGCGAGACCAAGGTCTCGCTCAATCCGGAAACAGATATAATCGACTTCGTGGACTCCTTTTCCGAGCGCGAGGCCTATATAATCCAGCTGCTCGGGAGTGAAAAGAAACTCACCATTGCAGAAATCGAGAAGCATACTAAATTCAAGAACGTCGCCGCCATACTCAAGCCTTTGTTAGACAAGGGGATCGTGGAAATCTCGGAAAACATCTCCGAGCGTTACCGTCCGAAGGTGGAGCGTATGGTAAGACTCAAAATCGCTCATAACGACAACGATGCACTTCACGAGCTTTTCAATCTCACGACACGTTCCCACAAGCAAGAGGCGGCTCTCATAGCCTATCTCGACCTCTCTAAATGGCTCTCGGCGCAAACTCCCTCCGAAGTGGAGCGTGAGGCTCTCCTGAACAAATCGAACATCAACCCCGGAATATTGAAGTCAATGCAGGAGAAGGGGATCTTCGAGGTCTATAAGAAGAGCATCAACAGATTCCGCGACTTCTCTGATGACATAATGCCCCTCCCCTCTCTCTCCGAGCCTCAGCTCAAGGCGCATAAGGAGATTCTGGAATCTTTCCGGGAGCGAGACATATGTCTGCTTCATGGCGTCACCGGAAGCGGCAAGACAGAAATTTACTCCCACCTTATCAAAAGAGTGCTCGATGATGGCAACCAGGTCCTCTTCCTTGTGCCTGAGATTTCCCTCACCACCCAGCTCACCGACCGTCTGCGCCGCCTTTTCGGCGACAAGATGCTCGTTTATCATTCCAAATTCTCTGATAATGAGCGTGTCGATGTCTGGAAGAAACTCCTCGGGGGGAATGAACCGATGCTTATCCTCGGGGTCCGCTCTTCTGTTTTTCTCCCCTTCGCACGCCTCGGTCTCATCATAGTGGATGAAGAGCATGAGTCTTCATACAAGCAGTTTGACCCGGCTCCGCGGTATAACGCGCGCGACACGGCCCTGATGCTCGCCTCGATGCATGGCGCAAAGGCTCTGCTCGGCTCCGCAACACCCGCTGTGGAGACCTACTTTAAGGCTCTGGAGGGTAAATACGGCCTCGTGACTCTCGCCGAACGCTTCCGCGGCGCCTCCCTTCCGGAGGTGGAGATTGTAGACATGAAAGACCAGCGCAAGCGCAAGGCCAACAACGGCATCATCTCCGCGCCGCTGAAAAAAGCGGTAGACAACGCTCTGGCGAACAAGGAGCAATCGCTGATGTTTCTCAACCGCCGGGGGTTCGCTCCTTATGTAGTCTGCAAGACTTGCGGATGGACCCCGAAATGTGTGAACTGTGATGTCTCCCTCGTTTATCATAAACATTCCAACCTTCTTCGCTGCCACTATTGCGGATATGCTATCCCTTTGCCCGCTCTATGCCCTGCTTGCGAGGAGAACTCCATTGAGGTCTTCGGATATGGAACTGAACGCTCTGCCGAGGAGATTCACGAGGTGTTTTCGGATTATCGTGTGGCACGCATGGATCTCGACACCACCCGCAATAAAGATGCCTTCCAGGAGATAATCGAGGATTTCTCTTCGCAGAAGACGGATATCCTCATAGGCACACAGATGGTGAGCAAAGGTCTTGATTTCGGCAAGGTCACTGTGGCCGGTGTCCTTAACGCCGACCCACTGCTGAAGTTCCCTGATTTCCGCAGCAATGAGCGCGCTTTCAACATGCTCGAGCAAGTGGCCGGACGCGCCGGCCGACGCGAGCAGACCGGAAAGGTCTTTATCCAGACCACTGATCCGGAGAACTCCATCCTCGGATTTGTGAAGGCTCATGACTACTCCGGCTTCTTCTCTTATGAGATAGAGTGCCGGCGGCGCCTCCTCTATCCCCCCTTCAGCAAGATTGTAAACATCTATCTCAAGAACCGCGACCCGAAGATTCTCGAAGAGGGGGCAAGGCTTTTCGCAGATGTCTTGCGGCGCACTTTCGGCATAAGGGTGCTCGGGCCGGAGAAACCCCTCGTGGGGCGAATAGCCACATTCTATCTCCAGTCTATAATGCTGAAAATCGAGACTACAGCCTCCATGAGCAAGGTTAAGATTATCTTACGCACAATCTACGAGAGCCTGGCGCGCGACCCGCGCATCAAGTCCTCCATAATATATTATGACGTTGACCCGGCATGATCCGGATCTTTTCTCAGATTGATAATCAGAATTTTATGGAAACCAACTATATTGAGTTCGACCGCCTGCACCTCTGGCATCCATACACCTCAACCATCAATCCCCTCCCCTGCTATGAGGTAGACCATGCCGAGGGAGCCGTCATCACTCTTTCCGATGGCACTCAACTCATAGACGGCATGTCTTCTTGGTGGTGCGTTATTCACGGATACAGCCATCCTGCCCTTATCGAAGCAGCGAAAAAACAGATAGATAGCGTCTCGCATGTTATGTTCGGGGGGTTCACCCATGCCCCTGCCATCGAGCTGGGACGCCTCCTGCTGGATATCCTTCCCCCTTCAATGCAACACATCTTCTATGCCGACTCAGGGTCTGTGGCCACTGAAGTCGCCATGAAAATGGCTATCCAGGCGCAGGACAACCCCAGGCGCACCAACTTCGCAACCATACGCAGCGGATATCATGGCGACACCTGGAACGCCATGTCGGTCTGCGATCCCATCACCGGCATGCACGGCGCTTTCGGCTCAGCTCTCCCCATACGCTTCTTCGCCCCGGCTCCGCAATGCCGTTTCCATGATGCCTGGAATCCGGAGGATTTCACCCCTATGCGTCAGCTTATAGAAAAGAATGCCGAGTCGCTGGCCGCTGTGATTCTCGAGCCTATCGTGCAGGGCGCCGGAGGAATGCGCTTCTATCATCCCCAATACCTGCGCGAGCTCCGCAAACTCTGCAATGAGAAGGGTATTATTCTGATTTTCGATGAGATAGCCACCGGATTTGGACGCACCGGAAAACTCTTCGCCTGGGAACACGCCGGAGTCGAACCGGACATAATGCTCATTGGCAAATCCATCACCGGAGGTTTCATGACCTTCGCGGCTGTCGCCACCAATGAGGATATAGCTCTCAGGATATCTCAGTCGCAGTCGAAATGCATGATGCACGGCCCTACCTTCATGGGCAACCCTCTGGCTTGCGCTGTGGCAATAGCCTCCACAAAGCTTCTTCTCGATTCCCCTTGGCAAAAACGGGTCAAGGAAATCGAGACCATCATGGAAAGCCGCCTTGCTTGCGCCCGAGGCTGGGAGAATGTGGAGGATGTGCGCGTGCTCGGCGGTATAGGCGTGATCCAACTTAAAAAAAGCGTTGACCTCGCCCGCTTCCAGAAACGCTGCGTTGAGGAGGGAGTATGGATTCGGCCTTTCGGCAAGAACGCGTATATAATGCCCCCTTATCTCGCCATCTCCGATGAACAGCTCCATAAGCTCTGCGAGGCCCTGCTTAAACTCGTCAAGGAGGATCTCTCCCTTGAAAACTGATTCTCTCTCCCCAAATCAGGACCCTTCTCATAAAATTTGATATGGATTCATTGGATGCATATAAGAAAATAATAGATCATCTCGCCTCCGAGCATCGCCTGCGCAAAATTCCCGGCGACGCCGATCCGGAGCATGTCGACCTGCTGAGCAACGATTATCTCGGTCTGGCCGCCGACAGCGATTCCTTCAGAGTGGAATTCGCCAAGAGATTCCCCGATGCCACTTTCTCTTCCTCAGCCTCGCGCCTCCTCTCAAGGCGCAACCATTACCATAACCTTCTCGAGAAGAGACTCGGAGAATTATATGGCAAATCAGCCCTCCTCTTCAATTCAGGCTATCATGCAAACGTAGGTATTATCCAGGCTCTCGCCATTCCGGGAACCCTCTTTCTGGCCGATAAGCTCGTGCATGCCTCGGCCATCGATGGCCTGCGTCTCAGCGGCGCCGATTACAAAAGGTTTCCACATAACGAAATCAGCAAACTTAAGAAACTCATCAAGCTCAACAACGACTCTTATGAGCGCATCATAATAGTGGTTGAGGCCATTTACAGCATGGATGGCGATATAACCCCTCTGAAGGATATCGTAAAGCTCAAAAAGCAATTCCCGAAGATTATCATATATCTCGATGAAGCCCATTCTTTCGGTGTCAGAGGCAAAAAAGGACTCGGACTCGCCGAGGAGCTGAAGCTTATCAAAGATGTTGACATCATCATCGGCACCTTGGGTAAGGCGGCCGCTTCTGCCGGAGCCTTCGCCATATCATCACCTCTGATGCGCGATTATCTTGTCAACACATGCAGGAGTTTCATCTTTTCAACCGCTGTTTCTCCGGCACAGGCCGCCTGGAGTCTCCTCATGCTTGAAAAAATCATAGAATCCGGAAGCCGCCGCTTGCATTTGCGCGAGCTATGCAGTAATTTTGCAAAGCAATTGTACAGACGCGCGAACATCGAGACTATTTCCGAGTCGCAGATTGTGCCTATAATGATCGGTGATGCCGTGGAGGCTGTGAAAATGGCCTCCTATCTTCAGAAGCTCGGCTTCGACTGCATGGCTATCCGAAAACCCACCGTGGCTGCCGGGAGCGAGCGCATCAGAATCTCTCTTAACGCTTCTCTCTCTGAGAAAGACATCACCCGTCTCGTCTCCGCAATCCGCAATTACAAGTGAATGAAAACTAAATTGATAACCCACACCGAAGGCTCCAGGCGCCTCATCCTGATTTTCACCGGATGGAGCACCTCCCCCGACCTGTATGCTCACCTCCGAGCCGATGGCTGGGATATCATGATTGTTTATGATTATACCGACCTCTCACCCCTGCCGGAGGATATTCTCTCCCCTTATTCCACAATTTTTGTCTTGGCCTGGAGCCTCGGTGTGGCCACTGCCGAAGCGGCGCTCAGCCCTTATGCTCGCCGCATATCGGCGGCCTTCGCCGTGAATGGCACACTCCACCCCGCCTCCGATGATTTCGGCATACCCTCCGCAATCTATGAGGGCACCCTCCGGAATCTGTCACCCCGCAATCTGCTCAAATTTCAGAAACGCATCTCCTCCCCTCGCGACACTTTCAGCTTCCCTCTTGACCCTGCATATCCCGAAAACGCTGATATCGATGCGCTGAAGGCCGAATTACACAATATAGCTTCTATTACCAATCAAGAAAACTATTACCCGGCTCTACCCTGGAAAAAGGCTTACATATCATCTTCTGACAGAATCTTTCCCCCTGAGTCGCAACGCAGAGCTTGGAAAAGGCTCCTCTGCCACTCTTGCATCGCTGAAATTGACGCCGGCCACTACCTGCCGCTCCAACACGTCATCAACGACATAACACCGGATGTGGCCCTCATAGGCTCTCATTTCCGTAAAGCGCTCTCCACTTACGACTCAAACGCCGATGCCCAAGGAAAAATCGCGATAACTCTGCTTAAAATGCTTCCGCCGGATGTCAAACAGGATCCGCAGAATATCCTTGAAATAGGCCCCGGCTCCGGGATGCTCACGCGCCTTCTGAATAAACATATAACCATTGCCAAAGCCTCTTTCATCGAGCTATACCCTCTCCCTGAATTCAGAATCGCACCTGAAGAAACTTATTTCACCGGTGACGCCGAGGAGCTCATCGAGACCCTTTCCGGTTTCGACCTGATTATTTCGGCCAGCACCATCCAATGGTTTGCAGACCCGGCCCGCTTCTTCCGCAACGCCTTCAACGCCCTTAAACCAGGGGGCGCTCTTCTATGCTCTACATTCCTTCCGGGGAATCTCCGGGAACTCGATGCCATGCGCCCCACTCCCCTTATCTACCGCACACGCGAGGAGCTGACGCAAGCACTCAAAGAAGCCGGATTCACCGACATAACAACCAATGAAGAGGAAATAACAAAAAATTTCACAAGCCGGCGGCAACTCCTCCTCCACCTTAAAAGCACCGGTGTGGCCGGCGGCTACACCCTCCCCTCCTCCAGCCCCCGTGGCGGCACACCGCATTCTGCTTCCTCCCCGACCATCACCACCCTGACCTATTGCCCCCTATACATCCGAGCCTCCCGCCCATCGAAATAATGTGCTTCCGAAATTTCGGAATTTCGTGATAACGTGATAACGGAATTTCGTGATTTCAAGCCAGCAGAATAAAATAATCGCCCAATCGGCTTGAAAGCCGATTGGGCGATTATTTTATTTATATCCCATCGGGATTATTTCACATTCTTGCGCAGAGCGATCTCTTCAGGAGTCAACTCAGGGTCTACACCCCAATTCTGGGCTGCCAGACGCTTGTAGTTGTTGAAGCGCCACTTGGCATTGTCTTCTGCGGCCTGGAAAAGCTCGGCGGCTGCCTCCGGATACATTTTCTGAACTGATGCAAAGCGAACCTCGCCTTTGAGGAAGTCGGCGAATTTGCTCCAGTCAGGCTCTTTGCTGTCGAGCGAGAAGGGATTGTTTCCCTTGGCTTCCTCTTCGGGATTGTAGCGCCAGAGATGCCAATAGCCGCATTCCACTGCCAGACGCTCCTCCTCCTGGCTGTGACCCATGCCTGCCTTCAGTCCATGATTGATACAGGGTGAGTATGCGATGACGAGCGAGGGGCCATCATAGGCCTCGGCTTCGCGTATTGCTTTGAGGGTCTGGGCATTGTCGGCTCCCATTGCCACCTGGGCAACATAAACGTAACCATAGGTGGTGGCGATAAGGCCGAGATCTTTCTTACGGATTCTCTTGCCGGCGGCCGCGAATTTGGCAATTGCGCCGATAGGGGTTGACTTGGAAGACTGGCCGCCTGTATTGGAGTAAACCTCTGTGTCGAGCACAAGGATATTAACATTCTTGCCGGAGGCGATAACATGGTCAAGACCGCCGAAGCCGATATCATAGCTGGCGCCATCGCCGCCTATAATCCATTGACTGCGCTTCGTAAGGTAATGCTTGAGTGCGGCCACCTCCTTGCATATGTCGCAGTTGGAGGCATTTGCCTCGGCGAGAGCTGCCCATTTTTCACCGGCCTCACGAGAGATCTTGTCATCATCGCGCCCATCAAGCCATGCTTGGGCAGCTGCCTTGATCTCAGGAGTGCAGCAATCGCAGGCCTGCGATCTGGCGGCGAGCTCCTCAAGACGTGTACGCATCTTCTCATAGGCGATGCGCATACCAAGACCGAACTCACAAAAATCCTCGAAGAGGGAGTTGGCCCAGGCAGGACCATGACCCTTCTCGTCTGTGCAGTAAGGTGTGGAGGGAACAGAGCCGGAATAGATGGAGGAACAGCCGGTGGCATTTGCCACGATCTCATGGTCGCCGAAGAGCTGGGTGATGAGTTTCAGATATGGAGTCTCACCGCAACCGGAGCATGCTCCGGAGAATTCGAAGAGCGGAGTGGCGAACTGGCTGTTGCGAACATTAAGCCTGGTGTCTACGAGATTCTGTTTCGATGCCACTTCCTTCACGCAGTATTCCCAGTTCTTATCCTGGGCGAGCTGAGTGTCGAGAGGACGCATCGTGAGGGCTTTCTCACCCTTCTTGCCCGGGCAGACATCCACACAGTTGCCGCAGCCGAGACAGTCAAGCACATCAACCTGCTGCACAAAGCGCAGACCCTCGAAGCCTTTGCCAATAGCAACGATAGTGTTCTCTTCGCCAAAGGGAGCCTTCTCGAGTTCCTCCTTGTTGAGTAGGAAGGGGCGGATGGAGGCGTGAGGGCAGACAAATGCACATTTGTTACACTCGATACAGTTATCCTTGTTCCATTCAGGCACAAAGGCAGCCACGCCACGCTTCTCATAAGCGGCTGTGCCCTGTGGCCAAGTGCCATCGCAGCGGTCGGAGAAGGTGCTCACGGGGAGCAGATGGCCATCCTGGCTGTTGATAGGCTTCACAACATTGGTGATAAATGCAGGAGCATCACTTGACGCGGGTGCTTCATCCGGAAGCTCTGCCCAAGCCGGATCAACCTCGAGCTTGTGATATTCAGAACCGCGGTCTACAGCGGCATAGTTCATGTTCACTATATTCTCACCCTTCTTGCCGTAGCTCTTCACGATGAATTTCTTCATCTGCTCCACGGCGAGTTCCACGGGGATAACCTCTGTGATGCGGAAGAAGGCACTCTGAAGAATGGTGTTGGTGCGGTTGCCGAGCCCGATTTCCTGAGCTATCTTCGATGCGTTGATGTAATAGAGGGAAATGTTGTTCTTGGCCAGATGCTTCTTGACACGCACTGGAAGATTCTTGGCGAGCGTCTCTCCCTCCCAGATTGTGTTGAGAAGGAATGTGCCGTTGGGCTGAAGGCCGCGGGTCACATCATACATATGAAGATATGCCTGAACGTGGCATGCCACGAAGTTCGGGGTGTTTACGAAATATGTGGAGCGGATGGGTTCATCGCCGAAACGGAGGTGCGAACAGGTGAAGCCGCCCGATTTCTTCGAGTCATATTCGAAATATGCCTGGCAGTATTTATCGGTGTTTTCACCGATAATCTTCACGGAGTTCTTGTTGGCGCCAACTGTGCCGTCTGCCCCGAGGCCATAGAACTTGGCCGAGAAGATGCTCTTGCCGCCGAGATGCATCTCGGGAAGCACGGGAAGCGAATGATAGGTTACATCATCCACTATGCCGATGGTGAAGTGATTCTTCGGCTCGGGGAGCTCCAGGTTCTCATATACGGAAAGAATTTGGGCCGGAGTAGTGTCTTTCGAGCTGAGGCCATAACGACCGCCCACTATCAGCGGGGCGTTCTCCTTGCCATAGAAGCAGTCTTTCACATCAAGATAGAGCGGCTCGCCGTTGGCGCCGGGCTCCTTGGTGCGGTCAAGAACTGCGATGCGCTTTGCTGTGGCGGGCACAGCGGCCAGGAAATGCTTTGCCGAGAAGGGGCGATAGAGATGAACGCTCACGAGACCCACTTTCTTCCCCTGCGCGCGGAGATAGTCGATTGTTTCACGGATTGCTTCTGTCACTGAACCCATTGCAATGATGACATTCTCTGCCTCGGGATCGCCATAATAGTCAAAAAGACCATAGTTGCGGCCTGTGATCTTGCTGATCTCCTTCATGTAGTTTTCCACAATCTCGGGCACAGCATCATAATATCTGTTGGAGGCCTCACGGTGCTGGAAGAATACATCCGGATTCTCGGCCATGCCGCGCGCCACAGGAGCATCAGGGTTCAAGGCACGTGAACGGAACTCAGCCAGAGCCTTCCTGTCAAGGAGGCCGGCGAGAGCCTCGCTGTCGATAACCTCGATTTTCTGTATCTCATGGGATGTGCGGAAGCCATCAAAGAAGTTAATGAAGGGCACACGGCTCTTGATTGTGGCCAGATGAGCCACACCGGCAAGATCCATCACCTCCTGCACAGAGCCTTCGCAAAGCATGGCGAAGCCGGTCTGACGCGCTGACATCACATCCTGATGGTCGCCGAAGATTGAAAGGGCATGGGATGCGAGCGAACGGGCTGATACATGAAACACACAGGGAAGAAGCTCACCTGCTATCTTATACATGTTTGGAATCATGAGCAGGAGTCCCTGCGAAGCTGTGTAGGTTGTAGTGAGGGCACCTGCCTGGAGCGAGCCATGAACTGCGCCTGCGGCGCCGGCCTCACTCTGCATTTCCTGTACGAGTACTGTCTCTCCGAAAATGTTTTTTCTTCCTGCCGCACTCCAGTCATCTACATATTCAGCCATTGTAGACGATGGGGTGATGGGGTAAATGGCAGCTACATCTGTGAACATATAGCTCACATGAGCAGCAGCCTGGTTACCGTCACAGGTAAGAAATTCCTTAGTCTTGCTCATAAGTATTTAAGATTTTTTACTTATTGAATTAGTATTTCTGATTTTCTACCTATTTCTTTTTTCGAGTTACTTCCGGCGTTGTCCATTCACGGAGGGGCACCGGAACAATTCAATTTTACAAAATTAATATATTTTACCCAATCCATGCCTATCCTCCACTTATAAAAATTATTAAAAAGGCCTTATTTATATCAATTCCAAATAAAAAGACCTTTTATATGTTCCTCCCATCTATCAGCGTCCAACGCCTCTTCACGGATTTGATTTTTCGTGTGTTGGCCTCATTTATCACAGTTGAAGCCACATCTGAGCTCAACGTGACAAGACTGTAATGGTCGAACACAGCTATCTTGCCCACATCGCTCCCGTTCAAGCCGAGGTCTTTGGTCAGGAAGCCCAGGATATCCCCTTTAGAGAGTTTCTCCCTTTTGCCTGCCGATATGCGCAGCGTCTCATAGCCGCTCGCCAGGCTCGCCGGATTTCCCTTATCTGAAGAATAGGTGGAATCCACCCGCATGAAGCTTCCCGGGGTCTCCTCCGGGCCGAGAAGAATATAGACATCCCCTTCGTTTTCCACGCGGGCAGTGCGCCCATTGCGGTGGGTATACACCTCTTCTGTGAGCGGAAGATGATAATGGATCACATTCCTCACCCCTTGGATATCTATGCCTCGCGCGGCCAGATCGGTTGCCACAAGAATCGGACGCGCTTCGGAATTGAAGGCCGCAAGCGCGCTCTCACGCAGATGCTGATCGAGCGCTCCATGATATAGCACTGCCGAGGCTCCTTTCTTTCTCAAGTATTCATATACTCTCTCGGCGCTCTCCCTATGATTCACAAAGATAATTGTTTTTTCCACCTTTCCGGCATCCCGGGCTATGCTCCGCAACAGGGTTTCAAGAGCCTCGAGCTTGTCTTTTCCATCTGAAATCACACTTCTGACCGACATGCGCTTCCTCAGCGACTTGTTGGCCGACAGGAAGTCCAGCACTTCAGGCTCCCTGATCGGCAGGAAATCCGGAAGAGCGGGGGCCGCTGTGGCCGAAGTCAATATTATGCGGCTCAGATTCTTCAGATGCTTCATGATTTTCTGCATCTCTTCCTCAAAACCTAATTCCAGAGATTTATCAAACTCGTCGAGCACAAGGATGCGTGTCGATATGACATCCACATTGCGGCGATTGATATGGTCGAGCAAGCGCCCGGGTGTGGCGACGATCACATCCGGCACAACCTTGAGGGAATTCACCTCATCCTCAACCTTATGGCCGCCATAAAGAGCCAACACCCGATAATCTCCCCCGATGTTGCATAACACCCCTGCAATCTGCACCACAAGCTCCCGGCTCGGAGCTATCACTATGGCCTGCACCCTTCCACCTCCGGGTTTCAGCATCTTTATCAGCGGAAGTCCGAAGGCCACTGTCTTGCCGCTCCCTGTAGGCGAAAGCAGGATTATGTCTCTCTTGCAGGATGCCGCCTGGAGCATCCTTTCCTGCATCGGGTTAAGCTCTTCGATCCCTTCCTTTGATGCGAGAAGAGCCCTTATATCTTTCTCTTTCATAATATTAAAAACAAAATCAAGTCCCCTTTTGTTTTCTCTCGCTCTCCCGCCTGCCGCCACCCGATGCCCACCCCCCAAAAAAATCATTAACCATGCTTGTTTATTCATAAACAAGCCTAAGAAATCAAGCTCCAGTCCACATCCTTTTCAAAACGCTTCTTCAGCTGGACGGCAAGTATCTGCAGATCCGACACTCCGAGCGGAAGCGGCGAGCGTGCGACTCCCTTTTCCATCTCCCCCGCTATCGTGGGATTTCCGGCGAGCACATCCTCGGCGGCATATCTGGCAGCCTGCACAATCT
>X363_Desmarests_Spiny_Pocket_Mouse__coassemble_883_pt1 | contig 13853 bp, 10 predicted proteins | sample X363_Desmarests_Spiny_Pocket_Mouse__metabat2_high_PE_001 | metagenome-assembled genome bin X363_Desmarests_Spiny_Pocket_Mouse | reverse complement strand
GCTGGAAGCTCTTGGCGTTCCTATTACGTAATTCGGTTGCTGAATTATGGTTTAAGACCCCTGGGCAACCTCCCGGAAAAGGGGGTAATGTTAAAATATTGGTTCAAAGGTAAAAAAAGTGTAAGAATATTTGCAATTGATTGAGATACTGACTAAATTTGCACCCAAATAGAGGTGGGAACTCCTTTGGGAGAATCCAAATCCGCGAAAAGTCCGGCTTCCGGATATACAGGCGCCATGGCGCCTGTATATAATCTTCCTATATAGGAAGCCGGCTCTTAAGAGCAAAAAGGCGCGCAGCGCCTGACTGGGAACGTGGGCGTCCTCGCCCGCGTCCCGGAAGCAAGAGCCTGGGAACGTACGCGTCCTCGCGTGCGTCCCGGCAGCAAGAGCTTGGGAACGTACGCGTTCCTGCGTGCGTCCCGGCAGCAAGAGCCTGGGGGACTGGCTCTTAATGCAGAGCGCACGCGAGGACGCGTACGCTCCCAGTCAGCTCTTAATGCAGAGCGCACGCGAGGACGCGTACGCTCCCAGTCAGCTCTTAAGGCGGTGCGCCAACAACCCGAACAAATTCAACTAACAACAACATAAACAACAAAAAAAACAAAGAGTATGAAAAAATTTCTACTATCATTGCTCTGCTTGCTTGCCGTAGCGGCCTCGGCCGTGGCGGAAACGAAGACCTATGTCTTTGATTTCATAAATTTTGATTATGGAATGCCGAGACAGACAACGGGAACCAACTATCTCGGAACTGGCACAATAGCGTCAAATGATGCTTCATACAAAACAACTGAGTCAAGCGACTTAGGCGATGGCCTTATAGCAATTAATTATGCTAAATCTGCCGGCAATATTCGTCTTTGGAACACATCAGGCCTCAGAGTACAGAAAAACACTACTGCAACATTTACTCTTGAAGCTTCAGGTGATGCTAAAATAACCGCAGTCAAGGCTACTAATGCAAAGGCTGTCAACTGTGCAATAGGTGAAAATTTGACTTTGACGTCTACTTCGACATCATCAACTGCATCTCTCTCTTGGAATGGCTCTGCCACAACTGTTGTTCTCTTGTATAAAACGGGTAGTAGCACTTGCGATATTGAAAAAATTGAGGTAACTTACGATGTGCCTTCATCCGGTCCGGTAGATCCAGTAATTACTTTCACGCCGAATCCGGTGGTGACTCCTACCGGCGAGGCTGCTCTGCCCACCATAACTCCCTCCGGCCTTTCTTTCGACTTTACTGAAGGCAATATCACCTGCACAACTGAAAGTGGCGAAGCCACCGATTATATATTGGTTGAGGAAAGTGGTATCACAGTTGTTACCGAAGGCACATACATCGTAACTGCCAAATTCCCGGCTTCTGAGAAATATAATGCAGCTGAGGCTTCCTTCAAGGTGGTATATGCTCAGCCGAAGAAGCAATTCACAGAATTTACTATTCCGAGCATCACCGACCTTACGACTAAAACAGGCATTGTAGCCCCAGTAATCAAAGGGGAAGATGGTAACGATATCGAGGCCACAATCACTTGGGAGTCAACTCCAGCAGGAGTGTCTTTCGAAGGCTATAGCTTTACTCTCCCTGACTTCGGCTCCTATACTGTGAAAGCTACGGCAAACGCCGAAGGCTATGACCCCAAAGACTGCACATTTACTCTGACTGCTACGGATCCGAGCGTATTGGTTGATGTTATAACCCTTTCAACATTTCCTAATGCCGGTTCATACACATCTGTAGTGGCTGGTGTCGGAAGTAAGACGGGTATCGATTACAAAGGGGCTATGATTAAAAACAATGGCAATATGCAGATGAATGCAGGCAAGTCTGGTATCGTTGTTGTTGACAATAAGGGATATGTTGCTAAAGAGGTTAAAATAACATGGGCTTCCAATACAACTAACAATCGCACGCTCACCTTATATGGAAATGAAAACGCATATACTGAAAGTGGCGCTTTGTCAGGAGTGAGCGGAAGTGTCGAGTTGAAGAAATTTACCAAGACCTCTTCTCCTCTCACGGAAACATATACTTTAGAAAAGAATTATCCTTATATTGGTTTTTATGCAGGCAGTGCGGTTTATGTGGAATCTATCGAAATCACCTGGGTCCCCGGTAAGCCTTCTGCAGGGCTTGCGTTCGATAAGGAGAGTTGCGATGCTGTTATCGGGAAGGGAATCATAGGCGATAAGCCGGTGCTTACCAATACCAATAATGTTGAGGTCAGCTATACTTCCTCGAATCCGGAATTTGCTACTGTCGATCCCACGACTGGCGAGGTGACTCCCGTGGCTGAAGGAACAACCGTGATTACCGCCACTTTCGCTGGTAATGATGAGTTCGCTGCCGGAAAGGCTTCTTATACCCTCAATGTCTCTGATGGCAAGGCTCCTGCCGGGCTTGCGTTCGATAAAACTTCATATACTCTTTATCGCGGCGATGCGGCTCCGGTGCTTGGCAATCCGAATAATCTGAAGGTGACATACACTTCTTCAGACGAGAGCGTTGCTGCTATAGTGGATGGCGAGGTCAAGATTCTTGAGGCCGGCACAACCACCATCACTGCTTCTACTGATGGCAACGATGACTATAAGGCCGCTACAGTTTCTTACACCCTTACCGTCAAGGATGCGGCTCTCTCCATCCAGGAGATGCGCGCAAAGGCAGGAGTCAAAGGCCAGACTGTATATGTGAATTTCCCGCTTATCGTCACTGCCTGCATGAAAAGGGAATTTTCTGCATCGGCAAAACCAGATACTCATGTTTATCTAAAGGATGAAGCCGGAGATGTGACATATTTATATTTCAAAGGCAGTGATTATACGGGTACAGTATATCAATATGAAACCGGTGCTCAGATTCCCGGAGGATGGACGGCAAAGAACGACGAATATAATAAGCTGCGCGAATGGGTGACCTCAGATCAACTTAAGGAGGCTCTTCCCGATAAGAAGGAAGTTACTTATGAAGAGGTAGAGACAATAACCTTGGAGGATATGAACAAGGTTGTTAAACTTAAACATGTCTTGGTTGCTGTTCCTACGGATGTAACGACGGTTGCTACAGGAGTTCTTAAGGATGGTACCGAAGTCAGGATCCGAAACAGATTCAATTTGCCTGTTGAGGAAAAGGGCATCTATGATATTGTAGGGGCTGTATCGAGAGATTATGACGAATTGCGGTTCTTACCGATTCAAAAGCCTGAGAAGGTGGCTGAATTAGCGGTTATCAACGATGGCTTCCAGAATGGCAATCTGAAGGCTTATCATGTTCAGAGCAAGTATGCGGATGCAATGGGTGAAACGACTAATTCAGAAGCTTCGTACGCAACTACATTCAGCAAAAATGCAAACGCCCATGGAGGTAAGTATGTGATCAGCCTTGGCGAGTCAATCTTTAAGACTGCCTCCAACCATCAGTATTATGACATGGCGATTGCAATGGATGAGGCTTATCCGGTGAAGAGATGCTCTGAATTAGAGGCTTCATGCCAGGCTCACCATAGCGGCGCCTATACAGATCCGGCTGCGGAATTTGATTATCAGAATTTCGTGCTGACCATTGACAATATCAGCGTTGCCGGCAAGTATGTAATCACCTTCACCCGCAAGGCGGCGGCTGCCGATAAGGTTGAGCCGGAGACTCTCACTGTGCCGTTCGAGCTTACTCCGACACTTGAAGACAACGTGATTTCATTCTTCGTGAAGGATGGCGCCAATGAGCATCTCGCGGGTGCGAAAGGCGAGAGCGGCTGGGAGCTCTATTCGAAGGCCTATGTCGATGAGAACAGGCAGGAAACTACTGATATCAGCGGCATGCTCGACAGAACTTATGTGAGGATTGGCCATATCGGCAATCTCTATTACCGCTATGACGACAGCTCCTCGAATGAGGCTCCTGAGATGATGGCTCTTGCCGAAGGGGAAGCAGAACTGGGCTATCAGAAATATGATGGCACAGGCCTTAACCTCAAGGATAACAAGGCTCTCAGTTTCTATGCGGTTGTGAATGGCGCCAAGTCGGCCACTAAGTCGATCTCATTCGACAGCAAGGATGTGCCTACCGCCGTAGAGGGGGTAGCTGCCGAGGATGGTGAGGCTGAGTATTACACTCTGGAGGGCATACGGGTAAATGTTCCGTTGCAGCCGGGTGTATATGTGGCCCGCAAAGGTGGAAACGCTCATGTTATATATGTGAAATAATAGTTGATCAGTTTGCAAAAAGATGGGGGGCGCCGTGATTGGCGCCCCCCTGTTTTTGTTTTTGCTAAAAGGGGAGGGGGGCGTAGGTGGTGGTGGCGGAGAGACGGATGTTGGCGAGGTTGGCTTCCGTGAGGGGCTGGGGGTGGAAGGTGTGGGTGGCTTCGAGGGCTCTCTGGAGGGCTGTCTGGAAGTCTTGTGCTGTCTGGAGAGCCGGGGAGGTGGCGGTGGGGTGTGTGGCGAGATAGGCTTTGAGGTTGGCCACTTGTGCGTGGCGCGATTTCACCCCTTTGGGTTTGTTGAACTTGCCGGCGGCGTTGTCGAGGGCTTTGGCCAGGGTGGCGAAGTCCACATCGAAGAGGAGGGTGCCGTGCACGAGGGTGCGGCACTCGGTGCGCCGCACGGCCATGCCGGAGAATTTGCAGCCATCGATAAGCATGTCGTTGGTGGGGCTGAGGGTGGCGGGGATGCCGAGGGTGTGGAAGGCGTCGGCGAAGAAGGAATGTACGAAGGGGTAGGCATCGTCGGGGTTCATGAGGGAGGTGACGATGGAGAAATTGAGGTTGCCGAGGTCGTGATAGACGGCGCCGCCGCCGGTGCACCGGCGGTAGACGCCGATGTTATTCTCGCGGCAGAAGGGGGCGTTGACTTCGTTTTCGGGGAATTGGTGGGTGCCGATGATGATAGCCGGGCGGTTTTGCCAGAGGCGGAAGATGTTGCGGTCTGCAAATCCCGGGAAAGTCAGCATAAAGTCATCGAGAGCCAGGTTGAAGGCAGGGTCGGTGGAGGGGTGGAAGATTTGGTGGAGGACCATCGTTATTAATAATCTAAGATTGATCAGGGGTGTTGCAGATTCGCAAAAGCGAATCTGCAACACCCCTGGATAATAAGTGATTCGGCAGGGATTCGAACCCTGGACCCACAGCCCCAAAAAGACAAGCAGGCTGTTGCTCCGGAGTTTGGCTCATAGCCGAAATATTAGTGATTCGGCAGGGATTCGAACCCTGGACCCACAGCTTAGAAGGCTGTTGCTCTATCCAGCTGAGCTACCGAACCATCATTTGGAGTGCAAAGTTATGAAATTTTTTTGAGATAAAGAAGGATTTGGGCAAAAAACTTATTCGGTCAGCTCTTAAGGCCGTGCGCACGCGGGGAAGCGTACGCTCCCAGTCAGCTTTTAAGGCCGGGCGCACGCGGGGACGCGTACGCTCCCAGTCAGGCGCTTTGCGCCTTGGCTCTTAAGAGCCAATTGATTCATTGATCAAGGCTGATTGTTCAGGAGGGTCAGGTCTCGGTGGAGGGAGTCTTGGATGAAGACGTTGACGGAGTCGAGGATGTCCTGGAGGGCTATCATGGCCTGGCGGGTCTGCTGGTCGTAGAGCTTGCCGGAGACGGCGCCGGAGGCGAGCTTCCCTTCGAGGGCCCCCGAGACACCGCTGACATCCTCGAACATGTTGAGCTGGATGTTGAGCAGGTCGGTGATGCCCACCTTGGAGGCGGAGCCGGTGACCTGCTGCGGGATGGGCATTCCGGCTTTGGGACGGAAGAGGATAACGCCGTTGAACCGGCTCCATTGGTCGGAGATGTCGTTGATGTCAACACCTTCGGGCAGCGCTGTCTCCGGGAAGAGGAGGACACCTTTGGCTGTGGAGCGGAGCACCCAGTCGTAGAGGGTGATGAGGCGGTTGGTGTGGCGCTGCTGGTCTATGACATCGGCCACGAAGCTATGTATCTCGCCATCAATGAAAGGGTAAGCCTTCCAGACGTAAGGGTGGCCGCCGCCGGGGAGGGGGGACTTTCCCTCGGCGAGGGTTTCGCCGGTGGGGGCGAAGAAATGGTAATGCCAGGTGTCGGCCATATGCCAGGAGAGGCGCAGGTGCGGGTCGGCCTGGAGGCGTGAGGCATGAGCCGTTGTGGTGATGAAGACGCGCCCCGAGCGAAGGTCATGAACGCGCAGGCGCTCCTGCGAATCGCGGGTCCAGACCTCGATCACGCGGCAGAGGTCGGGCGAAGGCGGGGTATAGAAACTGCGCAGCGAAGAGGAGGCCGGGGAGCCGAAGCCGGAGAGGGAGGAGAGGAAAGAGGGAGAAGATGCAGAGGCGAAGATGTCGCGGAAGCGGGCCACATCGGCACGGGAGCGGGCCATTGCGGCGCAGAGGGTGGAGAAAGGGATGTCGTGGGTCTGGCCGATGATGCGGATATCCCAGCCACGGAAATCGCGTGCGGCGGCATCCACGAAGAAGGAATCCGGGGCCACGTAGTCGGTGCGCAGGAAAGGCTCGGGGGCGGCGACTCCCGGCATATGCAGCGGGGATGTCCGGGAGGAGGATTTGCGGTGCACAGCCAGACCGGAAATCAGGAACTCCTCCATGGTGCGGGCCAGGAGTTCCGGGAGGGAGTTGAGGTCGGCGTTGCGGCGGAGGCGGTCGTAGAGGAGGCGGGAGGCCGGGGAGTCCGGGTCGAGGCCGAGGGAGGCCGGGGAGGGGAAAGCGTACTGGTTGCGGAAGACGCCGAGGACGCTACGCACGAGGCGGCGGATAAGGTTGTTTTTGAGGGGAACGTTGCCTCGGGAGCGGATATAATCCTCCTCCTTCATTATGCGGCCATCGGCCTCGATGAGGTCGTCCCATTGACGGCCATAGCAATAGCGCTTGGCGCGTTCGCGGTCGGCGCGGAAGGTAGACATAGCCGCGAAGTGGGCGGCTGCAGTTTGTAAGGTGCTCATAATAATTAGGAATTAGGGATTAGGGATTAGGATAGGGGGGTTGCATAACATCGGCGCCGAGGTTTTGCAACACCCTCATCAGAAGGCGAGGTCGCATGGTGTCTGCCGGCGCGGGCCGGACGGGGAGAGGGGGCTTTGTGGCGAAGAGCGGCGGATGAGGCGCGGGAGATCCATCTCGTGCAGGGCGATATGGAGGCCTATGGCGCGGGTCATGAGGATATCATCGTGGGCACCCTCGATGGCGCCGAAAGAGCCGTTGGCGCGGCGCTCATAGGTGAGCATCTCATCGAGAGCTGCCTCGCAGCGCTCGGCATACAGCTTCTCGCGCACCCCTCTCACGAGGGTTGAGATCACCAAGGGCTTGGTGCGCGAATTGGTGTGGAATCCGAGGCGCAGTGAGGGTTTGCCGGAGATTGCGTCCGGGGCGGCCGCGCGCATGTATAGGTTAGGATAGGCATCGCGGATCTGGAGCAGGATGTAAGGGAGCTGGTCGCCATCGAGGAGGCGCGAGGAGTCGCGCGACTCGAGGGTGTTGCTCTCCACGGCCAGAAGGGAGTTCTGATAGAAGGCGGCGATGCGGGCGGCCTTCCAGGCGAGAGTGTCGGCATCGCAATGGCCGCGCCATTGGGCCACAATCGCCGGTATGCCCCCGGAGCTCATCGGCGCGCGGTCGAAGACGGCGATTACGCTCCAGTCTGCCTTAGCTGAGCGGCCGCCGACATCCACCACGGTGAGGTATCGCTCCGAGAAAGAGATCTCCTCCGGAGGCATCTCCCATATCTCGAGACCACCGGACTGCATTGGTGTGAAGCGGATAGAGGAGAGGCACTCCGGGGAGTCAGGGAGCGGGGATGTGACTTCGCCTCGCCAGAGAGGAGGGGAGCACCCATCGCGCAGGGCCTCCACCTGGGAGCGGTCGAAGACGCGGCAACCGGAATGGGAGAAAGCCTCGACATCATCCGAAGGGTATTCGGCGGCCATGTCGGCATCATCATTATATTTCTTTCGCTCCTCGACATACCAGGCGATGGCCTGCAGCGAAGCTCCCATGCGGAAGAGGCGCCAGAGGTAGGCCCCCGAGGCCGCACGTGGTGAGGAGGACTCCGAGAGGCGATGCCCGAAGAGGGAGCGGGCGAAATCGGCCTCCTCGGCCGGCGAGAGGGAAAGGGAATACTGAGGAATCTCAAACCAGGAGATGAAGAGCGGGGCGAACTGCGACTCGCCGCGCGCTGCGGCCATGTACTCGCGGTGGAAGAAATTGCCAACGCCATTTGCGGTGGATTCATAGACCACCATGGTGAGAGGGGCCAGGAGGATGCCTCCGCAGGCGGAGCGGACGATATCTTCCGGTGATTTCCCCTCTGTGGAGGGCCAAAGCCCCACCTCGGAGAGATGCACGAGGTTATAGTCACCGCCGCGGCATGAGTTGGGGCGCTCGGCGGTGCCGATTTTCACCTTGCAGTTGCGGGCGGGCACACGGAAGATTGAGCCGCTTTTGCCTACGGGCTGCATCTTGCGCGCATCGAGCCGGATGTCTTCTCCCTGCGGATATAGGAGCTCAATGGGGTAGGCGTCGATCATGCGGTCGAACATATCCTTTATCTCATCGGAAGCCGCGCCCTGATGGGCGATGATGAGGGAATTGAGCCCCTTCTGATGCAGGAGCTGGAGCCAGGCCATATAGAGCTGAGAGCAGGTTGAGCCGCCCCATTGGCGGGCTTTCAGCAGGGTGATGCGGATCGGCTTTGAGGCAAGGCGCTGCTTCTCGAACGCCTCCACGAGCTTGCGCTGGGGAGGGTTGAGGAAGAAGCGGGTGTCGGAGCCTCCCCCCTTGCGCTTTATATAGACGCATGTGGAAGCCCAGAAAGGGAAGTCATGACGGAAGCGGAGCCGCAGCAGCTCCTCAGCCATCTCTTCCGGGTCTTGATTCATGAGGGAGGCGGCCTTGGCTATTGAGCCGGTGTCAAGAAGGAGCTTCACGAGAGGATCGGCGAGCATGGACTCCGGTATATACTGCATGGGGAGGATATAGTCAGGTAAGTGGAGAGGGATGCGGCTGCCGATGGAATTTTTGCCCGAGACAGGGTCGAAAGGGCGATTGATGAGGTCGAGCCGGCGTGCGTTTTCGGCGAGGATGGCCTCGGGATCAGGGAAATCAGTAATCATTTGGCAAGACATTCATATATGCGCGTGCGTATGGAGCGCGGGGTCAGATAGAAGGAAGGGGCCGGGGAGTTGACGGCATCGAAGACGGCATCATCGAAGTCTTCGTAATCCCCGGAGCGGAAGAGGTTGTTGGCACGGGCCTCGATCTCCTTTATCATGGAGAGGCGAAGAGGGTTTTTCAGCGGCCAGCGGCCGGTGCGCCGCCTGGCGCGGATGATCAGGGAGGCGCGCTGCTCCGAGATAAAGAAGCGGGAGGCCGGCAGGCGGGAGAGCTTGCCGAAGATCTCCTCGAGATCGATGAAAGTTGGTGACTCTTTGAGACACCGGCGGAAAGCTGCGCAGAGCTCCGCATTGCGATCGGAAGTGTAATCGCTGACTGAACCTTGTTTTTTCATAATTTTATTTTGTTTTTATAAGGACTTTAATGAAGCTTAAGGAGCTTGTGGATTCCAGCACTCTTAAGAGTTGTGGTGTTTAATTGGATTTAGCGATGCAAAGTTAGTGAAAATTTTGTCAATATTTATTATAATTCTTGATTTTTCGGGTATTAATTTTGCGGTGTCAAAAGTTGAAGGCGGTTGAAGCTGCTGAATTTTTGAGAGATGATAACATTAAAAATTAACAACGCTAAATTCAAAATTATGAAAATTTTTCGCAAATCGGTGTCCCGGACTCCGGCTTCCGAAGATGAGGAGCAGCCCAAATGGAAAGAGCCTGCCAAATTCCCGGCGGAGGGAGCTGATAGCTCGGAAGCCGGTGAAGAACCGGAGCCGGAAGAGCCGACTTCTCCTGAAGAGGAGATTGCGTCCGAAGAGAATACTGCAGCCGAAGATGAGTCAACATCCGTAGAGAAGACTGGGTCAGAAGAGAAGACTGAGCCCGAAGGGGAGTCAGCATCAGAAGAGAAGACTGCATCCGAAGAGGAATCGGACTCCGAAGGGAATATTGAGCCGGAAGATGAGCCGGCGGGTGAACCGGCGGAGGAGGAGCCGGAGAAGTTGGCTTTGAAATTGGTGAAGGTGGCATTGGCGCTTTTAAGCGGAGAGGCCTCTGAAGAGGAGTTGCTGCCGCTTCTCGACCTGGCCGAGGCGCGCGAGGCTATCGAGAGAGCGCGTGCCGAAGGTGAGCTCGTCGGGCGCAACGCCGCTATCGAGGAGCGCTATGCGGAGCCCGAGGATATCTTGCCCGACCTCGGAGGGGCCGCCCCCGGCAAAGCACGCCAGGCCGAAAGCATCTTTGATCTCGCGCGAAGCGCCCGCCTTGGGAATTAGCAATTAGCAATTAGCAATTGGTAATTTAGGGCTGACCTTAGACTCCTTAGATTCCTTAAACTCCTTAGAATCCTTATATAAAAACCCCAAAATTATGGAAAAACAATCAATTCTGCCGGGAACTCCGGCAACAGTCAGCGCAGTGGCTGAGGCAACTGCAGGTATTAACCCGGGAAACTTCATCGAGACCGACATCGATGAGCAGCTGATCCGCTTCAATTCAGATGACACCCCCTTGATGAACCTTATGCTGAAGGCCAAGCGGGTGAAGGTTAACTCTCCGGAAGTGGACCACTATATGATAGATGAGCCGGCGGCTACGCTGACCACTATCGCCAAAGTGGCGGAGACCCAGGCCTTCCAGGCTACGCTTCCCCTGGATGCGAACCAGCAGAACATGGCGCGCCCATACTGCACGCTGCTGGTGAATGGCGTGGATGGCTATGATGCCGCCGGCAAAGCGCGCACCCCCGGGAAATGGCTCATGCTCTTCGTGACGGGGCATGACACGGCGAGCAATAATCCGGTGGTGAGGGCGATCAACGGACCGCGCTCCAACGCCACCGACGAGTTCTGCGGCGTGCCCTCGATACCGGAAGGGACGACCCTGACCATCCTGGCCAACTCCCTCTATGAGACCCAGAAGGAGGTGGACCCCGACATCATAGTGCCCCAGCCCACGAGGGTATATCTGCAGAAGAGGGGGATGAACCAGGTGGTGAGCGACTATTTCGAGTCGCAGCGCAAGAGGATACCCTTCTCGAAGGCGGTGATAGCCGAGCAGGCCATAGCCAACTTCAAGGTGAGGGGAAACCGCACCCTATGGGCCGGACGCCCCGGCAAGATGAAGGTGAGTGTGCCCAAGATGGGGATGCAGTATATCTACACCACCGAAGGGCTGCGCTGGCAATTCAAGAGGGAGCTGCAGCACAGCGGGAAATGGACCGTGGAGCGGATCATAGCTCTGGCGAAGATGTTCTTCACCGGAGAGGATGTGCCGAAGACGGCTCTGCTGCTGGCCGGCAAGAACCTTCTCGAGTCGATTCAGTGTGTGGATTATTCGAAGCATCCCGAGATTCAGATCACCACTAAAGAGAACAGCTTGGGCTGGAGCATCACCAACTTCCACACCGTCTTCGGCGACATCCAGATAAAGCGCGAGCCAACGCTCGACCGCCTCGGCTGGAGCAACTCCGGCGCCTTGATAGGTGAGGATCGCCTCGTGCATTATGTCTATTCGGCGGAGCATAGCTTCTCAGACCGAGTGGAGGGAGAGGAAGCCACGCGCAATGGTATCCTTATCTGGGACGCAGTGGCGCTGAAGGGGAACTGCCATATATGGATTGATGGCGAGGGTTCCGGCTCGGAAAATGCGCTCCTGATGTGGGATTCCACAGACGCACCCGAGGTGAAGATGGGAGAGTCGCCCCGCTATTATCTGCTTGTGGATTGCCCCGGGATAGACCCGGAGGCGCGCGCCGGGCAGACCTGGCGTCCCACAGTGAGGATTGAAGGCTCCGGCGAAGACCGCGAGGAGATAGTGACCTGGACAAAAGCTGACGCATGATGAAGAGAAGAAAGAGATATGGGGTATACGGGCTCACGGAATACGTGGCCCGTATACCGGCCGGGGCGGCCGGGACCGTGGAGGTGCAGTTTGCCGGAGGGCAGATCAGCGGCTACGGGGTGGTGCCGGCCTGGTTTGAGACGGCAGACCCGGTGATGCAGCGGCTTATCGAGAGCTCTCCGGAGTATCTCCGGGGGCGGATACGGCTGATTTGAGCCGGCAGACCCCGGGAGTTTTTTCGATTGAATCTAATTTTTTAAGAACTTGATTATGACTATTGATATTGAGCGCGTGGCGGATATTGTGTCCCTGAAATTGGGCGAGTATCCCGACTGGAGAAGGAGGCGTGACAGTCCCGGCGCAGGGGCGAGCCTCGATGTGATGATTGAGCCGATAGTGGAGGAGGTGGCCTTGATGGAGGCTCTTGCGGCTGATTTAGGGAGTTTCCGCGACCTCAGGGATTTCCGCCTGGATGTCTATACCAATGCGGATTACGGCAACGATGCCTATGGGGAATATGAGCTGCCGGAGGATTTCCTGCGGTTGGCAGCCTTCAGGATGGGGGGCTGGCCGCGGATGCTGAATGAGGAACTCCCCGGAGATGCGCAGCGGTGCGCGCTCGGCGAGGGGGCTCCCGACTGGCTTAGGGAGCGCGCGCGGCGTCCCTGGATAGAGGTGCTTCCGCTTGGGGAGGGGAAGGTGCTGCGGTTCGGTCCCTTCCGGGGGCGCTTCCCGACAGTGGCGAGCTATGTGCCCCGGCCGCGATATGACGCGAAGACCCGTCAGCTCACGGGAGTAGACCCTACGCAGTTGATAGGGATCGCGGAGCGGCTTGCGGCCTTCATCGCCGGCTGAGAAATGTGACGGGCGGCGGGAATGAAGATGGGGAGGATAACAAGGCCTCGGCGAGGGATGGATAGGGCTGGAAAGAGGTGTCCGGGGAGAAATCGGGGTGGTTTTAAGAATTATTAACTTTATTTAACAGTTCGATAAGGGTTAAGGGTTTTATAATTGCTGAGAAATCAGTAATTTTGCAGTGCATTCCGGAGGGGACGAAAGTCTCCTCCGCGTTTTTTTAAAGGGCAGGGGCGCCCTCAGGCGCCTCCGGCTGATTCAAAGAGTCAGCCGGCTCAAAGATTGAATCGAAGGGGGAAGGGCCGCAAAGCGGCCCCCGGGGACACTTAAATAACGAATATGATAGATAAGGAAAAGCTTCAGGGATTTGTGGAGAGCGCGTTGGCTCCCACGGATTGTTATCTGACTGATTTGCGGGTTACCCCTGCCAATGACATCACTGTGGAGATCGATTCGTCCGGATCGATCGACATCGACTTCTGCAGCGCTCTCTCCCGGCGTATAGAGGAGGCCTTCCCGCGCGATGATGAGGATTATACCTTGGAGGTGGGGAGCGCCGGGCTCACGAGTCCATTCAAGGTGCGTAAGCAATGGGAGAAGAATCTTGGCAATGATATCGAGGTGCTGACCCTTGCGGGCAAGAAGCTCTATGGGCGTCTTGTAGAGCTGAAGGAGGACGCATTCGTGATGGAGAGTGAGGAGAAGGTGAAGGAAGAGGGGATGAAACGCCCTGTGAAGGCATTGATAGCCCGCGAGATACCCTTTGCGGATGTGAAAAGGGCTGTCTATGATTTAAAATTTTGAAATTAAAACTTTTCATAAAGTTAAAGATATGGCAAAGAAAGCTGAGACTGTAAACATGGTGGATTGCTTCACCGAGTTCAAGGAATACAAGAACATCGACAAGCCCACGCTGATTTCCGTAATGGAGGAGTCGTTTCGCAATGTCCTGGTCAAGATGTTTGAATCGGACGAGAATTTCGATGTGATAATGAACCCCGACAAGGGAGACTGCGAGATTTACCAGAACCTGCAGGTGGTGGCCGACGGTACAGTCGAGAAC
>X363_Desmarests_Spiny_Pocket_Mouse__coassemble_875_pt1 | contig 13978 bp, 13 predicted proteins | sample X363_Desmarests_Spiny_Pocket_Mouse__metabat2_high_PE_001 | metagenome-assembled genome bin X363_Desmarests_Spiny_Pocket_Mouse | reverse complement strand
TATTACCAAGTCGCTATTCAGTTACGTGGATAGGTTGCCGAATTATGGTTTAAAGCAGAATCATGAAGTAAAGAATTTCCTTCTGAGGCTCCCGTATTCTAAACTATGTTCAACAGAAATCTCAGCTGAGGATGTGGAATTTGGCGAAACGCAGAAGGAGTTTCTTTATGCCAACCACTCCGAAATCCACTATCATGAGATCGTTGTCGCTCACATGCTCGAGCTTCAGCACTTTCCCTTTGCCGAAGCGGTTGTGCTCTACCACACTCCCTATTTTGATTGTTCCGGCTTCTGTATCTATTGAGCTTATCTCCTGCACGGCATCTTTGCCGCCGAGATTCAACCTTACCATCGAAGACCTGTCACTCCCTACGGCATTCGGTGCGGAAGATGTGTAAGTCACTTTCCCGGCAGTTGAGGCTCCATAGTTTTTCTTTGCCCGGCTCACACTACGGTAAGACGTAGCGAATGAGCCGAAATCAGATTCATTCCTACGATAGTTGGCAGCCGGATTCATGAAGGCCGGTTTCTCTGTCATCCCTCTGTCGAGTTCGGAAGATGTCTTCATCCTGAGATAACGGGTGTCCATATCCCTGAGAAAGCGTGATGGGAGCGGAAGCACCGTCTGACCGTTGCGGAATCTGGTTTGTGCATAGGTGAGCACACAGCTTTTCTCCGCCCTGGTGATGGCCACATAGAGCAATCTCCGCTCCTCTTCCACGGCAGCCAAGGAATCCATGCTCATTGAGGAGGGGAAGAGGTCTTCCTCCACCCCCACCACATATACATGCTTGAACTCCAGGCCTTTGGCTGCATGGGCTGTCATAAGGGTCACTTTAGGTTCGTTTTCATCCCGGTTTTCATCAGCATCCGTGGAGAGCTGCACTTCGCTCAGGAAAGTCGCCATCGATAAGTCTTCCTCACCCGATTCGAGGCGTGTCTCCACGAAGTCTTTAAGTCCTGAGATCAGCTCGTTAAGGTTTTCCTGTCTGGAGATACATTCAGGAGTGTTGTCGTGGGAGAGAGCCACGAGCATTCCGGATCTGTTATAGATCAGCTGACCGAGTGCATAGGCATCAGCCCCCTTTTCCGAATCCTCGATAAACTCCTTTATCATGTTGGCGAAGAGGGTCAGCTTTTTAACCGTGCCGGAATTTACCGGAACTGCGAATTCTTCGAGATTGTTCAACACTTGCCATAGGCTCACATTCATTTCGTTGGCCTCGCTCTGGAGCTTCTTGAGTGTGGTCTCCCCTATTCCGCGTGCCGGATAATTTATGATTCTCCTCATGGCCTCATCGTCGTCGGGGTTTACGGTGACTCTAAAATAGCATATTGCGTCTTTCACCTCCTTGCGCTGATAGAATGAGAGACCGCCGTAGATTCTATAGGGTATGTTGCGCTTTCGCAGCGATTCCTCGAGCACACGGCTCTGGGCGTTGGTGCGGTAGAGCACCGCATAGTCGTCATAACTGTCGTGGGCAGTGAGCTTCGATCTTGATATCATATTCGCCACCAGATATGCCTCCTCTATGTCGGAATAAGTGCTCATGATGAGCACCGGATCCCCATCCTCATTTTCGCTGAATACGTTCTTGCGCATCTGGCGGGTATTCTTGTCGATGAGGCTGCCGGCAGCGTTGATGATGTTTTTGGTGGAGCGGTAATTGCGTTCCAGCTTGAATATTCTCAAGCCGGGATATTTTCTCTCCATATTGAGGATATTGGAGATGTTGGCTCCGCGGAAGGAATAGATGCTCTGGGCATCATCGCCCACCACGCAGAGGTTCTTCCTCATGCCGGCAAGTTGCGAGATTATAAGATGCTGGGCAAAGTTGGTGTCCTGATACTCATCTACAAGGATATACCTGAAGAAGTCCTGGTAATGCCTGAGGATATCCTGGTTGTCTCTGAGCAGTATATTCATATAATAGAGGATATCATCGAAATCCATGGCACCTGATATGCGGCATCTTTCTACATATAACTGGAAGATGCGTCCTGTCATGGGGCGCCCTGCGCGTTTGTCATCGGCAAGGTTGGAGGGGTCGGCCACATACTGCTCTGCCGAAACCAGCGCGTTCTTGCAGTTTGAGATATGGGATGCTATTGATGTCGGCTTGTAAATCTTCTCATCAAGTCCGAGGTCTTTTATAATGGTTTTTATCAAGGCTTTCGAGTCTGAGGCGTCATAGATGGTGAATGAGGGTTTAAAGCCTATCAGCTCGGCGTGCCGGCGCAGTATTTTTAAGAAAATGGAGTGGAAGGTGCCCATCCATAGGCGCGCGGCGGTTTTCTCCCCCACGATGGCCTTGATGCGCTCTTTCATCTCTCGCGCCGCTTTGTTGGTGAAGGTAAGCGCAAGGATTCTCCAAGGTTCGTAGCCGTTATGCAGGAGATGCACTATCTTATATGTCAGCACGCGGGTTTTCCCCGAGCCGGCTCCGGCAATCACAAGAGCCGGGCCATCTATATATTCCACAGCATCTCGCTGCTGGTCGTTCAATAATTCAAGATAATTTTCTTCCATTAGTAAAGAGACGTGGCCTTACACTATTCATTAATTATCGGAGAGAGGGAAAGTAAGAGACCTGTAATCCGGAATGCGGGGTATGAAATGATAGGTGTTGTTTTCGTAGTCGTTCACGCAGCAGTAATGGCTCAGGCCGTTGCTCACCACAAGATATTTTGCCCTCAACCGCATGTTATAGCGCACAATCTGGTCGAATACATTCTGCGTCAGGCTTATCGAGGGCGCTTTGTATTCGATTATTATCTGCGGCGTGCCGTCGGGACGGAAAACCACTGTGTCGCATCTTTTACGCATGCCGTTGAGTTCTACACCTATCTCATTGGCCATCAACGATGCGGGATAGCCGAGGATGGTCTTCATGAAGTTCACGAAGTGTTGTCTCACATGCTCCTCCGGTGTGTATGCCACAAATTTATCGCGCAAAGGGTCAAATACCTTCAGAATACTCCCCTCCCTGCGGAATCTCAACTCAGCCGGGGGAAGATTCAGAGCCGGGTAGGTCTCCTTATTTGGCTGTTCCATTCAATGCGGTATAGTTCGGGTCGAAGATTCCGTTCAGAAGATCGGCCAGCCTGAGTCCACCTTTGAGGAACTGTTCTTCTATCGTGGGAGTCCATTCGGCTATGTAGTCATAATTCACATTGGTGCCTTGCGGGGTGGCCTCATAGATTTTCTTGCATATCTCATAGGTCTCCTTTCCCCAGGAATCGGGTGTGCCACCTTTGAGCCAGGCAGTGCTCTGAGCCGATGGGCGATCGATGTTGTCTCTCCATTCCGTATAGCTCCATTTATGGGCTGCTTCGGGGAGCTTGCTGTCCCAGGTGGAGTGGAGGTTGGTGCCGCTGTTGAAATATTTGATGATATGCTTGTTGCCTCCGCGGTCGGTTTCCCTCCCCATATGCATTGGCTGATGGATATCGCCAAGGAAATGCACCGTCAGCACTAAGGCGAGCCATTTTTCATCTTTTGAGGCTTCCGGGTTCTTGAGCGTTGCAATCTGCCCGTTTAAGGCTGATACTATGTTACCTTCAGTAATATTGGGGGCTTCTTCATATGTCTGCCCTTCATTTATGTTTTTATAATGCCAGGTCTTGGTGTAGGCATATTTCTCCGTATGGCACGCGTTGTCGGGCCAGTTGGCAAAATACACCAAGGATTTGCCATCAAGAATCTCCTCCACGGCCTGCTTAGCGGCGGGAGTCAGATTACATTCAGCGATATAGGCTGTTGTGTCATGCCCCTTCTGCCCCCAGCTGAAGGCTGACATGGCGAATAGCAGCGAAGCTGCCGTCAATAGATATTTTTGCATTTTCATAATGTTATCCTGAATAACTGACTCAACTTGCGAAAGTTGAATCACTAAATTGCTGATTACTAATTACCAAAGCCTCAATCCATCCTGTCGCGGTAATCCTCATAGGTAAACTCTCTCAGTATCTCTTTGCTCCCATCTTTGCGGTTGAGTATTATCGAAGGATGCTGGATGCCGTTGAACATGTTGGTCTTTACCGTCGTGTAGTGGTTCATGTCGAGCAAAGTCAGTTCTTCGCCGGCGTGAAGCTCATGGTCGAAGGCCCAGTCGCCTACATAGTCACCGCTGAGGCAGGAATTTCCTCCGAGCCGGTAAACGTACACTCCATTTTTATTCCGATACGGATTTTTTGCCTCTCCGGGAAGATATTCATCCGGAAGCGACTCCTTGATGAAGGGCTTATAGGGCATCTCCAGGCAGTCGGGCATATGACATGCGAATGAGGCATCTATTATGGCGGTTTTCACCCCTGCGTTCTCAACCACATCGAGCACTTTCGTTTTCAAGTCACCTGTCTGCCAGGTGAAAGCGCTTCCCGGCTCTATTATGAGTTCAAGCCCGGGGTGTCTGCGGCGCAATCCTTCGGCTATCTCCACGAAGAGATCCACATCATAACCTTCACGTGTGATGAGATGTCCTCCACCCATATTGAGCCATCTCACCTTATCGAGATAAAGCCCGAACTGCTCTTCAAGAGCATCCACCACCTTACGTAGGTCTTCGCTCGAGGATTCGCAGAGCGCATGGAAATGAAGGCCCTCAAGTCCCTCCGGAAGAGATTTCAGTGTTGAGGCATCCACCCCGAAACGGCTCCCGGGGAGTGCGGGGTTATAGATATCTGTCTCTATCACACTGCAATGGGGATTTACCCTCAAGCCAGCAGAGACACGTCTTCCTTCAGAAGCGTGTCTTTCGTTAAAGGCTTTTATGCGAGGATAGAATTTCTCGAACTGCGCTATGCTGTTGAAAGTGATATGCGAACATCCTTCCAGAAATTGAGGAAAGGTCTCTTCAGTATACACCGGGCAATAGGCATGCACATCATTGCCAAGATAATCGAGCGAAAGCCTCATCTCATTAAGCGAGGAAGCTGTGGAAGCCGAGAAGTATTCCCTTATCAGCGGGAATGTCTTCCATAGGGCGTTGGCTTTGAAGGCCATTATTATCTTGATGCCTGAACGCCTCTCGGCATCCTTCAGCTTGCGCATATTGCGTATAATGCGCTCTTCATCCACCAAATAATACGGGGTCTTCAATATCTCCGGGTTATTCATGCGATGTTTTGAAAGATATTTGATTTCATGATTGACTCATTCCGTTCCGGCTCTGTTTATCAGAGGGCAATTCTCCCCTTTTTTGCTTTCTCAAGCATTGTCTCTCCCGGAATTAGATATATCTCCAGACGGCGATTCTTCGCCCGGTTTTCAAACGAGTCATTCGCCACGAGCGGTATATCATCGCTCATGGCATAAGGGAAGAGAAAGCGGGTATCGGCACCCTGGGTTTCAAACCAGTCGGACACGGCCTCTGCACGGTCGATTGTCAGTTCCTCGCGGTATTTCTCCGAGCCGGTGTTGTCGGTGTGCATCACGGCCACCACCCTATACATATCCGGCTCCTTGAGATAGCGTTTGAAGGGTTCGAGATATTTGTCAGCGCTTTCCAGAAGATCAACACTGTTGGGAGCGAAAAGAAGGCTTGCGGGGATTGTCACCACTATCACTTCCCGATTTCTGATGGCATCTATGGAGCAACCATTCTGCTCCGAGAGATTCTTATTCTTGAGCAGTACGTTCTTCGCCTCGCGGTCCTGGAATTTCTGCACGAGCTCCGCCTGCTTGCCGAGCTCCACAGAATTGATCATCTCGGCGAAGTTCAGTTCATCGAGATTCTCATTCTTATCGGCATATGCGGCGATACTGCATAAGCCAATAAGAGCAAGAGATACCGCTTGTCTAAGCGTCTTCAAGAGATTCTTCATATTCGAGTTCCGCTTTTACGATTGTTTCCACATCATCGGGATCCATGAGGAATATTCCCTCCTCCTTGATGGTTTTCTTCACATAAGAGGTCAGATCCTCCTCATTAAGGAGTTCATCATCCGTCATCTTCCGGTTGAGTTTTGTAAAACCCTTTCTTTCATAATAATCATAGATGATGTCGATTATTTCAAGAATCTCATCATCTGAATATTGGTTGCTCACTTCCACGCCGATATATTTGCGGATGAAAGCGATAGCCTCATCGTCATCATATTCTTTCATAACTCACATATTTAGCAGCCCTTCGGGCAGTTGCATTACAATTTTCCCCTTTCCATCCTCATCAGCCTCATCTATATGATGTATGAACTCATCCACAAAAGGAATGTAAATTTCCTCACCACCATTATTGGGGTCCACTATAAGCAGAACGTTCTCGGTGGAGTCATCGATATCCTTCACCACCCCTATCCGGCCGAGTTTTGCGTCTTCCACTTCATATCCGATGAAGTCCTCATCAAAGATAAGCTCATCTTCATCGACATCAAGATATTCTGCTATATCTTTTTTGAGCATATAAAACAGTTTGTTCACGAACTTGCGGGCCTCCTCCACGCAATCAACCCCATCAATGCTGACAAGAGATGAAAACTCCCCTTTTGTGCGCACCCCTGAGGTGTAGAACGGCACATATATGCCATCCAGATCCACTATGAGGGGATAGCCGTTTTCAAGTATTTCCGAATTATATTCGGTCAGTACATTCAACTCCCCGTCAAGTCCATGAGGTTTGAGGAATTTACCGGCCTGCAATATGTCCTGTTCCTTTATCATGTTCTATATGTCCTGTAAAGTATCTTTCAAAAATCAGTTAATATTATGGTATTCTTCCGCGCAAATTTTTGAAAGATACTTATATATATGAAATTCAATCATCGATACGTGTTATTTTGGCTCCGAGGAGGCTGAGACGTCTCTCTATGTCTTCATATCCACGGTCAATCTGGTCAATATTCTGGATGCGGCTAACCCCCTTGGAACCGAGGGCGGCTATAAGCAGGGCTATCCCGGCCCGGATGTCGGGCGAGACCATGGTCGTGCCGTGCATCGACTGGAATCTGCCGCTCCCTATGACAGCTGCACGATGAGGATCGCATAGGATTATCCGCGCTCCCATGTCGATGAGCTTATCTACAAAGAAGAGACGCGATTCAAACATCTTCTGATGTATTAACACACTTCCCCGGGCCTGGGTTGCCACCACAAGGAAAATACTCAGCAGATCGGGCGAGAGTCCGGGCCAGGGGGCATCGGCAAAGGTCATGATGCTCCCGTCGATGAATGTCTCTATCTCGTATACCTCTTTCTGGTTGACCCGGATATCATCTCCCTCGATCTCCAGCCGGATCCCGAGTCTACGAAACATCTCAGGCATGATGCCGAGGTCTTTCACCCCTACATTCTCCAGCACAAGGTTGCTCCCTGTCATGGCAGCCATTCCGATAAAGCTCCCCACCTCAATCATATCCGGCAGACAGGTGTGTGTCGCTCCTCCGAGCTTCTCCACACCCTCTATCTTCAGAAGATTCGAACCTATTCCCTCAATCTTGGCCCCCATGGCTACAAGGAGACGGCAGAGTTGCTGCACATATGGCTCGCAGGCAGCGTTATAAATGGTGGTGACACCTTTGGCTATCACCGCAGCCATGATAAGATTGGCGGTTCCTGTGATAGAAGCCTCATCAAGCAATAGATATCTGCCGCTGAGTCCGCTTGGAGCGCTGATTTTATAGAGTCTGTTTTCAGCATTATATTCGAAATCCGCCCCAAGCCCGATCATCCCCTGGAAATGGGTGTCAAGGCGCCGCCTTCCTATCTTGTCGCCTCCGGGTTTGGGAAGAATGGCTTTACCGAATCTTGCGAGGAGCGGGCCGATTATCATCACCGACCCTCGGAGCGAAGCCGCCCTTTTCCTGTATTCGGGTGTCGTTATATAATCGATGTCTATCTCATCAGCGGAAAACTCGCAGGTGTGCCGGTCAAGGTAATTCACCTTGACCCCCATGTCGGCAAGAAGACCGATGAGATTCCGCACATCAAGAATGTCGGGCAGATTCCCTATCGTCACCTTCTCGGGCGTGAGAAGAGTGGCACATATCACCTCAAGCGCCTCATTCTTCGCCCCTTGCGGCTTGATTCTGCCATCAAGCTTATTTCCACCCTCCACTATGAATGTACCCATCTCTTTATTTCTTTTTCTTTTTCCCTTTTTTTGCTTTAACAGGTGTCACATCCTGAAACTCATGCAGAATATATGTTTTGGGGTCAAGATCTATCTTGCCGCCGGAATATTCCCGGAGATCGCGCAGTATCTTGGCGTTATCGACCCCTTCTGGATTATGGGCAAGCATCAGTTTCTTCATCTGGTGGGCTATCATGGATATGAGGCGGCTCTTCTCCTCGCTATCATCCATTTCGGCCACTACCTTCAATATATTCTCCAGATTTCTGCCGTAGTGGCGATACCGGATAGGTCCTTTCCGATACGGAATCGCTTCCGGCTTGGGATTGGCTGTTTCTGCCGTGGTAACCTCGCAGGGGAAGTCTATATCCAGCTCAAAATGCGACATCACGTTTATGTGGTCCCAGAATTTCTTGAGATCTCCGTTCTCCCCAACCTGCTCGGGGAAGAGTGTCTTCATCACATTCACTATGCCGTAGGCGCAGGCTGTGCGTTCTTCTCGATCGGGAATCTCCACACAATAATCCACCATGTTCTGGATGTTCCTCCCGTATTCGGGAAGTGGCATCTGCGGCATACCGGTGTTGTATGGTATGAACTTGAATTTATCGTTAAGCAATATTTCTTTATTTTCTTCCATTCCTATAGTCCTTAAAAAGATGTGAATACTTTCGGATTATCAGGCAGTGCATTCTGCGCAACCCCACTTAAAACACTTTATTCCTGGGTGTTGTGGCTTGATATTCCTTTAAATATAGCGGCGTGCAGTAGGCCACGTCAAGAAAATCGCCGTTACGGAACGCTCTCTCCGAAAGGGCTGTCATATCCATCGCTATGGGCATGGCATTCGTCAGGAACAGCGCATCCTGACGCTTCACCACCTCTTTGGCCTTATCGACACCATCACCGATAAAGAGGAGTTTCCTCCCTTCGGGAAGTTCCGCATATGATTCTTCAGTAAGTATATGGGGCTGGGCCGGCATCAGCTCCTTCAGGGAGAAATCATAGGCCGCGGTGTAGACCTCCATCCTTCTGGCATCTATCATCGGAACAAGTATCTCATCTCCTTGCGCATCGCGATATCCGAACATGGCTTTCACCGCCAGCACCTCGAGCGTCGGCACTCCGATCAAAGGCACATCCTGCGCGAAGCATAGCCCTTTGGCCAGGGAGAGCCCTATTCTTAGGCCGGTGTAGCTCCCCGGGCCGATGCTGACAGCCACTGCATCGAGTTTCAGCTCCCTGCGCGCGAGGAAATCAAGCGCTTTTTCAACGTAAGGAGCCAAAAGTGTGGCATGCTGCATGGGTTCTTCAGACTCGACATGCCATTCCACCATCCCTTCGGATGTTACAGCAACACTACATATACGCGAACTCGTCTCTATATTTAAAATTACACTCATTATTCTTCTCTATTGCCGAAGTTGCGGAGCTATGTATCCGTTCATCACGTGTCTCCACAATTAATTTACAAATTTAACAAAATTTTCCTGATATAGAAACTGCCTGACCCAAAAGAACCTTGAAAATACGTTTTATAAGCCTATTTTCTCTTCTTTTTCCGCTCTTTTATAACTGAATCGGCGCATCGCCTCCCGTCGACAGCTGCCGATATGATGCCTCCAGCATATCCGGCCCCTTCTCCGGCGGGGTAGAGTCCGGCTATCTCTTCATGTTCGAGGGTATCTCTATTTCTGGGTAATCTCACGGGAGAGGAGGTGCGGCTCTCCAGACCTATCACAACTGCCTCATTGGTAAGGAAACCCTTTGACTTGCGGCCGAACTCCCGGAATCCCTCCTTCAGCCTCGAGGCCACAAAGGGGGGCAACAGCTCATCCACGCGCGCCGGAATCAGCCCGGGCGCATATGATGTCTTCGGCAAGCTCCCCGACATGCGTCCGTTCACAAAATCATACATTCTCTGGGCAGGGGACCTAAGGGTCTTTCCGGCTGCGGCATAAAATCGCCGCTCAGTGTCTTCTTGAAGTCTCATCAGTGAGAATACACCCTCTGAAGCATACTCAGGGAAATCTTCAGGATGTATCTCAACCACCATTCCGGAATTGCTGAAAGGGCCGCTCCTGGCGGAAGCCGACATCCCGTTCACAACGCTCTCGCCGGGAGCCGCCACAGCCGGAACCACCACCCCTCCGGGGCACATGCAGAAGCTATAGACACCTCGCCCCGCCACCTGGGTGACAAAATTATATTCGGCAGCCGGAAGATATGGTCCTCTCCCCTCTTTGGAATGATATTGTATCCTGTCTATCATGGCCGAAGGATGCTCGAGCCTTACACCCATGGCAAATCCTTTCGCCTCCATTTTCACCCCTTGGGCATGCAGGTTGCGCAGTGTGTCGCGCGCGGAGTGTCCTGTGGCGAGTATAACTTCTCCATAAATCCTTTCTCCGGATGCGAGTTCCACACCCTTGGCCCGCAGCTTTCTTCCTGAGTCAGACTCCTTTATCTCTTCAAGGAGAAGTTTTTCCACTTTGCTGCCGAATCTCACCTCTCCGCCGCATTCGATTATCTTTTCGCGTATGGCTTTGATGATATGCGGGAGGCGGTCGCTTCCGATATGCGGATGCGAGTCGGTGAGTATCTCCTCTTTGGCTCCGAATTGCACAAGCAGGTTCATCACGGTCTCGTTGTCTCCCCTCTTTTTGCTCCGGGTGTATAGTTTGCCGTCGGAGAATGTGCCGGCTCCTCCTTCGCCGAAACAATAATTGGAATCGGCATCCACTATGCCGTTGCGGTTGAGCATGGCAATGTCAAGGCGGCGTGAATCCACATCCTTACCCCTCTCCAGAATAACAGGCCGCATCCCCCCCTCCAATATTCTGAGAGCGGCGAATAATCCTGCGGGGCCGGCTCCTGCTATCACGACTGTCGGCGCTCCGGCTTCGAGGGGCTTGAACTCCACAACCTCGTGCCTTACCACCGAGGTGTCTTCGCCATAGGCCATCTCCACAATGAGATTCACCGCCACATCTCGTTTGCGGGCGTCTATGGAGCGGCGGGTAACCTTCCAGTCGTTTATCTTCCCGGCGTCCAATCCCAATTGACGAGTGGCTGATTTCAATATTATGTCATTGTCCGCAGCCTCTTCCGGTGTAAGTCGCAATGTCGCTTTTTCTATCATTGTCTTGTGATTATTTCCTCAATTCATCCATGCGTTGCTGCATTTTTGCCTCCTGCGGGTTTGAGCATGGGTTCCAGAATCTTTTCCCTACCGCCTCATTCGGCAAATATTGCTGTTTCACATAGTTTCCGGCATAGTCGTGGGCATATTTATACCCCTCATGATAGCCGAGATCTTTCATCAGCTTTGTCGGTGCGTTACGCAGATGTAACGGCACGGGAAGGTTACCGCTTTCAGCCACCTCCTCCAGAGCCGCCGCTATCCCCATATACGCAGAATTGCTTTTAGGAGATGTCGCGAGATATACAGTGCATTCAGCCAGGATTATCCTCCCTTCAGGCCAGCCAATCTTGCGCAATGAGTCGAATGTGGCGTTAGCGAGCAGCAGGGCGTTAGGATTGGCAAGCCCAATATCCTCGGCAGCCAAGATTACGAGCCTGCGGGCTATGAACTCAGGGTCTTCACCTCCGGCCACCATTCTGGCGAGCCAATATAAGGCTGCATCAGGATCGCTGCCTCTTACAGATTTGATGAATGCCGATATGATGTCATAGTGCATCTCTCCGTTGCGGTCGTAGGCTGCCGGGTTCTCCTGGAGCCTGTCTGCGACTATCCTGTCGTTTATCGTCATATCCTCTCCATCGGGCGTCGATTGCTCTATGAGGTCGAGGATATTGAGGAGTTTGCGCGCATCACCTCCGGCAAATCTGAAAAGAGCCGTGGTTTCTTCCACCTTCAAATTGCGCTTATTGAGAATCTCATCATTCTCCAACGTCATCTTCAAAAGGGTCTCAAGCTCCTCTTTATCAAGAGATTTAAGCGTATAGACCTGCGCTCTGGAGAGAAGGGGCCTGATTACTTCGAAGGAGGGGTTTTCCGTTGTGGCCCCGATTAGGGTGAGCACACCCTTCTCCACGGCTCCGAGAAGGGAATCCTGCTGCGATTTGTTGAACCGGTGGATTTCATCTATGAATAATATCGGGCGCGCCTTGGCAAAGACGCTTCTGCCGGCGGCCTCGCATTTCTCTATCACCTCGCGCACATCCTTCACTCCGGATGTCACGGCGCTTAGCGTATAGAACTCTGCCTCACAGGTATTGGCTATTATACGCGCGAGTGTCGTCTTCCCTACTCCGGGAGGACCCCAGAGTATGAAGGAGTTGATGCGTCCGGTTTCTATCATGTTGCGGATCACGCCTCCGGGACCGACAAGATGCTTCTGGCCTATATAATCATCGAGCGTGGCGGGCCTCATTCGCTCCGCCAAGGGTATATTCACCGACATCAGTCTTTGTTTAATAATTCAAGTATACTATCAACATCCACTTCCTCCAGCGTGTTCACCACCATATCGGAATATGGTGCAAGCGATTCCGCTTTCAGCGTGCCGGCCACACCTATCACCTTGCATCCGGCAGCTCTTCCGGCCTTTACCCCCTGGAGCGCATCTTCTATCACTACGCAGTCACGTGGCTCAAGTCCCAGACCGGCAGCTGCCATCAGGTATCCATCGGGCGCGGGCTTGGAGTGCTTCACTTTATCGGCGGTGATGATGAAGTCGAAGGCATTCCGAAGTTCAGGACGGTCGTGATAGAGATGGGCCATCTTGACCTCGTTGGAACTCGTGAAGAGGGCTATAGGGATGCCTGCATCATGCAACGCCTCAAGCAATTCTCTTGCGCCGGGGCAATAATCATACACCATCTTCCCCTCCTCCTCATATAGACGCGCCACTACTCGCCGCTGAACATCGGTGTCCGGGAAATATTTCGAGAGGATAGACTCGAGAGTGGTTCCTTTGATTTTTGTGGCGAAACCCTCCACACCGGTAGGGAATTCCTCATTGACACGACTCCAGATTCGTGTATATTCCTTCTCGCTATCAATAATTACGCCATCGAGGTCGAAAAGCACACCCCGGGCACATGATTTGCATTGTAGATTCATAATCTGCAAAAATAACAATTTTTCCGCAATATGGCAAAAAAATAATGTCCCGGCACCTCACGGCGACGGGACATTCCGGTAAAAAAATTCAGTTCCTATGAACTATTGCTTCTTACTCGGTCCGCTTGTCAAAGCGAACAATAAAATGAATTGATTTTTCGGTTATTTGCAACCAGATTTCGGTTATTTGTTAACCTGATATTTGTTCCAGCCATCCTTGAGGTATGCTATCACCTGCTCGGCGGCTGCGACACCTGCGTTGAAGTTGGCCTCAGCTGTCTGGGCACCCATCTTTTTGGGTGTGAAGAAGACGCGGTCGGCGAATTTCTTCTCAAACTCCTCGGCGATGCCGGGACGGATATCGGAAACATAGCGCAGGTCGGGACGCTCCTCAAGTGCCTTCATCAAGCCCTCTTCATCGATAACCTCCTTGCGGGCGGTGTTGATGAGAACCCCGTTCTTAGGCATAGCCATGGCCAGATCATAACCGATGGAGTTCTTTGTCTCCGGTGTGGCGGGGATATGGAGAGATACGAAGTCGTTCTCTGCAAAGAGATCCTTCACCTCATGCACAGGGCGGACACCCTCGGCTTCCATAACTGCGTCGGGAACAAATTTATCAAGCGCGGTTATCTTCATGTCGAAGCCTTTGGCGATACGGGCAACATTGCGGCCCACCTGACCGAAGGCATAGATGCCGAGAGATTTACCCTTGAGCTCGCTGCCGGACTTACCGTTGTATTTGTTGCGGCACATCATCACCACCATGCCGAACACGAGCTCGGCCACAGCGTTTGAATTCTGACCGGGAGTGTTCATC
>X363_Desmarests_Spiny_Pocket_Mouse__coassemble_821_pt1 | contig 14981 bp, 10 predicted proteins | sample X363_Desmarests_Spiny_Pocket_Mouse__metabat2_high_PE_001 | metagenome-assembled genome bin X363_Desmarests_Spiny_Pocket_Mouse | reverse complement strand
GAATTTTTCAAATTTATTGCTTAATTTTGCACTTGCAGGTAGAATCTGCGCTTTTTTTAATGGATTTGGAAATCAAAGAGTTTATAGACCGTGATTTTTTAAAGAACCAGGATTATATATCCGAAATTCATAAGAGTCGCCGCCTAAGGGAAACGAGAAATCCATCCCTTTGGCGGCGATCTATATTTCAATCTTTTTTACCTTACGAATAATTATCAATTGCCGGAGAGATCAACGGCATAATAGCGCACTTTTCCGCTGGAGGGATATATGCCACGCAGAATCATCACCTTGTCAGCGTCTTCATCTTTCATGATGCGGTTGTAGATATATTCCACATCATCGGATGAGTTCATGGGAGTCTCGTTGATTTCGAGAATGATAAACCCATTTTTTACGCCTGCTTCTTTGAGAAGTCCGTTGCCGAGGCCGGTGACCTGCACACCATTGCGTATGCCATATTTATCCTTGTTTTCGGCAGAAAGCTTCATGAATGCTGCGCCGAGCTCGCTGAAATCGCCGGGTTTGGTTATTTCAGTGTTTCCCTGATTGTTGCGCAGGGTGGCTGTGGCGGTTTTCTTCTTGTTGTCGCGGTAATAAGTGAGCGATATGCTGTCGCCGGGACGGAACTTATTGAGCTGCTCCACAAGCTCGGCGCGGTTCTTGACAGCCACTGTGTTGATGGCGGTTATCACATCCCCCTGCTGGAGGCCAAGTTCTTTGGCTGTGGAGCGAGGCTGCACACTTTCCACGAGAAGGCCGGCTTTTACTGCAGTGATCTCATTTTCCTTTGCCAGTTTGGCATCGAGTTCGCGGATGGTGCATCCGAGCACAGCGCGCTGCACAGTGCCATACTGCTTGATGTCGGTTATGACTTTCTTGACGATAGTTGTAGGTATGGCGAATGAGAACCCGGAATAGGAGCCGGTATTGGAATAGATGGCGGAGTTGATGCCGATGAGTTCGCCGCGGAGGTTCACAAGTGCACCGCCGGAGTTGCCTGGGTTCAGGGCGGCATCGGTCTGGATAAACGATTCAATTCCGAGGGAGCCGGAAGCTCCGTTGGATCCAAGGCTGCGGGCCTTGGCGCTGACGATGCCGGCAGTGACAGTGGAGTTGAACCCGAAGGGATTGCCTACAGCCAGAACCCATTCGCCGATTTTCACTGCCTCGCTGTCGCCGAAAGTGATGGGGGAGAGCCCTTTGGCATCAATTTTTATAAGAGCCAGGTCGGTGGCTTCGTCAGTGCCGATCACGCGGGCTTCATATGTGGAGTTGTCGTTGAGGAGAATCTCGAGCTTGTCGGCGCCATCGATAACGTGGTTGTTGGTGACGATATATCCGTCAGCGGAGACAATGACTCCGGAGCCGAGACCGCTCTGCACAAGGTTGTCATCGCTCCTATGGCTTTTCTTTTGCTGCCTTGGTTGCTGACGGGGTTGCTGTTGCTGTGGCCCGAAGAAGAAGTCGAACATTCCAAACGGGTCATAGCTGCCATAATTTTGCTGGCGTTTTGCTGTGAAGCTTTTGATGCAGACAACCTCATTCACAGTCTTTTCAGCTGCAACGGTGAAGTCTGTGTCAAACGCAGCGGCAGAGGAGGTGCGTATAAACCTGGATTCCTGAGCAGTTGCCACGCAGATGGATAGGGAGAGGAAGGCGCCGAGCGCCAATGCGATTGTAAGTGTTTTCTTTATCATAGCGTTTATCTATAATTGCGATATTGTTGTCTTGTTGAAGATATTTTCAATCGTAGATATTCTCAATAATCATGCCGATTATTGTCGTCATATCATGAGACACATTATATAAATGTTAAAAACGTGCGAATTATTTCATATGGGGTATGATTTTTAAAATTCTTTAATATAACGCCTGATGAATGATTAAAAATTATTAAATCATTATCTCGCAAAAATTATTGATATTTTATTGTGATTTAGTGGAATTTTATTAACTTTGCGTGTGTTGTCTTTAACAGGTCTTCATCATGAATATGTTTTTCCGCAAATATTTATTGGTGTTTTTTTCTCTGGCGTTGCTTATGTTAGCCGGAGGCTGCCGCAGCAAGGCTGTAATCCCATTTCCGGGCGGGGGTGGCTCGGCCGGCGATATCACTGTCGTGTTGGATGGTCATGTCAGCAAGGAGCGCAAGAGGGTAGTGGAGGTGTCGCAGGAATGGATCGGCACCCCTTATGCATATGCCCGGGCTGAGAAGGGTGTGGCCTCAGACTGTAGCGGTATGGTGATGAGAGTCTATGAGGAGGCGGCATCACGCAGACTCCCGCGTAATTCTGCCAAGCAGGCGGACTTCTGCAAAAAGATTAAAGATAAGGAGGTGAAACCAGGCGACCTCGTGTTTTTCGCTACGGGTAAAGACCCCAAGAAGGTGTCGCATGTCGGTATAATGCTTGATAAAGATAATTTCGTGCATATGAGCAGCAGCAAGGGTGGTTGTGTCTCTTCGATACATACTCCATATTATACGCGCACTTTCCTTCTCTTCGGGCGTGTCCCCGATTTTGATTAGATGATGATAATGCCAAATAACAGAATGCGTGCGGCAAAACCGCACGCATTCTGTTATTTTAGGGGTATAGGGTGATTTCACTCTTTCCCGGGTTTTAATCAGAGGATGGTCTGGAGCTTAGCTTCAAGGTCGGCAAGTTTCACGAGGCCGACGCTTCTCTCCGCGAGTTTGCCATCTTTGAAGAAAAGCACAGTAGGGATATTGCGGACGCGGTTTTCGCCGGCGATCTCGTCATTTTCATCGATGTTGAGTTTTCCGATAGTGATGTCGGGGTGTTTCTCAGCGAGTTCTTCTACAACAGGACCGAGTTTGATGCAGGGACCGCACCAGGTGGCCCAGAAGTCGATAACAACCGGCTTGCCGGATTCGATAGCCTCGCGGGCTGTCTGATCAGTGAATTGAAGTGCCATAATGGTATTAATATTATTTAGTTAGATAAAAAATTCAAGAATCATTCCGAGTCTGGAATTATTTCCGGAACAAGGTCTTTTCTTTTTTGACTCTCAAAATTAATCAAAAAGCCTCAAACACCCAAATTTTAGATATAGTTTTGTCGCATCGCCAACGTAAAAAAACGCGATGGGGTGCTTCCGGATGCGATAATCCGAATTTTTATTTTGGAAGGAAATTTCAGCAGGAACGGATATCGCGCGTAATTCACCTGTTTTCAATGGCGATGGTAAAGAAAGCGCGCCAGACCATAAAGATATCGGCGGAATCCGGGTCGAAATGCAAGAGTTCTGTCAAACCATTTCATGTGCGGGTTGAATAACTTCACCAGTATTCCGACAAGTAGCATAGCTATGAGCGTACCTATTCCAACGACATTCCATAACCACTTGGCGAAAAATATATAGCCAAGGATAACCGCTATTACCACAAGAGAGATATCAACTATGATTTTCACCTTTGCAAACGGGCGCCCGGTGGCTTTGCTTATGGCGGCCGGAAGTCCCTCTCCGGGCATAGTGACAGAACCGCAACGGATTTCCATAGCTATTCCGAAAGCGAGTACAAAGCAGCCTGAGAGCTGGACACAAATCTGCGAAATCAATGAATCACAGGCCAGAGAGGAGGAGAGGAGCATATTGATGTCGAGCAGAAATCCGAACAGGAAGCCTATGACAAGTTGAAATAGCTGCATAGGCTCGAATTTTCGCCTCAGAACCATTATCTGAAGCAGAACGAGGATGAAATTCATAATATAGGTGTATTCCCCAATTGTGAGACCAGGCGCTTTATCGGTCTCTCCGGCAAGTGCCATCACAAAGGGTATGGTGGAGATGACGCTGCTTCCCAGGTTTGAGCGCACACATAATGCCACTCCGAAGGTCATGATAAAAAGAGAGATGAAGAGCAGGAGATGCTGCCATAAGAAAGAAGCGAGACGCTCGCGCGTGGCTTCGGTAACCGATGTTGTTGTCATATCTTTCATAGTTCTTTTTCCGACGGACGATAATCAAATGACTGAATTCCGATAACCGCCGCGTTTTTGCAAAGATAACAAAAAAGATTTGGATTCCCAAAAGGTGGTTGGAAATAGTGGTCAAAAAGGTGGGTCCTATGCTCTTCATAAATGTCCGGGGGATTGTTGGCTTGTATCTTTAAGAAGTTCGGCATCGTGTCAGGGTTTTATGTAAAGCAAGGCGCGTCCGCGCCCCCGGCTCCCATCGCGCTGTTCTGACGTGGGGCTAAATATATGTAAATAGGGGCGCCCGCACTTGCCAGATGGAAATTTTAGATGATTTTTTGGAGTGCATCATTGCGTGAAAGTGAAAAATTTTGTAAATTTGTTGGTAATATCATTAAGAGCCTCCGACTTATGTACAACGATAAATTCACCCACCTGCATGTGCATACCCAGTATAGTCTGCTTGACGGCAAAGCCACGATTGCCGAACTCGTAGACAAGGCTATGGCAGATGGTATGCCCGGAATTGCCATCACCGACCATGGAAACATGTTCGGCATAAAGGAGTTTTATAATTATGTAAACAAGAAAAACTCCGGAAAGCCTGAAGAGGAAAAATTCAAACCTATAATCGGCTGCGAGATGTATGTGGCCCGCGGAAGCATGGCCGACCGCAAGACCAAGGCCGACGCCTCGGGCTATCACCTTATAGTATTGGCGAAAAACCAGAAAGGATATCATAACCTCGTGAAGCTTGTGAGCAAGGCCTGGACCCATGGGTTCTATTACAAGCCCCGCACGGACCATCATGAGCTCGAGATTCATTCCGAGGGGCTGATTGTCTGCTCCGCATGCCTCGGCGGCGAGATTCCGCAGCTCATTCTCCAGGACGACCTCCAGGAGGCCGAGGAGCAGGTGAAGTGGTTCAAGAGGGTCTTCGGAGAAGACTATTATCTGGAGCTTCAACGCCATAAGACCTTGAAGCAGAATGCCAACACCGAGGTTTACCCCGAGCAGGTGAAGGTGAATGAAGTGCTCATGGATTTCGCTAAGAAGTATAATATAAAGGTAGTGGCCACCAACGACGTGCACTTTGCCAATGAGGAGGATGGAGAGGCCCATGACCGCCTCATATGCGTCTCTATGGGGAAGAAATTCAATGAGCCCCGAATGCACTACACCAAGCAGGAATGGCTGAAATCCACTGAAGAGATGAAGGCTATATTCTCGGATGTGCCCGAGGCTATCTCAAATACCAATGAGATAGTGGATAAGGTGGAGTTCTATAGTATAGACCATGAGCCGGTGATGCCGACCTTCGCAATTCCGGAGAGCTTCGGCTCCGAGGCCGAGTATCGTTCGCGTATCTCTGAGCAGGAGCTTTTCGATGAGTTCACACGCGATGAGCATGGAAATGTGGTGCTCTCGCAGGAGGATGCTGAGAAGAAAATCAAGCGTCTGGGGGGCTACGACAAGCTTTACAGAATAAAATTTGAGGCGGATTATCTGGAGAACCTCACTTTCGAGGGTGCTAAGAAACGTTATGGCGACCCTCTGCCCGAAGATGTGGCCGAACGCCTGAAGTTTGAGCTCTATATAATGAAGACCATGGGTTTCCCCGGCTACTTCCTGATAGTGCAGGATTTCATTAACACGGCAAGAAGTAAATTAGGTGTTTCTGTGGGTCCCGGACGTGGCTCCGCCGCCGGCTCCGCTGCGGCATATTGCCTGGGCATAACCCAGATAGACCCTATAAAATATGATCTTCTTTTCGAGCGATTCCTTAATCCTGACCGTATCTCCCTCCCTGATATCGATGTGGACTTCGATGATGACGGCCGTTATAAGGTGCTGAAATATGTCACGGAAAAGTATGGCGCCGAAAAGGTGGCCCATATTATCACCTATCAGACAATGGCCACAAAATCAGCTATAAAGGATGTGGCTCGCGTGATGGATATGCCAATTCAGGAATCGAACAAGCTGGCCAAATTGGTGGTGGATCGTCTGCCCGATGTGGACGGAAAGGCTCCGAAAATAAACTTCAAGAATCTTGTGAAGTATTCCAAAGATTTTCAGTCTGCAGTGAACAGTGAAGACCCGCGTGTTGCTGAAGTGATGAAATATGCCGGCCAACTCGAAGGGAACGTGAGGGGCACTGGTATACATGCCTGCGGCGTCATTATCGGACGCGATGACATCACCGACTGGGTGCCTGTATCCACAGCCAGCGATGGAGAAGAGGATCTTATAGTAACTCAATATGAGGGGAGTGTGATCGAAGAAACCGGAATGATCAAGATGGACTTTCTCGGGCTTAAGACACTCTCTATAATAATAGAGACAATTGCCAACATCAAGGAATCGAAAGGAATAGACCTTGACATAGACAATATCCCACTTGATGACCCTGAAACCTTTCGCCTCTATTGCGAGGGACGCACCACCGCCACTTTCCAATTCGAGTCTCCCGGCATGCAGAAATCTCTACGTGAGCTCCAGCCCTCGAAGTTTGAGGATCTGATAGCCATGAACGCCCTATATCGCCCGGGTCCAATGGACTATATACCCTCCTTCATTGCCCGAAAACATGGCCGTGAGCCTATCCAATATGATATTCCCATAATGAAGCAATATCTTGAGGAAACATATGGCATCACGGTCTATCAGGAGCAGGTGATGCTTCTGTCGCGGCTGCTGGCCAATTTCACCCGAGGTGAGTCTGACATGCTGCGTAAGGCCATGGGTAAGAAACAGATAGATAAAATGGCCAAACTCAAGGTGAAGTTCATGGAGCAGGGGCAGCAGAATGGTCATAAGGCCGAGGTGCTTGAGAAGATCTGGGCCGATTGGGAGAAATTCGCCTCTTATGCCTTCAACAAGAGCCATGCCACATGCTATTCCTGGGTGGCCTATCAGACAGCATATCTCAAAGCACATTATCCGGCCGAGTATATGGCCGGCGTTTTGAGCCGCAACCTCACTGCCGCCGACAAGATCGCCAAACTTATGGATGAATGCAAAAGGATGGGGATTGTGGTGAAGGGTCCTGATATCAATGAATCGGGACATAAATTCAGTGTAACTAAGAATGGAGAGATACGCTTCGGTCTGAGCGGCATCAAGAGTGTCGGCGACTCAGCGGTGAACGCCATAGTGACAGAGAGAAAGAATAGCGGGCCGTATAAGGATATTTATGATTTCGTGGAAAGGGTGAATCTTTCGGCCTGCAATCGTGGCTCCATAGAGAACCTCGCCCTCGCCGGAGCTTTCGACAGCTTTGGAATTGCCCGCGAGATGCTTGTCGCACCGGTGTTTGACTCAACATATGCCGACCAGCTCGTGAAGTATGGCCAGAATGTGCAGAATGATGCAAATTCCCTCCAGACTTCCCTTTTCGCCGACCTGGAACCCATCGAGACCAACAAGCCACCATATCCCGATTTTGAACCCTGGAACAGACTCAAGCTGCTCGAGGCAGAGAAAAATCTCGTCACGATGTATCTTTCAGCTCATCCTCTTGACCCGTATTATATGGAACTTAAATATGGATGTAACTGCAGCTGCGAGGAGTTTGAAACGAAACAAGACGATGGTGTCACCCTGACATTGGGGGGAATGGTTATCTCTATGGATGAAAGGGTGGGGAAAAGCGGGCGCCCCTTCGGCATAGTGACAATAGAAGACTTCAGCGGCAAAACTTCCATCAGGCTTTTCGGCAAGAGCTATGAGGCTAACCGAAACCGATTTGTGGCCGGCGATGCTGTATTCATTAAAGCGAAATTCCAGGCTTCACGCTATAACCCCAGCTATATCGACATGCAGATTGAGGAGGTGCTTCCCTTGGATGCCATAAAGGGGCAGCGTGCCGACAAACTGATGATTACGATCGACAGCCTCTACAACGATGAAAAATTCTTCAGCGAGCTCAGGCAGTTCGAATCCAACTCAGACGCCGACCGCAAGGGGGATATCTATGTGAGATTGCTCGACTATACACATAAACAATATCTCACTGTGCATTCCCGAAAGAAATATCGTGTGGATAAAGAACTCGTCACTTTCCTCGAGGGATGGGGAATAAATTTCCGGGTCAGCTCCTAAATAGAGTCTAACCTCTGTCTCAGAAAGGTCCAGATGATGTAAAAAGTGATTTTTTCGTATTTTATGGAAAAATCACTTTTTATTTTCATAAATAATGCTTAAATTTGCCAAATGAGAAATATAGGGAGGTTGAAATGCCCGGTTTCTTTAGAAATAATATAAGAATTACCAATAAATAAATATTTAACTGAATAACAACCATGAATGACAAAAGAATTCTCTTGTCGGCCGAATGGCCCGAAATGCCCGCATTCCAGGAGGGTATACGTCGTGCGCCCGACCGTGGATTCACTCTAAGCACAGAAAAAGCAAAAGTCGCCTTGCGTAACGCTCTTCGTTATCTTCCCAAAGAGCTTCATGAAAAAGCCGCCCCCGAATTTATGGAGGAATTGCGGACACGCGGACGCATCTATGCCTACCGTTGGCGCCCCGCAGGCGACCTGAAGGCAAAACCTATTGATGAATATAAAGGCAAATGTTTGGCAGGCAAGGCTTTCCAGGTAATGGTAGACAATAACCTCTGCTTCGACATAGCCCTTTATCCTTATGAACTGGTGACTTATGGCGAGACAGGACAAGTCTGCCAGAATTGGCTTCAGTATAATCTGATAAAGAAATATCTTGAGGAACTCACAGAAGACCAGACTCTGGTTGTGGAGTCGGGTCATCCTCTGGGCCTCTTCCCATCGCGCCCGGATGCTCCGCGCGTCATCATTACCAACGCCATGATGGTGGGCATGTTTGATAACCTTCATGATTGGCATGAGGCAATGCAGATGGGGGTGGCCAACTATGGACAGATGACGGCCGGCGGATGGATGTATATCGGTCCCCAAGGCATAGTTCACGGCACATTCAACACTATCCTCAATGCCGGCCGCATGAAGCTCGGTGTGCCCGAGGATGGCGACCTCTCAGGGCATCTATTTGTCTCTTCCGGTCTTGGAGGCATGAGTGGCGCCCAGCCTAAGGCGGCTCTTATCGCCGGCGCTGCCGCTATCATTGCGGAAGTTGACAAATCACGCATCGAGACCCGTAAAAACCAGGGTTGGGTGCAAGTTGTGACAGATTCCATCCCCGAGGCGTTCAAACTTGCCGAAGAGGCAATGACTGAGAAACGCCCCATCTCTATCGCATATCATGGCAATGTGGTGGATCTTCTCGAATATGCCGTAAAGAACGACAAGAATATCGAGCTCCTCAGCGACCAGACATCCTGCCATGCTGTTTATGAGGGTGGCTACTGCCCCGTGGGAATCAGCTTCGAAGAACGCACACGCCTCCTGCATGAGAACCCAGAGGAGTTCCGCCGCCAGGTGGATGCCACTCTTAAGCGCCACTATGAGGCTATCAAGGCTCTCGTTGCCAATGGCACATATTTCTTCGACTATGGCAATTCATTCATGAAGGCCATCTATGACGCCGGCGTGAAGGAAATTTCCAAAAATGGTGTGGATGAAAAGGATGGGTTCATATGGCCCTCTTATGTAGAGGATATCATGGGTCCGATGCTCTTCGACGCTATGGCCCCTTCCGCTGGGTATGCCTCAGCGGCAAGCATGAAGACCTCGTTAAGACCGACCATGCCGCCATGGAGTGTATTGATGTGAACCGCCGCGGCCAAGACCGCGATAACTATAACTGGATTCGCGACGCTGAGAAGAACGCCCTTGTGGTGGGCACCCAGGCACGTATCCTTTATCAAGATGCCATGGGGCGTCTGAAAATAGCTCTTAAGTTCAACGAAATGGTGCGCAACGGCGAAGTTGGCCCTATCATGCTCGGTCGAGACCATCATGATGTGAGCGGCACGGACTCCCCCTTCCGCGAGACTTCCAATATCAAGGATGGCTCGAATGTGATGGCTGATATGGCTGTGCAGTGTTTCGCAGGCAATTGCGCGCGCGGAATGAGCCTCGTTGCTCTTCACAATGGCGGCGGCGTAGGCATTGGCAAAGCAATCAACGGCGGCTTCGGTATGGTCTGCGATGGCTCCGAGCGTGTGGATGAAATCCTCAAGAAGGCCATGCTCTGGGACGTAATGGGTGGTGTGGCCCGCCGCTCCTGGGCCCGCAACGATAACGCCATGTCTACTGTGAAGGAGTGGAACGACACCCAGGCCTGCAACGGATTCATGATCACAGAGCCCTTCCTTGCCGATGACGAACTCATCAATAATGTAGTGAAGTGAAAGGGAATATATTAATAAAGAACACAAAGATTGTCACCCCCCTCGGGCACTCCGCCCTGAAGGGGAGTGACATGTCTCGCCTCGCCACATATGATAACGGCCTTATCGTGATAATCGATGGCATTATCGAATATGTCGGGTGCTCCAAAGATTGCCCAAAGGAACTCATGGGGGAGCACTCTTTCGAAATCATAGATGCCGGAGGGAGAGTTTCCCTTCCGGGATTTGTTGACAGCCATACCCACCTTATCTTCGGCGGATATCGCCCCGATGAGTTCTCCTGGCGACTTAAGGGAGATACATATATGTCGATTATGGAGCGCGGCGGAGGAATCCAGAGCACTGTTAACGCCACCCGCGGATGTAGCGTTGATGAGATGGTTGACAAAGCCAAGTGGTTTGTGAAGCGGATGGTGGAGACCGGTGTCACTACTGTGGAGGCCAAGAGCGGTTATGGTCTGGATGTAGCCTCTGAACGTAGGATGCTCCAGGCCATCAAGGAGCTTGCCGATGATGAAAAGACCCCGCTTAATGTCGTGGCTACATTCCTTGGAGCTCATGCTGTGCCTTCTGAATATAAGGGGCGCACGGCGGAGTATGTTGACCTTCTGATTGATAAGATGCTCCCGGAGTTCAAGAATATGGCGCGTTTCTGCGATGTATTCTGCGAGAAGAATGTGTTTGAGATTGAGGATAGCCGCCGCCTTCTTATGGCGGCTCGTGACTTGGGCTATGATCTCAAACTACATGCCGATGAAATAGTGACTCTGGGTGGGGCGGAACTGGCTGCTGAGCTTGGCGCTGTCTCCGCCGATCATCTTCTTCATGTGAGTGATGAAGGGGTGAAGCGTATGGCAGAGGCCGGAGTGGTGGCCACTTTGCTCCCTCTGACTGCCTTTGCGCTCAAGGAGCCGTTTGCTCCCGCGCGTAAATTCATCGACTCCGGAGCCGCTGTGGCTCTTGCCACCGACCTGAACCCCGGCTCATGCTTCTCCGGCTCGATTCCGCTGACCATCGCCTTGGCTTGCATCCATATGGGAATGAGCATCGAGGAGACTGTGACTGCGCTTACCCTTAACGGCGCAGCCGCCGTGAATATGGCCGACACCATAGGCTCCCTAGAGAAGGGAAAGAGGGGAGACGTGGTGATCCTCGAGTTCGATAATATTAATTTCCTACCTTATTATGTAGGCATGAATTGCGTCAGGACCACTATTCATGACGGCGAAACTGTCTACTCGTCCAATTAATATTTACTTAAACAAAACATCAAACTAAACTAAGATATGCGTCTCGAAACTTACGCAATAGGTAGCTCTCCGCTTACCTATGACCTGATTGAGAAAATTCTCAAAGACGGCACCAAACTGACCCTTTCTGAAGAGGCAATAGCTAAGATTCAGCATTGCCGCAATTTCCTTGACGGGAAGACCGACCGTGAATCCGCACCTATATATGGTGTGACCACAGGCTTCGGCTCTCTTTGTAGCAAACATATCTCGCATGATGAGCTCTCAACACTTCAGGAGAATCTCGTGAAAAGCCATTCTTGCAGTGTAGGCACTCCCGTGGCTCCTGAAGTTGTGAAGCTGATGCTTCTCCTCAAGGCCCATGCCCTTTCAATGGGCTTCAGCGGCGTGCAGGTGGAGACTGTGAGCCGAATTCTGGATTTCTATAACAATGACATCCTGCCGGTGGTCTACGACCGCGGCTCGCTTGGCGCGAGCGGCGACCTCGCTCCTCTGGCCAATCTCTTCCTCCCCCTGATAGGTGAGGGAGAGGTGATATTTCAGGGAAAACGCCGTTCCGGCAAGGAAGTGCTGAATATCTTCGGCTGGAATCCCGTCAAACTCAAGTCGAAAGAGGGTCTCGCCCTACTTAACGGCACCCAGTTCATGAGCGCCAACGGCATCAAGGCTCTCATCGACGGCTGGCATCTCGTGAATTGCTTCGATCTATTCGCAGCAATGTCGCTTGAGGCTTTCGATGGCCGCATTGAGCCCTTTATGGATTGCATTCAGCAGGTGCGTCCTCATCCTGGCCAGATTCAGACCGGTAAGGTATTCCGCTGTCTGCTCGAGGGTTCGGAGATAATCAAGAGGGAGAAAGCCCATGTGCAGGATCCCTATTCCTTCCGTTGCATCCCCCAGGTGCATGGCGCTGTGAAGGACGCTATGAATCACGTCACTTCTGTGCTGCATGTTGAGATCAATTCCGTTACTGATAACCCGACAGTGTTCCCTGATGAGGATCTCGTGGTGTCCGGCGGCAATTTCCATGGCGAGCCCCTTGCTCTTGCTTTCGATTATATGGGTGTGGCTCTTCATGAGCTTGGCAATATCTCTGAGCGCCGCACAGCCCAGCTCATTCTCGGCCTCCGCGGCCTGCCGGAGTTCCTTGTGGCCAAGCCAGGCCTTAATTCAGGCTTCATGATTCCGCAATATGCGGCGGCCTCTATGGTGAGCCAGAACAAGATGTATTCCTGGCCTGCCAGCTGCGACTCCATCGTGAGCTCCAATGGTCAGGAAGACCTCGTGTCGATGGGCGCCAATGCTGCCACAAAACTCCATAAAATCATCGACAACCTTAAGTATATCGCCGCTGTCGAGCTGATGAATGCCGCCCAGGGTATCGATTTCCGTCGCCCTCTCAAGTCATCTCCCTATATAGAGCAGGTGATGAAGAGCTTCCGCGAGAGGGTGCCCTTCGTGGAGGATGATGTCGTAATGGAAGATTACATCAAGAAAACGATGGAATTCCTTGACTCTTTCGATGTGGTGATAGAGCGCCCGGAAGATTGAGCATACACAATATTTATTAACTAAAATTCTGCTAACATGAGAAAGTTTTTTATCTCAATGGCATCCGCAGTGGTATCACTTGCGGGATTTGCGCAGACAGGTGCCGAAAACATCGGCTCGTCCCAGCTGTTAGGTCTTTCGCCGCAACCCGGCACAATCGACCTTGAAACTTACGAGAGTGGCATCGCAACCCTTCTCTTTAATCTCGAAGGGGGACGTGTCTCTGAACCCAATTGGAACGCTGACAAGTTTGTGACTGTATATCGCGATGGCGCGGTAGTCTCAAATCTTCCGGTATCCAACAACTACCGTCTCACTTATGACTCCTCCTATGCGGATGTATGGCAGTTGAGTCTGTTCCCTGTGGGGAGTTCGAAGTCAGCACTGCCAGGAAACTATACAGTGCATTTCGATGCAGGGTTCTTCCTTCTCGGAGAGGATAAGAAACCCTCTGATGAGATTGTCCTCAATTATACGATTCCCGCGCCTGTCTTCACGGTAGATCCCCCTTCCGATGCTTCAGGCAAGCTCTATAAGTATGAGTCAATCCAGGATTGGACCATCACCTACAATAACGCTGACAGAATCGAGCTTGTGTCAGGCAAGCAGCTTTCTCTGATAGATATGTTCGGACATGGTGATAATCTCGAGGAGGGGAGCGGTGATGATGAGACTGTGACTCCAACCCCAGACATCATCCCTCAGCTGACTGTTAAGGGCAACACGCTTTTTGTGCATCTTGACAAGGCCATCACAAAGCCAGGCACTTGGAAACTCGAGTCGCAGCCGGGTCTTGTAACCATCTATGATGCTGCCGGCAATGCCAGTTCTTCTCCCGACATCAATCTCTTCTTTTTCATTCCGAAATATGAGTCCGGACTTCCCGAGATAGATCCCGAGCCGGGTGACATCGACATAGTTCCCGGTCGCTTCATATTGACGTTGCCCAAAGGACAAGAAGTGAAAAATGTGAATGGCATGGCTGTTTGCTATTTCGCCCCGGTGGCTGAAGATGGCTCATGTAACTTCAGCAAGAATTATATTGCCCGCTTCAAGGCTTCCAAGAATAAGGATAACAGCCGTCAGGTATTCCTCGACAATTGGAAGGGCGTGGATGAGGATCTCTATCCGAAACCCGGCAAATATCGGTTGGTAACCGGAGAGAGCCTCTATCAGGTTTCAGGCAACTCAAGCTATATATCTTCAATGACATTCGATTATAATGTCATCGAGGTCAATGATATACCTTACACAATCTCGCCGGTTTCCGGCAGCACGCTGACCAAGATTGATGAAATCAAGGTGGCTTTCGATGATGTGAAGGATTTGAAGATTAACTACACCCCCGAACCATCCACTCTTGATAGTGACGTGACAAGTTATATCGTTCAGCCTTCGCTTGATCCCGACAATCCTGACGGAGTTATTTTCCGTTTCAATGTGCCTGCGACATATCCCGGTGTCTATGAGTTTGCGTCTGCTTCCGGTGCCATATATGTTGATGACTATGCAGTCGTTGTAACCGGCAAATATACAATCTCCGGTTCTACTGAAGCGCCAGAACTCAGCGATGTCGTTGTTCTGCCTGCGGTCTTCGATATCTATGATGCCCAGGGCATCATCATAGCCAAGGATGCAGACCTCCGGACCCTGAGATCTCTTCCCGCCGGTCTCTATATCGCAGGGGGCAAGAAGTTTATCAACAAATAAGATATTTTTCCCCTGGCAGGTGGTTTTGCAAAACACCGGCGAACATGAGCCTCCGGGTCGAATGTCGGGGATCTAGCAGAACATCGGCCGCTTGACTCCAGAGGGGTCAAAGAACGCGTTCCTCGGGTGAAACCCAGAGGATCCAGAGCAAACGAATAATTTTCAATAAGTTGCAGAATCGCTTGTCTGTTCTGCCACTTATTGAAAATTATTATATTATAGATGGTGTCTATT
>X363_Desmarests_Spiny_Pocket_Mouse__coassemble_800_pt1 | contig 15278 bp, 7 predicted proteins | sample X363_Desmarests_Spiny_Pocket_Mouse__metabat2_high_PE_001 | metagenome-assembled genome bin X363_Desmarests_Spiny_Pocket_Mouse | reverse complement strand
GTATCGTCGTAGACCAGCTGCGCTCCGACTATCTGCAATACCTGCAATCGATGTTCGGGCAAGATGGCTTCCGCCGCCTCATGAAGGATGGACTCTGCCTGCAGCAGCTCGAGTTCCGCGGAAATGTAGCCGACCCGGCGGCCGCAACGGCTGTGCTCTTCACCGGCAATTACGCCCCGGCCAACGGCATACCCGCCGCCAAGGTCTATTCTCCGGCTGATTCCAAAATCATCGATGCCCTCGAAGACAAGGGCTCGATGGGAAATTTCACCTCCGAAAACCTCTCCCCGGCCAATCTGCGCCTCTCCACTTTGGCCGACGAGATCGCCATCGATGGCGGGGGGCTCACCGCCATATATTCCGTTTCAGCCGACGCCCAGCAGGCCATCATCATGGCCGGGCATGCCGGAAATTGCGCCCTCTGGATAAATGACCGCGATGGCAAATGGTCATCTACGGCCTATTACCGAGACTTCCCCTCCTTCATCTCCTCACGAAATCATTCACGCCCCCTTTCTGCGCGCCTCGACACAATGCAGTGGCGCCCCCTGCTCGACATCGACAGATATCCGGGGGTGCCGGCCCAGAAAAGATATTACCCCTTCCGCTATACCTTCCCGCGCAGCGACCGCGATGTCTTCCGCCGCTTCAAACTATCCGCCCCGGCCAATGCCGAAGTCACCGATGTGGCCATCGAAGCTATCAAGACCCTCTCCTTAGGCAAGCGTGGCGATGCTATCGACATGATAAACGTGGGCTACACTGCCGCCCCGTATAAGTATGTGAAGGATGGCGATTTCCGACTCGAACTCGAAGACACCTACCTGCGCCTCGATGCCCAGCTCGGGCGCCTCCTGAAAGCTATAGACGCCGAAATAGGACTCTCCAACACCCTGATTTTCCTCTCATCTTCAGGATATTACGATGACGCCACCCCCAATGATCCCAAATACCGCATTCCCACCGGAGATGTTTCGCTGCGCCGTGTGGAGTCGCTGCTCAACTCTTATCTCTCAGCCAAGCACGGCAACGGCGATTATGTGGCCGCCATTGTGGGCAATCAACTCTATTTCGACCATAAGCAACTCGATGCCCGGGGGCTCCTCCCGGAGACGGCACTGGCCGAGGCCCGCGATTTTCTCGTGAAAATGAGCGGCATAGTACGCGCCCGAACCTTAGGCGATATACTCTCCGACCCCTCTCCGGAGGCTGAACGCCTCCGTCTGGGAATCGACCCCAAAAGATGTGGCGATATCTTCCTGACTTTCAGCCCGGGCTGGAATGTGGTGGATGACCTCCAATTCCCCTCCTCCACCACCCCTGTGCGTGAAGGGCTCGTCAGCACCCCCTTCTTCATGATGGGGCCCGGAATAGCCCCACAGACAATCTCAACCCCAATAGACGCGGCCGCTATAGCCCCTACCATAACCTCCACACTCCATATCCGCTCCCCCAACGGCGCCTCCACCCGCCCCATAGCTTTCTGATTTTTACTCAACTTTCGCGACACCTGCGGCAAGCCGCATAAATAAAAGTTGCGCAACTTAAATTAATTGTGTAACTTTGCGTGATATTTCATAACATTCTATAAATAATGAGCTTCAACTCAATTCTCAAAAAAATATTCGGCAACCAGAGCGAACGCGCCGTGCGCCCCCTCTGGACCCGCCTCGAAAAGGAAATCAATCCCATTTCCGAACAACTCCTCTCCGAGTCGAACGATGAACTCCGCCATCGCATCGATGTGATCCGCGATGATATCCGCGGCGAAGCCGACGGCATCAAAAACCAGATCTCTCAAATCCGCGCTGAAATCGAAACCCTCGACTATGACAAGCGCGAACCCCTCTGGAAAAAAATCGATGAGCTCCGAGATGACTGCTTCAAGATGTATGCCCGCAAGCTCGATGCCGCACTCCCCGAAGTGTTCGCCGTGGTGAAGGAGACAGCACGCCGTTTCGCCTCCAACGAGACTGTGGAGGTGACTGCAACCCAGGCCGACCGCGAACTCGCTGCCGCAGGCAAGGATTTCGTCTCCATAGATGGCGACAAGGCTATCTATAAAAACTCCTGGATGGCAGGCGGCAACATCATCACATGGGATATGGTGCATTATGACGTGCAGCTTATCGGCGGAATGGTGCTCCACGGAATCCTCAACGGCGACTCCACCTCCAACAATATCGCGGAGATGGCCACAGGTGAGGGTAAGACCCTCGTGGCCACTCTACCCGTGTTCCTCAACGCCCTCACCGGCGAAGGGGTGCACGTCGTCACTGTCAATGATTATCTGGCCAAACGTGACTCCGAATGGATGGGTCCCCTCTATCAGTTCCATGGCCTCAGCGTGGACTGCATCGACAAGACCGAACCCAACTCCGAGGAGCGCCGCCGGGCCTACCGCTGCGACATCACTTTCGGCACAAACAACGAGTTCGGTTTCGACTACCTGCGCGACAACATGGCCACTATGGAGTCTGACCTCGTGCAGCGCGACGAACATTATTACGCCATCGTCGATGAGGTCGACTCTGTGCTTATCGATGATGCCCGCACTCCGCTCATCATCTCCGGCCCAATCCCCAAGGGAGATGACCAGATGTTCAACGACTTCAAACCCAATGTGGAGAAAGTAGTCAACGCCCAGCGCAAACTCGCACAGGCTTATCTCATCGAGGCCAAGGAGATGATTACCGCTGCCATGAGCGGCGACGCGGAGAAAATCGCCAAATTCGATAAGGAGCGCCAGGCCGACCCCTCCAAGACACCCCTTACTGCCGAAAAGCTCCTCGAGATGGGAGGTCTCTCGCTCTTCCGCGCATATAAGGGACTCCCCAAGCATAACCAGCTTATCCGCTATCTCAGCGAAGACGGCATTAAGCAGATCCTGCTCAAGACCGAGGCCAAATACATGCAGGACAACAACCGCGAAATGCCCGTGGCCGTCGAACCCCTTTATTTCGTGATTGATGAGAAAAATCACTCCATCGAACTCACCGACAAGGGCATAGCCGTGCTCACAGACTCCACCCAGGACCCCGGATTCTTCGTGCTCCCCGACATAGCCGCCCAGCTCTCAACTGTAGACACTGAGGCCGACCTCTCTGAGGAACAGAAACAGGAGAAGAAAGACACCCTCCTGCAGGATTACGCCGTGAAAGCAGAGCGCGTGCATACCGTCAACCAGCTCCTGAAGGCCTATACACTCTTCGATAAGGATGTGGAATATGTGATCGACGACAACAAAATCAAGATTGTCGATGAGCAGACAGGCCGCATCATGGAGGGACGCCGATATTCAGACGGCCTCCATCAGGCCATCGAGGCCAAAGAGGGGGTAAAGGTCGAGGCCGCAACCCAGACCTACGCCACAATCACCCTCCAGAATTATTTCCGGATGTATCGCAAACTCGCGGGCATGACCGGCACAGCCATGACCGAGGCCGGCGAGTTCTACGACATCTATAAACTCGAGGTGGTGGAAATACCTACCAACCGCCCCGTGATCCGCAACGACCAGAACGACCGCGTCTACCGCACAAAGAAGGAAAAATACGCAGCCGTTATCCAGGAAGTGGAGGATATGGTGAAAATCGGGCGCCCGGTGCTTGTCGGCACTACCTCCGTGGAAATCTCCGAGCTCCTATCCAAGATGCTGCAGCTGCGCAAGATTCCCCATCAGGTGCTCAACGCCAAGCTCCACCAGAAGGAGGCCGACATAGTGGCCCAGGCCGGCAAAAAAGGCACTGTGACCATCGCCACCAACATGGCCGGACGTGGCACCGACATCAAGCTCACCCCGGAGGTGAAGGAGGCCGGCGGCCTCGCCATCATCGGCACTGAGCGCCATGAATCAAGACGTGTGGATCGTCAGCTCCGCGGTCGCGCCGGCCGTCAGGGCGACCCGGGCTCCTCTGTGTTCTTCGTAAGCTTCGAAGACACCGTGATGCGTCTCTTCGCCAATGAACGCGTTGTGAAAACCCTCGACAAACTAGGTTTCGAAGAGGGTGACATGATCGAGTCGAAGATGGTGACACGCTCCATCGAGAACGCACAGAAACGCGTAGAGGAGAACAACTTCGGCATCCGCAAACGTCTCGTGGAATACGATGACGTGATGAACGCCCAACGCAAGGGTGTCTACGGCAAGCGCCAGAACGCCCTCAAGGGGGAACGAATCGGCACCGACATCGCCAATATGATATATGAGGTTGCCTCCAACCTGGCCAACGGCTATTATGAGGGTGGCTTCGATGAGTTCAAGAACGCCGTGCGCAAGGCCTTCGCGATGGATGTGGAGTTTGATGAGGCTGTCTATGCCAAGATGAGCCGCGATGAAGTCACCGAAGCTCTCGGCGAAGCCGCAATACAGCATCACAAACGCGCCAAGGAGAAACTTGAGCAGGGCGCGATGCCTTACATCAAGGAGTTTGTGGAGGAACGCGGCGCCTCAGGCCCTGTGGGTGTCCCCGTCTCCGATGGCCGCCGCATCTTCAACGTGCGCGCAGACATCAAGGAGTGTTACGACAACGCCTGCAAGCCAATATCAAAAGCCTGGGAAAAGATTGTGCTCCTCTCTTCTATCGACAAAGCCTGGCAGGAACAGCTCCGCGAGATGGACGAGCTGCGCAAGTCTGTGCAGAACGCCTCTTATGAGCAGAAAGACCCCCTCGTGATTTATAAGCTCGAGGCTTATGAGCTCTGGAAAAACATGCTCGTGGAGATGAACGAGAAAGCCGTGGCCACTTTGATGCGCGGACGCCTGGCTGTGCCCGATTATGAGGAGGCAAAGGAGGCCGAACGCCGCGCCGCCGAGGCCGAGGAACTCCGCCAGAAGGCTGCCCAGATGCAGCGTGCCGCCACCTCACGCCAGCAGGAGATTCGTCGCGAATATGCTCCGCAGAATAACCCCTACGCCAACTATTCCACAACCCGCGATGCTTATCCCGGAGAGTCAGCCCAGCGCCAGGCTGCCCAGAATGTAAACCGCCGACAGGGACCAACCCAGCCTGTGAAAGCTCAGCCTAAAGTGGGACGCAACGACCCATGCCCCTGCGGAAGCGGCAAGAAATATAAGAACTGCCACGGAAAAGGGCTCTAAAGACCCCGTCTCAAGCAATGAAATATTTCGCAAGAATCAATAAGGAGAACGTAGGCCCGCTTTCACTCTCTCAATTGGTGGAAGCGGGCGTGCGTCCCTCAACTTATATCTGGCATAAGGGACTCTCCGAATGGCAGCGTGCCGACGATGACCCCGATGTATGCCGCGCAATACGCCGCCACCTGGCCGGCCTCGACCCCGAAACCGGCAACCCCCTCTACACCCCGGCTACGGCTGAAAAAAACACACCTACCCCGGAGGAGCAGCTCAAAGCAATGCAGGAGGCTGCCGCCAATGGGTTCCTGGGGCTCCATGCCCTCCCTGAACCCCCCGAGAATACGGATTATTTCTCGCATAAGCCCACCGGAGTCTCGGTAATGATTGCCATTATAGCCACTATCGTCTGCTTCCCCTTCACTGGAATTGCAGCAATATATTTCGCCTTGCGCTGCTCAACACATTGGAAAATGAGCGAGAACCCCGAAATCAGCGAAGAAGACCGCAAGAAATTGCAGATTAAGGCTCATGCCGATGCCCGCCTCTATCGCATGATGATAGGCATAACCTTCTGCTTAGGCATGATTATGGCCGGCTTCACCCTCTCCCGAACCCTCCTCTGACCCAACCCCACAGAGGATGTTGCAAAACCTCGGCAGCAAGAGGGTGTTGATAACCGCAGCAAACGCGACCCGGAGGGTCGAATATCGCAGCCCCGGGTATAAACCCGGGGTGTTAAGGCCCAAAAAGATAGATTTTCAGCAATTTGCAGAATCGCTCCGCGATTCTGCAAATTGCTGAAAATTATTATATTATAAACATCGTATTTCCCCAGGTTTACACCGCTACTGACTTTTTAGAGATGACACATAAAAAACTTCGCAAGAGAATTCTCTTGCGAAGCATTTACAATGAAAAGTTTTTACTCCGTGTGACTATAATATAAACAAATCATGCTAAAATTAAGGTTTCCGCGAGGCGTCCGCCCGATTCAATCTCGAACAGCAGCCACCCCGGAGGGCATCCAAGACATTTGAGTCGCAGACATCCCGGTTTCCCGAATCAGGGTTAGTATCCATTTAAGTATCAAGGTTTCACTTACCCTCACATCTTGAGGGCGACACGCTACGCATCGGGAGCATAACGTATCCACCAGTGACTTAGATACGTCTGGAGATATTAAATTAAAAAAGAAAAAATAGTCCCTCTCTTGGGACAACTCCCTTACCAACTGCAAAAATACGCAATTTTTTAATATTTCAAAAATTTTATTAATAATTTTTCTTATTTTTCTTGTGCTTTTTGTAATTTTCTCTAAAAGTATGGATTTTATGCCTCAGTGGCAAGCCGCAAAGCGGCTTTACTATTTTCTATATGCAAGAGGGTGCTGCAACTTGCGAAGTTGAGTAAAATAAAAAAACCAACACATCTGATATGGCGTTTTATACCCGGATAGCGATATTTTACGCTTATCCGCGCTTCTTCTCGTTTTTTATAGTTAATTTTGTAAAAAATTATCATCAAATGAATCATCTCTAAAAAGTAAAAGTATGGATTTTATGCCCCGGCAGCAAGCCGCAGAGCCAACGTTTACACAACTTGAGAAACTTTTATCCTTCACCGTGCAGCGGGTTTAAACCCGCTGTCTCCTCCCCGGTAGCCGGAAAATAAAAAATTTCTGAAAAACACATATATTTCTATGAAAACATTCGCAGAATTAGGTGTAGCCCCCGAGCTGCTCAAAGCCATATCCGAATTAGGGTTCGTAAACCCCATGCCTATCCAGGAAATGGTGATACCCTCCCTCCTCAACGGCGATTCCGATGTTGTCGGCCTCGCCCAGACAGGCACCGGCAAAACCGCTGCCTTCGGCCTCCCATTGCTCCAGCGCATCAACCCTGACAATGATGTGCCTCAGGCTCTTATCATCGCCCCCACTCGCGAGCTATGCCTCCAGATTGCCGGCGACCTGGCCGATTTCTCCAAATATCAAGACAAAATCAGAATCCTCCCCGTCTACGGCGGCTCGAGCATTGAGTCGCAGATCCGCTCCCTCCGTAAGGGTGTCCAGGTTGTCGTGGCAACCCCGGGGCGCCTCATCGACCTCATAAAACGCGGAGAAGTGCACCTCGACAATGTCCATACCGTGATTCTCGATGAGGCCGATGAAATGCTCAACATGGGCTTCCTCGAGGATATCCAGGAAATCCTGACCCATGTGCCCGACGACCGCAAGATGCTCATGTTCTCAGCCACCATGCCAAAAGAGATAGCCGGCATCGCCAAGAAGTTCATGCATGAGCCGATAGAGTTCGTGGCCGGCAACAAAAACGAAGGAGCAAAGAATGTGCGCCATATCTATTATATGGTCAAAGCCCAGGATAAATACTTGGCTCTCAAACGCATCGCCGACAACAACCCCGACATCTACGGCATCATCTTCTGCCGCACCCGCAAGGAAACCCAGGAGATCGCCGATAAGCTCATCGCCGATGGCTATAACGCCGACTGCCTGCATGGCGACCTCTCGCAGCAGCAGCGCGATCTGGCCATGAAGAAATTCCGCGACCATGTAACCCAGCTCCTCGTGGCCACCGATGTGGCAGCACGCGGCCTCGATGTCGATGACCTCTCACACGTTATCAACTATGGCCTCCCTGATGATGTGGCAGTATACACTCACCGATCCGGCCGCACCGGACGCGCCAACAAAACCGGTGTCTCCGTGGCCATCATCCACTCCCGCGAACGCCGCAAGCTCCGCGAAATAGAGAAAATCATCGGCAAGGAGTTCGAATATAAGAAAGTGCCGACTCCGGAACATATCATCGAGAAGCAGCTCTATAACCTCGCCGACCGCCTCGAGCGCGTCGAAGTCAACGAGGAGGCAATCGGAAAATACCTCCCGGGAGTGCGCAAGAAACTCGAATGGCTCTCTGAAGAAGACCTCCTGAAGCGCGTGCTCTCCCTGGAGTTCAACCGCCTCCTGCAGTATTACCAGAACATGCCGGACATCGACCTCAACGAGAGCGAGAAATCCGGGAAACGCGAAAAAAGCGAGAAAGGGAAGCGCGAAAAACAGGATAAAGACCGCCGCACTGCCCCAGACGGCATGGAGCGCATGATGATAAACATCGGCAAGGCCCAGGGCTTCTTCCCCGGAGACCTTATGGAACTTATCAACAAATCCGTGGCCGGCCCCAAGCCGGAGATCGGCCGCATCGACCTCCTCCCCGACTATACCCTCTTCGATGTGCGCAAGGATGATGCCCACCGCATTATGAACGCCGTGAGAAACGCTGACTTCTTCGGAAATCGCCTCCGCGTGGAAATTGCCACCGACCGCGACTACGCCCTCGAAGCCAAAGACCGACGCGAGAAGCAGCGCCGCAAGAAAGACAAGGCCGGCGCAGCCGCTGATTTCGCCCCTCTCAAACGGGGCAAAAAGAGCGACTCCAAACCCTCTAAAGCCAAGAAACGGAAACATGAGGAAGAACCCGAAGCGATGCCCAAAAAGGGCAAAGGAGCCAAAAGCAAGAGGGAAAATCGCTCCGATAGAGCCGGAAGACCCGAATATAACGGCAATTTCGACATCTTTATCAACAAAAAGCATTAACTTTGCAAGATGATTCCATTCGGATGATGATTTCACATTGCAGATTATGCTGAAGTTTCTGAAATATTTCGCCCCCTTATGCTGCTTAGCCATCCTGATACCGCTGCAGGGCTTGGGAGCCGCATCATCGGCTGAGGCCAAATCTGATGAAGTGGTGGAAGTGAGCGATTCCACTATCTTCACAGCAGGCGATGCCTTCATCGCCATGCCCCGACAATATCTCGACATCCTCACCATCTCGATGCGTCAGGACATGCTCGACTATATGCTCGCCGACAGCATTCGCCGACAGCAGAACGTGTTCCTCTCCGAGTCCTGGATCGAGAAGATGACTCCTGACTATATGAGCGTGCATCTCACCGATGCCAGCTCGCTCCAGATAAAGATACTCCCCTTGATTGATAAAAAATGGGGAGAAAATGTGGTGCTCACCATCTATACCGTCACCGCCGACAACGGAATGGCAGACAGCACCCTCAAGTTCTGGAGCGAGGACATGAAGGAACTCCCCTTGCAGAAGTTCTTCACGCTGCCCGACCCGAAAAGTTTCTTCTCCTTCCCCAAAGGTGAGAAAGTCAACAAAAAGGAAATATATGAGCTTATCCCCTTCTATACCATCCGCTACAGCATCGGGCCCGGCCCCGCCGAGCTGCAAGGCGAGCTCACCAACTCCGACTATCTCACCCTTGAGCAAGCCGCCAAAGTGAAGCCCTACTTGCGCCCGGGCAAAAGCTGGATCTGGCGAGACGGCAAATTCCACCCCTCAACTGAAGCCGCAATAAATAAGTTAAACATATAATTACCAATTACTAATTGCTAATTGCTAATTACTAATTGCTGAATAACATCATGGAACGTAAAGTCAGAGTGCGCTTCGCGCCATCTCCCACAGGCCCCCTCCATATCGGAGGAGTCCGCACAGCTCTCTTCAACTATCTCTTCGCCCGCCGTCATGGCGGCGACATGATTCTCCGAATTGAAGACACCGACAGCCGTCGCTTCGTGCCCGGCGCCGAGGAGTATATCAACGAGGCCCTCCACTGGCTCGGAATCGGCATTGACGAGGGAGTGCGCGAGGGGGGAGCCTTCGGCCCTTACAAGCAGAGCGAGCGTCGCGACATCTATCGCGAGCATGTGAAGCTACTCCTCGATACGGGAAAGGCATACATCGCCTTCGACACTCCGGAAGAACTCGAGGCGGCCCGCACCCGGCACCCCAACTTCCAGTATGACGCCCACACCCGCGGCTCCATGCGCAACTCCCTCACCCTCGGCGAGGAAGAGACCCGACGACTAATCGATGAAGGCCACCAATATGTGGTGAGATTCAAAATCGAGCCGGATCAGATAGTCAAGGTCTCCGACCGCATCCGTGGCGAAGTAACCGTCAACTCCAACATCCTTGATGATAAAGTGCTATACAAAAGCGCCGACGATCTCCCCACATATCACCTCGCCAATATTGTCGACGATCACCTCATGCAGGTGAGCCACGTGATACGCGGCGAGGAATGGCTCCCCTCCGCCCCACTGCATGTGCTTCTCTATCAGGCTTTCGGATGGGAAGACACTATGCCGGAATTTGTGCATCTCCCTCTCCTGCTCAAGCCTGTGGGCAACGGCAAGCTCTCCAAGCGCGATGGCGACAAGCTCGGATTCCCCGTGTTCCCCCTGGAATGGCACGACCCCAAATCGGGCGATATCTCCTCGGGATATCGCGAGCAGGGCTATCTGCCGGAGGCAGTGGTGAATTTCCTCGCCCTCCTCGGCTGGAACCCCGGCGATGACTCGGAAGTGATGTCGATGCAGGAGCTTATCGACAAGTTCTCTTTCGAGCATTGCTCTAAATCCGGTGCCAAATTCGACTACAAGAAGGGCACTTGGTTCAATCATGAATACCTTCTTGCCACTCCCGATGAGAAACTTGCCGACCTCTTTCTCCCCACCCTCGGGGCAAAGGGAATCTCCGGATTCTCCAAGGATTATGTGGCCAAGGCTCTCGGCATGGTGAAGGGGCGCGCCAACCTTCTCCCCGACCTCTGGGAACAAGCTGATTTCTTCTTCCGCGCCCCGCAGGAATATGCCTCCAAGGATGTGAAAAAGCGTTGGAGCGAGGAGACACCCGCCATCATGGAGGAACTTATCGCCGTGCTCAAGGGCATCGACGACATGACCTCTGCCAACGCTGAGAAGATTGTGCTCGACTGGATAGCCTCGAAAGGATATCACCTCGGCAACGTGATGAATGCCTTCCGTCTGGCCGTTGTAGGCGCCTGCCGCGGTCCGCATATGTTCGACATCACCGAGCTCATGCCCAAGGAGGAGGTGACAGCCCGCATCAGAAAAGCTATAGCCTCCATCGGCAATGTGCCGGGTAATGAGCCAGGTAATGAACCCTCTTAAGCCTATATATTCATTCGGGATATGGGTCTGTCGCCAAGGCGTGCGCGTGGCCGCTAACTCCGGCAACATCAAGGCTCGCAGACTCAACGACGGGCTCAACGGCGTTTTCCAAAAGCTGGAAAACGCCGTCAGACCCCTCGACCGCAATATCTGGATTCACGCGGCTTCTTTAGGTGAGTTCGAGCAGGGGCGTCCCCTCATGGAGCGTCTGCGCGCCTGCCGCCCGGAGCTGAAAATAATCCTCACCTTCTTCTCCCCTTCGGGCTATGAGGTGCGCAAGAGCTATGCCGGCGCCGATGTCGTGTCCTACCTCCCCTTCGACACCCCGCGAAACGTGAGGCGATTCCTCGAAATCGTGAACCCGGAGAAAGCCATCTTCGTGAAATATGAGTTCTGGATGAACTATCTCGATGCCCTCCACAAGAGAAATATCGAGACCTACCTTATCTCAGGCATATTCAGACCGGAGCAGCTCTTCTTCCGCACCTACGGGGGCTTCTACCGACGCGTACTCCGCGATTTCACCACCCTCTACCTGCAAGACCACGGAAGCCGGCGTCTCCTTGAGGGTATCGGCATCAGCAACACCAAAGTGGCCGGCGACACCCGCTTCGACCGCGTGGCCGACATCCGCGCCTCGGTGAAGCCCGATGAAACCCTCTCCCTCTTCTGCGGGCCGCAGCGAAACGAAAGGCGCGCCGAAGCCGACCCCGTGATTTTCATGGCCGGAAGTTCCTGGCCTGAGGATGAGAAGATCTATCTCGACTGGCTCCTGCGCGAGGAGGGGGTAAAGGGGGTAATCGCGCCCCATGAGTTTGATGAATTACGCCTCAAGAAGCTCCTCGACCTCTGCTCCGGCAACGCCGTGCTCCTCTCCGACGCACGCCGCGACCCGACCCTGCTCTCCGGAAAGAAAATCCTGATTATTGACTGCTTCGGGCTCCTCTCTTCGGCTTATTCATATGCCGATATTGCTTATGTGGGAGGGGGATTCGGCGCCGGCCTCCATAACATCAACGAAGCCGCCGTGTATGGTATCCCCGTGATGTTCGGCCCCAACCATCATAAATTCATCGAGGCCGGCGAAATGAAAACCCTCGGCGCTGGGATCCCGGTGGATGGCAAGTCCCGATTCGAGCATCACGCCATCCGCCTCGTGCGCGACTCCAAGGAGCGTCTGCGGCGCGGCAAATGGGCCGCAGAATACATCGCCTCCAAAACCGGTGCCTCCGACATCATCTTCTCCGACCTCTTCGGAACCTGACCCGCGCCCCCGGCTCCGCCGACCCCTGATAAACCGGATCCTGAGGCTGATTGTTGTATTATTATGACTGAAATTAACTATGACCATATCGATTTCAAAATCGATAACCTCATACAGATTTATGAGCAGAGCTTCCGCGACAACTGGAATCTCCCGGCTCTCACCGACTATACCTCCGGCGCCACTCAGACCTATGGCGAATTAGCCGTCGAACTGGCCAAAATGCACCTCTTCTTAGGCGCCATCGGCATTAAGAAGGGCGATAAAATAGCCCTATGCGGCAAAGATTCAACTCAATGGGTGAAAATCTTCATGGGTGCCCTGACCTATGGCGCCGTGATAGTCCCTATACTTTCAGACTTCAACCCGCAGGACATCGCCCATATCGTCAATCATTCGGAGGCAGTGATATTCTTCTGCAGCCGCTCCATCTGGGAACACCTTGAGCCGGAGAAACTTTTCAAGGCAAAGGGGGTGATGTCTACAGATAGCTATGAGGTGCTCTACGAGCGTGAAGAGCTCCGCATATCGCGATACGCCAACATAGTGTCACGCCTCTACGCAAGCAAATATCCCGGCGGGCTCACCCCGCAGACACTGCGATTTGCCCGACGCGACAACGCGGAAGTGGCCGAAATCAACTATACCTCGGGCACCACCGGCTTCTCCAAAGGGGTGATGCTCACCGGGCGCAACCTCGCCGGAAACGTCTGCTTCGGCCGCTATAGCCGCCTGCATTACAAGGGTTCGCGCGCCCTGGCATTCCTCCCCCTGGCCCATGCCTACGGCTGCGCCTTCGACATGCTCACCCCGCTGGCTGTGGGAAGCCATGTCACTATCCTCGGCAAGATGCCATCACCGCGCATACTGCTGAAGGCCTTGGGTGAAGTCAGGCCTAACCTGATAATATGTGTTCCTCTCATACTCGAGAAAATTTACAAGAACCAGATTCTCCCCCTGCTATCCAAGGGAGCCACGCGCAGAGCGATCGCAGTGCCGCTGCTCGATTCTCTGATATACACTAAAATCCGTAAGAAGCTCATCGCAGCCTTCGGGGGCGAGTTCTCTGAAGTGATCGTGGGGGGAGCGCCCCTCAACCATGAAGTGGAGGAGTTCCTGCACAAAATCAAATTCCCTTTCACCGTAGGCTACGGCATGACCGAATGTGGCCCACTTATCTCCTATACCTGCTGGAAGGATTTCCGCCCGGGCACCTCCGGACGCACCCTTCCCATAATGGAGTCGATGGCCATGAGCGACAACCCGGAGAAGATTCCCGGCGAAATCTGCGTGCGCGGTGTCAACGTCATGAAGGGGTATTATAAGAACCCGGAGGCCACAAACCTCGTGCTCTCCTCCAATGGCTGGCTCAAGACCGGCGACATCGGCACCATCTCGCGCAACGGCACCATCGCCATACGCGGCCGCTCAAAGACAATGCTCCTCTCCGGCTCGGGCCAGAACATCTATCCCGAGGAGATAGAGTCGAAGCTCAACAACATGCCTTTCGTAGCCGAGAGTCTCGTGGTGATGCGTGATGGTCGCCTCGTGGGGCTCGTATACCCCGACTATGAGCAGATGGACCGCCTCGGCATGTCCCCAGAAGATCTCGAGCCGGCAATGGAAAACAACCTCAAGGAGCTCAATAAAATCGTGGCCCCTTACGAACGCCTCTCGAAAATCGACCTTATGCCGACAGAGTTCCAGAAAACCCCGAAACGCTCCATCAAAAGATACCTCTATTCACGCTGACACACAATATCAAAACAGGAGACCCCGTGAAAGCGCTGCGGAACATCGGCCGCATGACCCCGCCAGGGGTCTAAATTTCCGATGTTTCAAAACATCGGAATCCGGCGCATCAGCGCCAGCCGGGTTTCGCGGCGGGCACAAGGAAGCGATCGCCGGTGCTCTTCACTATCTCTTCGTAATAGCGCTTGTCATAGCCCGGGAAATCGGGATATAGTGGGAGTCCATGCTCATTATAGCGGAACTTCCCGTTCTCATCGAGCTTCTTCATATTGCCATCCATAAAGCGCACCAACAGATATTCCGCAAGCTTCTTATATTCCTGCGTGGCCTCGCGTGCTATCTCGGCCCCTTCGGCATTCACGGCCGCAGTGAGCGCCGCCATGTCGCCGGCATCGGCCATAACCTTCAGCTCGGCATCCTTCGCCACACGCCCGCCTATATACTTGTCTTCGAGACGCTGCTGCACATTGCGGATATCAGGAAGCATCAGGTCATAACGATGATAAGCCTGGTTGGCCACCCAGTTGTTCATCCAGAAATTAGAATCATAGGAGAAGGTGTTGGTGTCGCCATGGTCGAGCTCCAGCGGTATCTCCGTCAGCGAGGCATATATCGGGAGATAGACGCAGGTGTTGGTGTCATCTGTGCCAAACCATTCCAGTGCACCGACAGGGTCGGGGAGCCAGCCGCGGCTCTGCGTGATAATGCTCCATCCGGTCTGCTGGGTGGCCACTGCGCGCTCCATGCTGTAATGCTTCCCATCCACCTCATAATCCATCGGGCGCCAGCGGTAAGGCACATGATTGGCCCCTGCCCCTATGTCGGAAGTCATCTCGTAAGGAGTGTCCTGAAACTGGTCGCGCATCGAGAGCTGCATGCCGCGCAGATCCACCTTCCTGTCGGGAATGATATAGAGGGGCATCGGCTCATCGCTGTCATAGTTCACCCAGGCGAAATACTTCCCGGCATCCTTGCTGAAGCGCCTGAAATAGGTCCATACGCGGCCGTCACATCCCCGGCGGGTGTCAGGCAAATGCGTCTCGAAAGCATCGGCAAATGAGAAATCCTCATCCTTGCCGTTGAAATATCCGCGTTTGCGCGCGAAGCTGATAAGGTCTTTCGCAAACCTCACATTCTTCTTATCC
>X363_Desmarests_Spiny_Pocket_Mouse__coassemble_773_pt1 | contig 15592 bp, 11 predicted proteins | sample X363_Desmarests_Spiny_Pocket_Mouse__metabat2_high_PE_001 | metagenome-assembled genome bin X363_Desmarests_Spiny_Pocket_Mouse | reverse complement strand
GAAATGCGATATTTATAATATAATGATTTTCAGCAATTTGCAGAATCGCTATGCGATTCTGCAAATTGCTGAAAATCTATCTTTTGGGGCTTAATACCCCGGGTTTACACCCGGGGCTGCGGTATTCGACCCTACGGGTCATCGCTGCCGAGGTTTTGCGACACCCGGGGCTGCGATATTTGACCCCTGGCGGGGTCAAGTTGAGTTATTTGAGTTTCAGAGTCTGGCCGATTTTTATATGTGCTGAGGGGGAGAGGTTGTTGAGTCTGCGCAGAGTCGTTGTTGACATACCATAGGATCTGGCGATGGAGGAAAGAGTGTCTCCCTTTTTCACAGTGTAGGATGTGGCTACCGAGGAGGCTGCAGTGTAAGGATTGGAACCATCGGCCTCTTTTTTAGCGAGATTGCGTGAGGGAGCGTAGTTTCTGGGCTTCGTATAAGTCGACTTTGAGAAAGTATAGGTGTCGGTATGGGTGGTATGGTTTGCAAAATCGAAGATTGCATTCGGGTTGATGGCGTAGCCCATATAACGAGTCTCGAAATGGAGGTGAGGGCCTGTGCTGCGGCCGGTGTTGCCACCGAGGCCGATGGCCTCGCCTGCTTTTACAACCTGGTTTGGCTTAACGAGTTGTTTGTTGAGATGGCCATAAACAGTCTCGAGGCCGTTGGGATGGCGGACGATGACATATTTGCCATAGCCTCTCCCTTCATAGTTCACGACACGCACTTTGCCATCGAAGGCTGAGCGTACGGTGTCGTTCATCTTCAAGCCTATATCAACGCCCTTGTGCATGCGTCCGAAGCGAGCGCGATAACCATATTCGGAAGTTTTCTTACCCTTATGGGGCATGCAATAGCCAGTGACGTCTATCACAGCTGAAGAGGGCACATCAGCTTCGCGGAAAGGATTGACTCGACCGGAGTTCCAGCCTTCGGTGTAGATATCTATCTCAGGCTCGATGTCATCTAAAAGGTCGATGAAGGCAGATTGGTCGATGAGGCGGATCTGTTCCTTGGAAGAGGCCTGCTTGGCGAGCAGCTGTTTGTGAACGTTTGAATGGGCTGTCGAATTATTCTGGGCAAACGCCGGGGTAGCTATCGAAATAAGGCAGATTGCTGCCGCGCTTGCTATGGTTTTGATAATTTTCATCCGTTTGTTTGAATTTTATCGGGGAGTAAGTATTTTTATATTGTCGTTTCAGAATGTCAGGAAAGTATCACGATGCTTCCCCCGAGCAAATCTCAGAGGTGTTTTTGCGGTTAAGCCTTCAGCTCATCGGCTCCGTAGAAATAGCAGATGTTGGAGGGGCGATAATCGAAAATCTCTTCCGGCTTGAAGAAGCGGGCAATTTCTATTTTTGCGTTCTCCACGGAGTCGGAGGCATGAACAATGTTTGCCTGACCACTGACGCAGAAATCGCCGCGGAGAGTGCCCGGGGCGGCAAGCCGGCCGTTGGTGACTCCGGTCATTGTGCGGAAAACGCTTACGGCATCAACTCCGGCCAGACACATCACAATCACCGGAGTGGCCGTCATTGATTCCACGATGGAGGGAAAGAAGGGTTTGTCGACAAGATGGGCGTAGTGTTCGCGCAGGATCTTCTCATTGAGTTGCATCATCTTCATTCCGGCGATTATAAGACCGCGGTCTTCTATTCTGGCAACGATCTTGCCCACCAGGCGACGATCAATTGCAGAGGGTTTTAATATGACAAGGGTTTTCTCCATTACTTTTTTTTAATTAGAAATTAAGGAAGAACCGGGGCTTGTAAGCAAGAAAAAATGATGTGAAAATCAAGATTGCAAAGTCTCAGTTTCTAATAATCAGTATGATTGCGAAAAATTAACAAATTTTAAGAGTTCGCAAAAACCAACATTCAAACTTACAAAGAATTTTTTGAAATAACGAATCTATTCAATAAAAAATATGTTAAATAGTTTTAATTTTGCGGCTACGGGTGGGGCAATTCTAATGTAATCAGAGAATTATGGCTAATGGGTAATTATTTCTTGAAATTTTCATGTCTGCACATTAATTATTTAAGTGTGCATTTATAGATTTGTGATTGATGTTAAGGAATGTTAATAATCGAATTCTCTAAGGCCCCGTCTCATAAAATTTTGTAGCCCAGGGGTCGCAGATTTGGAGCGATTTTTGCTATGCTGGAGAAGGAGCGTAGCGAGCTGTTTGACAGAACCAAAGGGCAAAAATCGCCCAAATTTGCGAGACATAAGTAACTTTTTTTACTTTGCACGTCGGCACGCAATTTGTAAGGTTCATAAATATTTCTTCAAATTTCTCAAGTTCTGAAGAACATTGGCTCGGCAAGCCTCGGAGCGGCTTATATGTGTGTAGGGGGGTGCAGCAGTTATGCAACACCCCCCCCCCGCTGAAGTATAATAATCCATACGTTTACATTTTAGAGGGGATTTAATAACTTGAGAAACAATCAATAAAAAGGGTGGCCCTCACCCCGCAAGGTGAAGGCCACTGATATTTAAATGCTATGAATTCCGGATATTATCCAAGGGGCTCGAGCTGCACTGTGAAGTGGCGCATGAGGGGAGCTTCCCAAGTGATTTTCACACCGCGGGTGATTTCATTGCGACGCTCATAGACATTCTTGAGGGCAGCTGCGATTACATCCATGTGGTTGTTGGTGTAAGTGCGGCGGCAGATGCAGAGGCGCAGGAAGTCGTTGCCATTGAAGCGGTTTTCGCGAGTGATGGGGTCACGGTCGGCAAGGAGATAGCCGATTTCGCAGCCGCGGACACCGGCTTCGAGATATAGCTCGATTGTAAGACGCTGGGCGGGGAACTCCTCTTTCGGCACGTTGGTGAGCACCTTGTCGGCGTCGATGAAGAGGGCGTGGCCGCCTACGGGGCGCTGGTAAGGGATGCCGTATTCATCGAGTTTAGCAGCGAGATACTCAACCTGCTTGATGCGGGTCTGGAGCATGTCGAACTCAGTGTTTTCGTCGAGACCTACGGCGAGGGCAGCCATGTCGCGGCCGTTCATACCGCCATATGTGAGGAAGCCTTCGAAGGGGATGAGGAACTGTTTTGCGCCCTCATATACATCTTCCCAACGGGTGGCGATGAAACCTCCCATGTTCACGAGGCCGTCTTTCTTTGAAGACATTGTCATGATGTCGGCGAGGCTGAACATCTCGCGGCAGATTTCCTTGATTGTGGCATTCTTGAACTCGGGTTCGCGCATCTTGATGAAGTAAGCGTTTTCAGCGAAGCGGGCAGAGTCGAAGACAACGCGTTGGCTATACTTGGCGGCTATTTTGCGCACGCCGCGGAGGTTCTCCATGGAAACGGGCTGGCCGCCGGCGGTGTTGTTGGTGATGGTGACGATGATGAAGGGCACCTTATCGGCATCTTTTTCGAGAACGGCCTCGAGTTTCTTGAGGTCTACGTTGCCTTTGAAGGGGACTTCGAGTTGAGTGTCCTTAGCCTCATCCACAGTGCAGTCAACTGCGAATGCCTTGCGGCTTTCGATGTGACCCTTGGTGGTGTCGAAATGGGAGTTGCCGGGCACGATGTCTCCATTCTTCACCAGGTGAGAGAAGAGCACATTCTCGGCAGCGCGCCCCTGATGGGTGGGAAGCACATATTCAAACCCTGTGATGCGGGTGATGGTGTCTTTGAGCTCGTAGAAGGAGCGGGCGCCGGCGTAAGCCTCGTCGCCTGTCATCATGGCGGCCCACTGGCGGTCGCTCATAGCGCCTGTGCCTGAGTCTGTGATACAGTCAATGTAAACCTGCTCTGACTTAAGCATAAATACGTTGTATTTAGCTTCTTTAATCCACTGCTCGCGCTCTTCGCGAGTGCTTTTTTTGATGGGTTCCACCATCTTGATTTTCCAAGATTCCGCGAAAGGAAGTTCCATAATTGTTATTTTAGATTTAAAGTTATGAGTCCAAATTGCCTTGGAGGCGGTTGTTTTAGTTCTTATGGTGCAAAGTTACTAAAGAAATTCGGGATATGCAAAAAATATTAGAAAATTATTTAGTATTTTGCCTCAGTTTATAGGGGTTATTGTGTAACCTTCTTGTTTCAAGAGGTTTAGAATGCCGGTTTCTCCCGGGAGGTGAAGGGCTCCCACCACTATTAAAGCGGGGGCTGAGCTGATGTTTTCCACCAGCTGGGGAATCCAGGCGTGATTGCGGCGTTCAATGAGTGCTTTCTGGAAATCGGCATCATCTTCCTCATCAAGTGTCAGTTGCATAAGAGCGTTGATGTCGTGGTTGAGATAGTTGCTGTTGAGGGAGCGGGTTATTTCCTCGGTCTTTTCGGGGTTGTTGAGGATCTCGCGAAGCTGCTCTATCTGTCGGGTGATGGGGAGGGTGCAGTAAAGGAGCTGAGCCTGCATCTCCGGGGTTTCGAGAGGGATGATTTTCTTGCCCTTTTCCCGGAAGATTTTCTGGAACTCCGAATCGAGCTGTTCCTGAGGGTTGAACTCGGGGAGGGATTTCTGAAGCATTGCCATAGTGGCCATGGAGGAGATCACCATCGGGCGCATTGTGTTAAGGGCATTAAGATCGACTCCCGGCATCGGGCTCAGTGGGGTGAATTTAGCGTTCAGGTCGTTGAACTCCTCGGGCGTAAGAAGCGCGGAGAGAGTGCTGTCTGAGGGAGCTATCATATAAGGCTGCATCTTCATGGCGAGAGCCATCTGGTTTTGCGTCATGTCGATTTCGCCGATAACGGCATCGCAACTTTCAATAGCCTCTTTGAGCATCGGTATGGTGTCGAGCATAGCCACAGGCGCCAGATGATGTGTGCCGAAAACATAGGATGGCTTCATGCCATCTTTTTCGATTTTGAAGAAAATCTCACCCTTCGCTGATATTATAGTGAGAATAAGAAGGGAGATTAGAAAAAAGTTCTTTTTCATCGGTAATATATATTATGTTATTAAACAGGCTCTTAGAGCAGACTCAATTAAGTTGTCTCTGCAACATGGATTATTATGAAACAGGCTCCTCATAGATTTATTTCGCTCAAAATTACAAAAAAATCATCAAAAAAGGTGTGTCGGAGGGAAAAATTTGTTATATTTGTAATTTGAAGGGGAAATAAGACACCGATTTTTTTGAAACCGGATCTAAAGAGAAAGAAAAAACCGAAATATACGGAAGGGTGGAATCTAACCGGATGGATATATCTCTTAAACACTATCAGGGTTTAATATTATGGACAACAAGACAATAATCGACAATCTTGCCCGCGAAGTCGGGCTCGGGAAGGAAAAGGTGCAGCTGATGCTCAGCGAGTTCTATAATCTTTTGGCAGACCATTGTCTGGAGATGGACTCCTTGATTGTGCCCGGTTTCGGCCAGTTCGAGCCCAAGAAACGCAAGGAGCGTCTCTCGGTGCATCCCGCCTCAGGTAAGCGGCTGCTCGTGCCGCCGAAGCTTGTGTTGGGATTCAGGCCCTCGGGAGTGTTGAAAAACCGCGTTAACTGATAAAATCCTCTTCCATGAACAGCAAGATAACATTATCTAAATTCGCCCGGCTATTGTCGGAAAAATGTGGTGAAGATCCTAAAGTATGTGAGGATCTTCTTAAGGCTCTCTTCCGCAATGTCGGGGATGCGCTTGAAAGTGGCGAGAATGTAAAGGTCAAGGGCTTTGGCACTTTCAAGATATCGAAGATCAGTCCGCGGAAGAGTGTTGATGTCAGTTCCGGTGAAGACACTGAGATACCGGCACATAGCCGGGTGGTGTTTATCCCGTCGAAAGAGATGGCAGCGGCCGTTAACGCTCCTTTTGAGATGTTTGAGACAGTGGAACTTGAGGAGAGTGTGCTTGAAGAGGAACTGATGGAGGCCGAAGCCGAGGGCAATGAACTTGAGGCGGAAGACATCCAGGGCAGGATGATCATTGAAGAGGAGAAAATCGATGAGCTAAATGAGGAAACGCGCAGCCTCGAGAATGTGTCGACTAATGAGACATCAGTGGAACAGAAGACGGGTGCTTCAGAAAAGTGTCAGACTCCTGAAGAGAATCAGACTCCCGAAGAGGAGCCGGCCTCCGTGGGAGAACAGACCCGGGAGGGACAGGTTCAGCAAGAGTATCCAGATAATGAAGAAGACGCTCACGTCCAAGGAGTCGATAGCTCCTTCTCAGAGGTGCCGACTCATGCAGGCGAAGATGAGGAAGACCTGCTCAAAGACGAACATGAAGATAATGAGGAAGAGTATGAAGAGCCTGAGTCGGCTCCTGTTCGGCAAAATCGACATAAGCGGGCGTTTGGTGATGGCTTCATATGGGGGATATGTGCGGCTCTCGTGATGATGCTTGCAGGAATCGGCATTCTCTATTGGCTCAATGAAGATTTCGCCAACTCTATAAAAAAAGGTCTGTTTTCCAAAGATAAAGGGAATATAGAGACACCGGTGATCTCAAATCCTGGAAAAGACACAGCAACCGTGATGGAGAATCCGGCTGTGGAGGAGGCTATGGCGCAGGGCGATGTGGCTCTGGAAGAGGAGTCTGGAGAGGATGCGGCTGAGATAGAGGAGAATGCCGTGCCTACGCAGCCTTCCGACAAGGTGGTGTATGACACCATCACCACGACGCGTTATCTGACTACTATGGCTAAAGACCATTACGGCAATTATCATCTCTGGCCATATATATATAAGGAGAATGAGAAATGGATCGGGCATCCTGACCGAATCCGCCCCGGCACTAAGGTTGTGATACCCAAGCTATCCAAATATGGTGTGGATCCGAAGAACCCGGAGGATATAGCCAAGGCGAAGAAACTCGGGGTGGAGATATACTCGCGATATAAGTGAGGACATAAGATGCTTTAAAAAATTCACGGGAGAATAGCGAAGGGATGTGCAATTCTCCCGTGATTTATGCATAGGCTTTTATTTTGATTTGCCTGTGTCGGGAGAGTTGGCACCTGAGGGTGTGTCAGACAAGGGCGCGCGCGGGTCGGCAGGGTAATCTCGGGCTGGAGAATCCGGAGTGCCTCCTTTCTGCATGAAAGGATATGGCACACCGAAGAAGAGTTCGGGATTGGCACCATATTCAAGCACCCCATTGAGCACTTCATCCCGTCCGGAAGCATTTTCATAAGTATATAGATGGAAACTGCCGAGCATTGTTGCGATAGTCTCAAACACCTTTGATTGAATCGCTTCGTAGGGGAGCCATTGCGAAGTGGAGGTGAAGCAGTATACCTGCAATGGAATGCCGTTGGGAGTCTGGGCCAGAGTGGAGATAAAGCAAGTATCAGAGTGGCTTATATGCGGGTTGGCATCGAGCCAAAGTTTCAGGTATGCTCTGAAGACACCGAGGTTTGTGTCAATGCTTCCGTCAACGAGTCCATCGCTGTTGTTGATGTCTTCCACCTTTCCGGCCTCCTTCTGGGCTATCTTTTTAGATATCCAGTCTGACAGAAGTGGGATACGTGCATAGGCTGCGAGCATCTCGCTTGAGGCCGGAAGCACGGAATCACTGTCGATCATATAGCAGCGCAGGATGCGCCGGGTGCCTGAGAGCTGCATCGGGCGGTAATTCGTGAAAGAGCCAGAGATGAGGCTGTAAGGGGGGAGGGTGGTGACGGTCTTGTCGAAGTTTTCGACCTTCACGGAGGTCAGGCTCACCTCGATGACATTGCCGTTGGCATCGGTGCCGGGCACTTTTATCCAGTCTCCCACATGCAGTGAATCATTTTCCGAGAGCTGGACGCCGGCCACGACTCCGAGAATGCTGTCTTTAAAGACCAACATGAGCACAGCGGCGAAGGCTCCAAGTCCGGCCAGAAGACTCGCGGGTGATTTATCGATGAGAATTCCCACAATGATGATAACTGCGATAATCCATACAATGCCTTTCACAAGCTGCACGAGCCCCTTCAGGGGTAATTTCTTTTTGTTCTCGCGTGAGTCCACATGATCCCATATCACATTCGCAAGGATGCAAAGAGAATCAGCGACAATATAGATTATATAGATCCAAGTAAGACGAGTAAGCCACATGGCGAGCGTGGCTTTATACACCAGCGTGAACTGAATGAAAATCAGAAATACAAGAGGGGGTATGATGCGGCATATCTTGGTGAAGAGATGAGAGTCCCGCATCCCCATATAGAGGTCAGATTTCACCACTTTCGAGAGGTGGTCGGCTACGAATACAACAATTATCTTGACTATCTGGCCGATGGCGAACGCAATGAGGAATACCACAGCTGCATATATGAAAGTGAAGAGAGAATCGTGAGAACCGAGGCCGAAGAGGTCGAGAATCCATTCAACGGCGCTCATGATAACCTTGGCTATGGTATATGTACTTTCGGCGGCTACTCCATGGGTGTGTACCACCGGGAGTTCCGGGTGAGCTTCTTCACGCAGAGCCTGAGGCAATAAGAGCAGTATCTGATTAAGCATAGTGGAATGAAGTTTAGCATATAGGATCCAAGACCCGATTTGCTAATTAATACACTCCGCAAAGTGCTTTTGTTCGTAAAAATGGACATGAATAATAAAAAACTCAGTTTGAGATGGGGATTTAATATCTTAATTAATTTTTGAAAGATAGTATCATGCAAAATCCTACAGTTTCGAGTTGTTTTTATCTGGCGAATAAATTATTTCAAGAGGATTTTGCGGGCCTTGCCGTTTTTGACGGCTATGAAGAGGCCTGAGCGGGGGTGCCGGATGCGTTGGCCCTGGAGGTCGAAATAAATAGTTGTTTCGGAGTCTCCGGCGGTAATGGTCTCGTCTATGTCTATGGATTCCACTGCCGTGGAGGCACCGGGATAGACACCGGTGTCGCTATCTTTGGTGTAGAGATGGTCAGGGGCGGCATAGAAGTCCTGGGTCTTTGTCGGGTCGCCGTCACCGGCGTTGAAGAGGCAGCCTGTTGTGCCGGCGGGAACGGTATATGACCATATATTGCCATTATGACGATTCATTTTGACACCGGGCCATTTGGACTCGTCCCCTCCCCAATAATGGATATATGGGTTGACCCAATGGGTCGAAGTATTGTCGAAATATACAGTGAAAGGCTTGTCAGAGGGAATTTCCGGTTTGGCACCATCCACAACGGGTACTTTTGTCCAGACGCAATAATCATTGCCGCTGGCCTTGATATCGGCTGAGGTGTAACCCTCCGGGCTATCCCAGGATGGGCCGACTTTCACCACGAGTTTTCCTTTCTTGCCGGTTACTTCAGCCATATAGCAATCATAAGAAGATTTGAGCACTTTCACCGGGCTTTGGTTATGAACGCCTACGGAATTGCGGATGTTTATAAGCGCTTGGATAGCAGACTTATGAGCCAAGTAATGCGGATAGAACACACAGGGTGTACCCGGTGAATTGAGGATGAAGGCGTATGCAGCGGGAACGTTGCCGTTGAACTTGGATCCATCGCGGTAAGTGTCATGGTTGTCGATAAAGGTGACAGCATATTGAGGATAGCCGAAATGAATCATTCCGGCAGGCTGGTCTGTCACTCCATTGGCTTTCCACACAAGCTTTGTCATGTCGCCGGAATGAAAGGCCTCATTAACGGCATACTTGCAAGGAAAGTCAAAAGCGGCGCTTTGCCGGCCGGTGGCCTCGATCCAAGACTTCACGAGGTCATAATTCGCATCGAAATATTCTCCGACGGAATAGGTGGGTTTAGAGGCCTCGTTATAAATCTTGTTGTAATAGCCGCTGTAGCCCTTTGTCATGTCATATCTGAAACCGACATATCCAAGATCTTCAAGGAGGAAACGGCAATAGGCTATACAGTTTTTCTGCACCTCCGGGCTTGTGTGGTCAAGGTCGCGCGAGCCGTTGAAATCTTCTCCGGTGTCAGCCGCTCCGGTGGGTTTGGCTTGGCCGGAGGCATCGCGCACCTCATCTGTGGAGCAGATATGTTGCGGACCAAGCTTATAAGTTACTCCATTCCAGGTTTCAGCCGGGAAATCTGTCCAGTTGGATTTTCCGCTTCGGTGATTGATGACGACATCAGCGATAAAGCCGGTGCCCTTCTCTTTATAGGTTGCTATCATGTCGCGTAGTTCGGACTCCTGCCCCCAGCAAGTGTTATAATTTGAAAACCAATAGACGGGGTCGTAGCCCATCCCTGGATTAGAAGCGGCGCGAGCGCTGTTAGGAATCCAGATGAGCCGGAAATATTTCGATAGTTCGTCTGCTTTAGAAGTGAGGGTAGACCATTTGGTATTATCGGTGCCTTTGAAGGAATCCCAATAGAACCCCTGAAGCATGACCCCTTCATAATTTGAAGGCCATGCATAATTGGCGGCAAGAGTATCTGAAAGTCCTAAGATACAAATGATTAGAGTTAAGACTATATATTTGAAAGTATTCATGATAAAATAAGGAAAACTTTTAATAAAGGCAAAATTACAAAAAAAGTTGGAAAAACAAGCATGAAAATTTGGATAAACGGAAAAAAGATATTAATTTTGCATCGCAAAAGAGACGCGAGCGTCTCATGAAATAGCAAAATAGGGTTCCATGTCCGAGTGGTTAGGTACCGGTCTGCAAAACCGTCTACACCAGTTCGAATCTGGTTGGAACCTCGAAGAGCCCCGGCCGAGTGCCGGGGCTTCGGTGTATTGAATTGATTGACAACGATTTACTGCGCCCGTTGACAATCGTTTTTATTAACCGGATGTTGGCACATTGCGCCGCTGACTATCAGATGGTTGCAAAAATGGCCGATATCCAAGACGTCACAATTTTATGCGTAAAGTTTCAGTCAGAAGGCGCAGCAGCCATGAAAAGAAGGATGGCACGGCGGCTCTCTATGCCGTCTTCACAATCAAACGCCGCAAGGTGCGTATCCCTATCGGCCTGTCGGTCACGGAAGCTGAGTGGGATCCTGTAAAAGAGGGTGTCCGGGGGCATTCGGCCAAGGCCCGCGACAAGAACCTGATCATCTCGAATGTCTTGGCTAAGATTACCGAAATCCTGGTAAGATTTCGCCTCACGGAGGAGCCTCTTACCCCGGAGGCGTTTTTAATTCACTACAGCAAGCCGGGCGAGACCATGAACTTCAACGATTTCGCCATGGAACATCTGCGTGAGATGTCCGGGGCGATCGCCTACGGCACCTATGTCCATCATGAGAACGTGCTCAGGAAGGTCCGCGAGTATGCCCCCGGGCTTCAGCTGGGCGAGATCACGCCCGAATGGCTCAATACCTATGCCGTATATCTTCGCGACAAGCTGAACAACAACCCGGGCACAATCCGCAAGAATCTCAGCATGATCCGCGTTCACTATATGGCGGCCATCCGCGCCGGCAAGGTGCGGGCCAACCCCTTCGAGAATTTCAGGATGCCGGCCTCGGATCCGGCGGTGGTGTATCTCACAGAAGAGGAGCTCGGCCGTCTGATAGCCCTTTATCGTTCCGGCAGGCTCGTGGACACGGAGCAGACCGCGCTGAGGTTCTTCCTCTTCATGTGTTTCACGGCCATGCATATCTCAGACGCGCGGAATCTGCAGATCGAGCAGGTGTATGGCGGTGAGATACATTACACCCGGCGGAAGACCCGGGTCAAGGTTGATCTCCCGATGTCTGAGCCGGCGAAAAAACTGTATGAGTTCTATCGGGGAGGGCGCATGCGCGGGACGCTCATCACCGGGCTGCCGAGCGACCAGAATTTCAACCGCCTTATAAAGATAGTGTGCTCGAGGGCTAATATTACAAAGCCTATAAGTGCGAAGGCTGCCCGCCACACGTTCGCCACCATATATTACAAGCGTAACCACGGCGATGTGGGCACTCTGGCCAAGCTCCTGGGCCATGTCAAGATCAACACCACGATGATCTACGCCCACATAACCAAAGACAGCCGCGTGGCCGGCGTGGCGGCCTTCGATGACCTGATGTAGTGCGTATAAATCCCGGCATCATACGGATACGGCATCAATAGAAAACAGGAAAGCCCTGGTGTAAAGCCAGGGCTTTCCTGCATGATGGTTTATTTGTAATCAGAATGTCCCCCACCCAGAGCGCCAGACAGCGCCGTGACTGCCGAGATAATACCTGTCAGACCCATTTCTTGACTGATTATAAAAATAATCATTCATTCAGAAATATTTCAGACCCTTGCTCCGGATCCGTGGCAGGGATGCGGGCAGACTCCTCCTGAGCATCCAAAGCCGGAGTGGGGCCAGCATGTGAATCCTCCGGAGAGTCCCACCATGTCCATCCATAATCGCCAGGCTGCTCCGCGCTCCCGGCGCTCCTGAGCGTCCATCCTTTTGTGGTCACGTCTCCCCGCTGCTCCTCGCTCAGCCCGGCATAAGTCGAAGTCCGGAAAGTCAGGACCGGCGGCTCATCGGCCCCCGTCATATCCGCAAGCCCGTCGATAAAGACCATGGCGGAATCATTGGAAAGCGGGCAATCGGCAAGGTCAAGCGAAACCTTGAGACCCACGATTTCCCCGGTAACCCTTACCAATGAAGCGCATCCCGAAAACATACCGTCCGCATTGTCAAGTCTGCCCAGATCCCAGCCCCCCAGCTTAATCTCCCTCAGCTTCTCACACCCGCCGAACATACCCGCCGAAGTCATCAGATTGCCAGTCTTAAATTCTCTTAAATCAAGGCTTACAAGGCTAATGCAATCCCAAAACATTCCGTTCATGTCGCTGACTGCGGAAGTATCCACGCCCTTTAGATTCACGTCAAGCAAGCCTTTGCATCCGGAAAATGTCATGTCCATTGTGTCGGCAATGGAAGTGTCCAGAACACTCAGATCAAGCGTCCGGAGCGAAGAGCATCCCCGGAACATATCTCTCATGCAGGTCAGTTTTGAAGAACACATACTCCATAAGTCGACACTCAGCAACCCCGAACACCCTGCAAACATCCCATCCCCCGACACACTGGCTTCCATCGATGGCATGCGGCTTACGGAAGCCAACGCTTTCTGCCCTTTAAGCGAGAACTCCGCGAGACTCTTGCCCTGCGGCACTTGATAATTCACGCCTGCGGATCCATCCACGTCCAGGTCATCATTCATATTCAATGCCACTTCCGCAGTGGATGAGCCGGCCTCGCTGAATCTCACTGCCGCCGATACCTCTCCCGAAGCTCTTCCGGCAAAGAAATCCAAGCCATCCAATACATCACTCCCCAACGCCAGATGAGTCCCCCTGTAGAGCGAACCGCCCCCCACAGCATACATAAGCTGCGGCTCAGTGCTTCCCCATAGGGCTTTATTTATGAACTCTGCCTCGGACATAATGGAGAGATTGGAGACGCTTGCGGAAGTTTGAGATTGCGTTGGAGCCTCATTTGTCAATTGGCTTACAGAATCCTCCACTATCGCCAATCGCTCCTCATGCCCCTCAACCGAGGCCATCATCGACTCCAGAAGATTGCTTAGCTCAGTCGCCATCTCTTCCAGCCCCGCCATAAGCTCCTCAAAACCTGCCTGAATCTCCCCGATGGCAGTCTCAGCCTCCCCGATGCGTGTCTGCGCGGTCTCAATGTCTGCCGCGAGTCTTGTCAGAGACTCCTCGGCGCTCGCGAGAGATTCATTCAGATTGTAGTTGTCGGCCTCCAACTTTTCCTTTATGCGCTCAATGCTGAAATTACATTTCCCGATAAGCGTAAGAATCTTATGACGATCTGGAATATTTAACTCTCTGTTATTCCCGTCATTGCAGGGAATAATTATTTTTTTGAGCATATTATCCATAGTGGTTCACATTTTTTATCCAAAATCTTGCATATCCAGAATTTTATTTCTAATTTTGCGGTTAGTAAGTGAGGCGCAAGTGCGCCCACTTTTTTTATTCTATCCGCTTCGTTAAAACCGGTTTCCCATTCTTGTCACTCACAACCTCAAACACAACCTTCATATAGTTAAAATTGTCTGTGCGATAGGCATCACGAAGACGTATATATACATATGCAGAATCCCCCGGCGTTGCTAATGCAATATTTCTTCGGTTCAAACGAGTTATCCATATTTTTCTATAAATGTCGTAGTCACACATGTACGGACCAACGAACTTAAAAAAATTGATTATTTGTATATAGGGTTCTCCGCCAATCCGAGTTGCTACGCACATGAATCGCATTTTGTGATACTCCCCCTTAAGATTGGTCCAGCCCCAGGCAGGGTTGCTTGAATATAGACGTTTGCCATCCGGAAGGTATAGACGATGGAATCTGTTATCAACTCCGCTATATACGCCACATCTCGTTCTTCTCCTCGTCCACCGATGTACATAAAATTCTTTGAACTCTCCGTCACGGCACTCTCCTTTAATGAACAGGTCATCTTTAGAGATCGGGTTATCGAATTTGGCAATCACATTGCTCGCAGGAATATCCTTCGCACTATAAGCCATGATGTTCTCAATCCCCGGCGACATCACCGGCACCTTGAACTGCGCTCCCCCCGTAGTCTCGAGCACCACATCAGCCACACGCTCAGGCGTGTCGCCGGGTTCCCCTTTGATGAAGGGGAGGATGACTTTGGCTTCGGCCGATGTGGGTATGGCTGATTTGGTTCTTACGAGCTCAAGCTTGAGGATCTCGGGGGAGTGCACTTTGCGGGTGCCGTCCGGGAAGTTGTCATCCGGTAAAAGATAGGTGAAATCGGCGTGGAGTTCCTCCGGGAGCAATGAATGGTTGTCGAAGACCACATGTATGCGGCCCCTGTCATCGAAACAGTTGCGTAGCTTGCCTCCGATATGCGATATCGTGAGCATATCCGTGCCGGCTGCATATATCCTGGCGCTCCAGTCAACGCGCGGCCATTCCATCTCCTTTCCCTCATGATCCTGAAAAATTATGAGGAAATCGAAATCAGATTTGAAATTAACGTTGTCCATGGTTATTCCTCAATTTCAAACAAAGGATTGTCAGAATATCTGCTGCCGTCATAAGGAGTGCCGTTTGGCACCTTCACCCGGAGCGGCTGAGTCCGGTTCGCATTCAGGTTGAAATTAGCATAAAGGAAATCGAGCGTGGAAGTGGCTGCATAGTTTGTGGTGGTCTGAAACATGAGAGTCTCCGCTATATTGCCGCAGCCCGAGAGATCCAGCTCCGTTATGCAGTCCGGCAGATTCCTTAGCAGAAAGAAAGAGAGTCTGGGAGCATCGGCGAATGCCTTGAAGATCTGCACCGGTTCTGACAGATGAATGAGATCAATGATTCCCACCACGGCCATAAGATTGTTGGCGGCATGGAAGGCTCTCCTTATCGAGAGAGGGCGCACCACGCTCTCCCATCCGTTGGTGCCGAGTGCTATGACCTTGGGCTTCCAGTTGTTGGTGCATAAAAAAGAGAGGTTGAGATTCATCGCGGAGTCCTCCACTGCGTTCATATAAGGCACTTTGTTGACCGCGGCGTTCGGTGTGACGCCGGTGGCTCCCGGATGCCATACATCCATGAGGGCTTTGATGGCCTGGTCTCTTGTAAGCCATATTCCATAAGCGTAATAAGGCGCATTCTTATCGGGTGCGGCATCCGGGTAATATCCATTAGTCAGGAAATTATTAATTGCTGTCGAATCAATGGCTTTATATTCCCGGTTGTCGCCGAAAGCCTGTTTGAAAAGAAGGGAGACCAGTATAT
>X363_Desmarests_Spiny_Pocket_Mouse__coassemble_726_pt1 | contig 16451 bp, 11 predicted proteins | sample X363_Desmarests_Spiny_Pocket_Mouse__metabat2_high_PE_001 | metagenome-assembled genome bin X363_Desmarests_Spiny_Pocket_Mouse | reverse complement strand
CGTGCCGAGGATGGTATGGGCCTGATGGCCATCGCGGCTCCTGATGATGTCGAATGGCTCGGCCGGGGCTATCGGGGTTCTTGGCATTCCCTCCCCCGGGAAATGGAGCGCTCCGAAATGCCTTTCGAGAAGGGGGATAATTTTCGCAGGGTCGGTGGGGTCGGCCACATAGACCACCATATTGCCGGGCGTATAATAGGCATCGAGGAAGGCTCGGCATTGGGCTGAATCGAGGCCCCTGACACTCTCCGGAGCGCCTAATATATTATGGCTCAGAGGGGAGCCCTTGAAGAGCAGTTCCTCATATTCATCGAAGATGGAGTCTGCCGGAGAGTCGAGATAGGAGTTGATTTCTTCAATCACCACCTCGCGCTCCTTTTCGAGCTCTCGGGCCGGGAAGCGGGAGTTGGCAATGATGTCTGCAAGCAGCTCGATGGCTCGCGCGGAGTCTCCGGCCGGCGCGTTTGTATAGATGAGGGTCTCCTCTTTGGAGGTATAGGCATTGAGCTCTCCCCCTACAGATTCCATGCGGTTGGAAATATGCCAGGAATTGCGGGTTGTGGTGCCCTTGAAGATTGTGTGTTCCACAAAATGGGCTAAGCCATGCTCGTGTGGGCGCTCATCGCGACTCCCCGCATTGACAGCCACACCTATATAAGAGACATTTCCGGATGTCTGCTTCATAGCCACCCTCAATCCGTTGGAGAGAGTGGTGACAATATATTCTGAATCCATAATAAGTATTTAGTCAACTCTAAAAATAAAGAATATCGGGTGAGGCCGATTTTCGGCATAAAGCAACTCTGCGGCTCTATGCCGAAAACCGGCGAAGTTGAATAATCAAGTGCAAAATTAGCCATAAAATCAGAGGGAATGGTTATAATTGCACAAAAATTTATTAAATTTGTGGAAAAATTGGGGAATGGATAGGTAACCGGGGGCGGTGAGCGTTCCGGACAAGCAACATATCCGTAAGAAAAACATGGGCAAAAATAAGCAGAAAATAACAAAAGTAGGAGATAAACTTCTTCATAATGACGGACTTATATTCACCTTTCTGAGGTCGGGTCTGTCATCGCAGGCCTCGGGTTGGTTTGATTTCGCCGTCTGCTTTGTGCTTTTTGCTTGGGCAGATATGTCGGCTTGGCTGTCTACAGCCGTGGGTGCTTTTGCCGGAGGCATAATGAACTGCATAATCAACTATCGTTTCACATATCACGCTTCAGGGCTCGACAAGCGCGCTGTGGCAGTTAAATTCATACTGGTATGGACAGGGAGCCTTCTTCTGAACTCTTTTGGCACAGAAGCCCTCTATTGGCTGATAAGCGATTGGGACTGGCTTGAGATGATAGGCTTCAAGAAAGATGGTTATTTCGCGGCTGCCAGGCTCTTCGTATCATTAGTGGTGTCCTGGGGATGGAACTTCATGCTCCAGAGATACTTCGTATACCGCCCCAGCCGCTTCGACCGCTACGCCATAGCCTTGGTGCGCGCCATCACCCCCCACGTCAAAAAGAAAAACGCAGCCTGATGCCCTGACTCCTGAATTATCACATGCTCAATGATGTCAAATAAAACTATCATAAATGATATAAAACTCACCGATTTCCCCGAGGAAATCGATGAGCGGAACAGAATTAGACTATATGGAGAGACCAGTTGGGAAAATCAGATGGCGCTCCTTAGCCATTACCTGCATAATGGAACTCTTGGAGGGGGGGAAGAAAGTAAACTGGATATAATATACGCCATCCGTGAATTCTTAGAACTGAAAAAAGAGAGAAAAGAAGATAAGATAACTGATGAATTTGTGGCCAAAGTAGCGGCAGATCCCTCGGCCTACGACCTGTTCCGGGAATTTTTCAGCGTGCCGTTTCCTGACCCCAAGGAACCGAAATTCACTTTCATTGATTTGTTTGCCGGCATGGGAGGCTTCCGCTTGGCCATGCAGGCGCAAGGGGGCAAGTGTGTATTTTCTTCTGAATGGAACAAGTATGCGCAAAAAACTTACCTGGCAAATTTTGGAGAAATGCCCTTCGGCGACATCACAAATGAAATGACCAAAAGCTATATTCCCCGGAATTTCGATGTGTTATGTGCCGGGTTCCCATGTCAGCCATTTTCCATAGCTGGCGTTTCGAAGAAAAAAAGTCTTGGACGCGAAACAGGATTCAAGGATAAGACTCAGGGCACATTGTTTTTTGATGTAGCTGACATTATCTCCCGTCACCGACCCAAAGCATTCTTCCTGGAAAATGTGAAAAATCTCATGTCGCATGATAAAGGCAACACTTTCAAGGTGATAAAAGGCACATTGGAGGAGTTGCGTTATTCACTTCATTATCTTGTCATGGATGGCCAGACTTATGTGCCACAACATAGGGAACGTATAATGATAGTGGGCTTTAACAAAGATATTTTTCACGGAGAAGAGCGATTCAGCTTTCCCAAGCAGCAACGTTCAAACCGAAGCATCAGGGAAATACTTGACCAGGATATTGATGAGAAATACACATTGAGCGACAAATTGTGGAGCTATTTACAGACATATGCAGAAAAACATCGCGCCAAAGGGAATGGCTTTGGATTCGGAATGGTTGATCTCAATGGCATTTCCCGCACACTAAGCGCCCGTTATTATAAGGATGGCTCCGAAATCCTCATTCCTCAAGGGGAAGGGAAAAATCCCCGCAGATTGTCACCTCGCGAATGTGCCCGTCTGATGGGTTATCCAGATGAATATCAACTTAACCAGGTTTCTGATGTGCAAGCTTACAAACAATGCGGAAATTCAGTTGTCGTGCCTCTTATCACAGCTGTTTCAGAACAATTGGTAAAAGCTATGTTAAACGATAGATAGGTATGGGGGAGATTCTAAATAAAGTTTTAACCGGGATGCAAGATGCCAAATATGCATTTTGCCGGTTTATTACAGCCAATGACACCGGGAAGAACGGTTCGCATCAATCCGGTTTCTATATCCCCAAATGTGCGGCAGCACTTTTATTCGATACTCCGGGAATCAAAGGTGAAAATAAAGACAAGTTGGTAAAGGTTAAATGGCAGGATGACTTTACCACAGACAGCCGTTTCATCTATTATGGACAAGGAACGCGAAATGAATACCGCATAACCCGATTCGGTAAGAGGTTCCCATTCTTTGAAGAAGATTATGTAGGTGATTTGCTCATAATCATTCAGCAGAGCAAAGATTATTATTATGGATTCGTATTGCAGACAGATCAGGATATAGACGATTTTTTTGCCTATTTCAATCTCTCACCGGATAAGACCAATCAATTGATTGATATCACCCAATCAGCTTCGCCGGAAAAACAATTGGAAATCAGCATACAAGAACTTATTGCCCTATATTCAGATTTTCCAGAAACGCAACAAATGGCTCAATTCGCCAGGGACATCTATAATAAAGCACATCAAATCTCGGATATTCAGATTTGTAAATATCCTGATGAACAGTTATTAAAATGGATTGATACGGAATATGTTCTTTTCCGCAGCTTCGAAGAGAAGGTTTACGCACCTGTTTATACTGTGCCTTTCTCCAATTGTCAAGAATTGGTCAAATTTTCAAACACTATCCTTAATCGGCGGAAATCCCGTGCAGGCAAATCTTTGGAACATCATCTGGCCTCTATATTTACAGCGGCGCAATTGCAATACGAAGAGCAAGCAGTTACGGAAGATAATAAGAAACCGGATTTTCTGTTCCCTAGTGGAGAAGCTTATCATAATCTGTTGTTCCCTACCGACAAATTGGTATTCCTTGGTGCAAAAACCACATGCAAGGACCGTTGGCGTCAAGTACTGAATGAGGCTGACCGCATCGAAACCAAATACTTGTTCACCCTACAGCAGGGCATTTCCAAAAACCAGCTGAGAGAAATGAAACACGAGCACCTCAAACTTGTTGTTCCAGCCTCATATCGGACATCATTTGATAAAGAGTTTCAACCTGAAATTGAAACTCTGTCTTCATTCATCGAAATGGTAAAATCAAAACAATCAAATAGTTCCCTCTATTCGTTATAGCAAATTTCACGTAAGATGAGAGGAATTACTGGAAGAGGTTGAAGATTTTGAAGCGGAGATCCCTCATGGTCAGGATAAGGGGGGAGAGAATGGGGATCTGCGGCGCCATCACGGCCCGCATTTTTGTCTTCTTGGCCGTGGAGAAGACTATGAGGCCGCCGCGATGGCATTTCACGTCGATTTCATTATCAAGAGTGGCGGCCTCGCCATCGAAATGAACCACCCCGCCCCCGGAGCGGATGATTTTGATAGATTCGGCCTGGAATGTGGAGAAATTGGCGGTTTTGCCCACGAGACCCGAAAGCATCTCGATTGCCGCCACGGCATTCTCGATAAGGTTGCCATCGTGCATCACCGTAATGTCGAGCCTGCCATCCTTTATAGAGGCGTTGGGGGCGATATAAGCGTTGTTGCCATACTGCGAAGCATTGCAGACAGCCACGAGCCAGGCATGCTCCGTGATATGGCGACCGTTGACAACTATGGTGTAAGTTTCCGATTTATACTTGAACAGCTCATTGATGGCGGTGCGGATATAGTTTTTGAGTCCGCGCCCCGGGAGCTTGTTGAATCTATCGGTGACCTCGGCATCGAAGCCCACTCCGAAAGTGCAGAAAAACGGATGGCCGTTGGCAGTGGCGTAATCGGCATGCAGCAATCTGTCTTCGGCAATAACCTTCATTGCCCCCTTCACGGTGATCGGGATGCCTAAATGCCGGGCCAGACCGTTGCCGGAGCCCAGGGGAATAATTCCCAGAGCCACCTCGGAGTCGCAAAGAGCGGCAGCCACCTCGTTGATTGTGCCATCACCGCCACAGGCCAGGACACCATAATAATTCTTGCCCACAGCCTCCCGGGCAAGCTCAGAGGCATGCCCTGCATATCGGGTGTAACGAGGGTCGACCTCATAAGAAATCATATCGCCGTCAGGCCCGCTATATGTAAGCTTTGCAGCCTCTTGAAGGATAAGATCGTCCATGCCGTGGGATTTCACAGCCCCGGCAATAGGATTAATTATTATCATCAAGTGTCGCATAAGCAAGAGATTTTAGTGTAAAATTAATAAATAATTCTTAATTTTGCATTATAATGAGAGATAAACATGCTTATGAGAAATCGAATAAGAGAGATAGGGGCGCTGACGGCATTGATGCTCGCTGTCGGCTCCTATGGCATTGCCCTTGCCGGTGCAGGTAAAAACGAGCTTCCGAAGCAGGAACTTCAGCGGCTTGATAAAGCGATTAAAGCCTCGCAATTCTATATGCGCGACAAGACGCGCCGTCTGGATTCCCTCTCGCAGGAGCTGCACACACTTCCGGCGGCCAACCTGAAAGGCAGATGGGAATTATGCCATACCCTCGCCAACGAATATATGGCCACAAGAGCCGATTCAGCCCTCCATTTCTCGGAGCTCGGCATAAGCCTTGCCGCGAAGGGGGGGATGGCCGAAGAGGAATACAGGAGCCGGATAACGCATGTCAACGCATTGAGCACCTCGGGCATCTTCACCAAGGCCCTCGCGGAATTTGACGCATTGGATCATGAGGCCGACTCACGCGAACGCCGCCTCCTCTATTGGGGAGCCGGACGCAAGCTCTATGGCTATATGCGCAACTATGTGGCCGATGACAAGCAATATTTCAACGAATATAATGAGAAATATATAGAGTTCGATGACTCCCTGATGGCGAATCTGCCGCAAAATGACCCCTACCGCTCTTTCTATTACGCAGAAAGACTTGTTAATAAAGGGGAATTCTCGGAGGCCAAGCCGATTCTGGCCAAATTATGCCAGCTTCCCGAGAATGAGAACCTATATGGCATGGCAGCTTACCAGATGGGCTGGGTGTGCAAAGCCGAGGGAGACCAGACCGGATATGCGGCCTGGCTTGCAAAAGCTGCCGTCTCGGATATCCGGAGTTGTGTGAAAGATGGCTTCGCACTCCCGGCTCTCGCCGAATGGCTTTATCATGAAGGGGAACTCAACCTGGCATTCGAGTATATCAATTTCGCACTTGAAGACGCCATGAGCGGCAATGTCAGGATGCGGACAGTCTCGATAGCAACTATGCTCCCTGTGATCGATGAAGCCTACCGCGAAAAGATAAACTCCTCGCGCGACGAGATGATGATCTATTTCCTGCTGGTGACATTTCTCCTTGCCATAACCATAGGGCTCCTCGTGCTGCTTTGGCGCACCGTGAAGCGCAGCAGGGTGGCCTCTGCCAAACTGAGCCGAACGGCGGCGCTCCAGGAATCCTACATCGGCAACTTCATCGGTTTATGCTCCACCTATGCCAACAAACTCGAATCGCTCCAGAAGCTCGTGACGCGCAAGCTGGCCGCAGGGCAGGCCGATGAACTCGCCAAGATGATAAAGAACGGACGCTTCGCAGATGAACAGAACGATGAGTTCTATCAGATTTTCGACTCCGCATTCCTTGATATCTACCCCGATTTCATCGCCGGAGTGAATGAATTGCTGAAACCCGAAGAGCAGATTGACCTGAAAAAGGAACATGAACTCACTCCAGAGCTGAGAATTTATGCCCTCGTGAGACTCGGAGTCGAGGAATCGACACGCATAGCCCAGATCCTCAACTATAGCGTCAGCACCGTCTATTCCTACCGAAACAGGATGAGGAATCGGGCGATCGATCGCGAGAACTTCGATAAAAACGTGATGAGGATAGGAAAATCGGAATTTGAGAACCTTTTACAATAGCCTTGCAGAGGCTTATATTGCCATTTTTTAAATTACTGATAATCAGCATTGAGCAGCTTTTATAGTCTATATTCCGCATCACATATGCACTATAATGCTTGCAGAGGGTTGAAAAAAGCTGTAATTTTGCAGTGTCAAAAAAGAAAAGCACTGACGTACTCTTTCTTAATTAAGTAAATTCTCAAAGGCAAATAAAGATTACAAGGTTAGTAAAGGTGTAAAAATATCAGTATTGACGATCAAATCGTTTATGTTAGGTTTGTAGAAATAATTTGATTCGCATGAACCGGTTTCTCGTGAGAGACGCCGGTTTTTTGTATTCTTAATTGAAGCCTATACATGGGTCTCTGTTCTATTCTCCCCTAACCCCATAGACCATTTCATTACCCTCGGTATAGAGACGCACCATATCTCCTTGATTATGTTCCAGGTGCGGTCGCGGCTCCCATCGTCAGCGAACATGATGAAATTTTCGGGGCTCACAAGTCCCCGCCCCACCATCTTGTCGAGCTCCGCCTCCAAAACGGCGGCGCTCCGCTCCAGGATAGCCTCTTCGTTATAGCATGGCACTCTGAATGCCAGCACCCGTTTTTCCCTCTTTTCCATAATCTTTATTATTAAACAGGCTCTTGGACCCTTCTGCATATGACCCAAAACTTTTACTTTTTAAAGAGGACTCATTAATGGGGTTAATGGGGTTAATGGGGCTATAATAGAGAGAGGGTATGTAGAGATTTAAATCTCTACATACCCTCTCTCTATTGGGTTTGAGGAATCGGGTTCTTACATGTTGGGGAAGCCGGAGGTCCAGTCGGGTGTCTGTGTCACACCATAGCCGGCATTCACCTCTGCATCAGGTATCGGGAACACTGCGTTCGCCACCTGATAGTCCTTCACGAGCCATTGGATGGCGGGGGCACCTGTGGCATAGACATTTACTTTCAGACCCCAGCGGCGCAGGTCATAGAGTCTCAGGCCTTCCTGGAAAAGTTCGCGGGCGCGCTCATCGTGGAGGAAGGTCAGCAGGTCTGCCTTCGTTGCGGGAAGGTCTGACGCTGATGCGATAGCCGGGTTACGGCGTGCCACTGTCAGAAGGGCTGCCTGGACATCAGCCACTGAAGCCTGCGGCTGATGAGCCAGAGCCTCAGCCTTGATGAGGAACATCTCTGGGGCGTTGATGATGTAGTTGGTGGCGCAGGCTGTGTTGCCGCCATAGGCTGGAGCATAGAATTTGCCTCCGTTGAAGTAGGGCGTCTGCGGAGTGTTCTCCGCTCCCCAGCCCCATACCGCGCGCCGGCAGTCATCCTCCGCCATCACGCTCTGAAGCCAGGGCGAGGGGGAATAGCCGTAGTTTGTCCAGAGGGTGCCGCAGGAGTTGGCGCTCCAGTTGGTTGTGGTGTTGATGCCCAATGTGAAGAAGCTCTCGGTGTTGCTTGTGCCGCCGGCATAGAGGGCTGCGTAAGCATCGGGAGTGTCTGCCAAGGATGAGATACCCTTAAGCTCAAGAGCTTTATCGGCTGCATCGGCGGCATTTTTCCAGTCTTCAAGATAGCAGTAGGTGCGTGCGAGCAGGGCCCATACGGCGGCCGGATTCATCTTGGTAACATCGCCGCGGTCGAAGCCGGCAGCATCAAAATACTCAAGAGATTTCTTGAGGTCGCTCACCACAGAGGCGTAACACTCCCCTACTGAGGAACGCTTCACGTTTGAGAAGGCTTCCACGGGTTCGTCCACAATCACGATGCCGGGCTGCGAGGAATAATCGGTGCCGTTCACCTTCACCTGATGTCCGAACACATTCAGCAACACGAGGTCGGCATATCCCCTGAGGGCGTAGGCCTCGGCCACATAGAGATCCAGAGTTGCCTTCTCATCGCCTGAGACTCCCGGGGACAGAGTCTTTCCCGCCTTGATAACACGGGAGCTGTTGTCCACCACTTTATAGCCGTAATTCCAGATATCCTTCAAGTAAGTGTTGGTGGAGCGGGGGGAGAAACGGTAGATATCATCGAAATGTCCCGTCTTTGTGTTCCAATAGGATATGTCGGAGGCGATGTCTCCTATCATGGTGGAGTAATTGCCGGCGAAATAATACTGGTGCAGACGATAGTAGGTGCCGTTGAGGGCATAGCCCACATTTTTCACATTGTCAAGAGCGGTCTCCGAATCGATTCCGTCGTAGATGTTGCTTTCAAGAAACTTGTCGCCGCAGCCTGTGAGTCCCATGAGGAGTGCCAGGGAAACGGCAGCTTTCATATATGTTTTTTTCATATCTGTTTCTGTTTAGATTGTTTCACATTTCTCAATTCACACTTCGCATCGTTTAGAAGGATACCTGCACACCGCCGGTGAAAGTGAAGGCTGCGGGATACTGCCAGGCGATAACGCCGTTGGCGTATGTGTCGGGGTTATAGCCGATGAAGGATTTGCGTGTCCAGGTGTAGATGTTATCCATGTTGATATAGAAACGCACCTTGCTCATGAGGGCTTTCTCAGTGATACTCTTAGGCAATGTGTAGCCGATGCAGATATTGCTCAGGCGCACATAGTCGCCATCCATGAGCCAGCGGCTTGAATAGTTCTGCGCCACGTCTCCGTAGGGGTCTCCATAGATATACTGCGGATATTTGGCGTTCGGGTTCTCAGGAGTCCAGGAGTTGTCTACGACATCCTGCAGGGGAGTGCGCATTGCCATGGAGAAGCCTGTGAAGTTGGCGCCGGTGTTGAAGACTTTGTTGCCGGCGCGGAAATTGAACTGCACGCTCAGGTCGAAGCCCCATCCACGGGCATTGAGGCCGAATGCGCCGAACACCTTCGGGTCAGCCGAACCCACATAGCGCTTGGATGCCTCGCCGTAGTTCTCGGTGGTTTCCTCTCCCTCGGCATTCTTGTAGTAGAGGGCACGTCCGTTCTCGGGGTTGACACCTGCATATTCCGGCATGTAGAACTGACGGTAGCTGCGGCCCTCCTCAAGAATCTGATAGGTGTATTCCTCTGTGCCGTTGGCAAGTTTGATAATTCGGTTCTTATTCCAGGTCATGTTGGCGAAGAGGTTCACTGTGGCATTCTGGTTCGTGAAGACAGTGCCGCTGAGGCCGATCTCAACGCCTGTGTTGCGGATTTTACCTATGTTCTTATACATGGTGCTCATGCCGGTTGTCATCGAGAGGGGCACCTCATAGAGGGCGTCGGCGGTGTCTTCGTTATAGAAGTCGAATGTGAGATTGGCGCGGTTGAACACCTTGAAGTCGAATCCCACGTCAAACTTGCGGGAAGTCTCCCAGGAAAGGGTGTTGTTGGGGATTGAAGTGGGCACTATACCCGGGCTCTGCATGTAGTTGAAGCCGGATTGATACACTCCGCGTGATGCGTATAGGTTCGGGAGTTTCTGGTTGCCCACTGTGCCGTAGCTGATACGCAGGTCGGCATTGCTGAGCCAACCGGCTGCCGGCTCGCAGAATTTCTCGCCTGTGATGCGCCATTTTGCGCCCACGCTCCAGAAGTTACCCCACCGGTGGTCGGCTCCGAAAACGGAGCTGCCGTCGCGCCGGTAGCTTGCGGAGAAGAAGTAACGGCTGTCGAGAGCGTAATGGGCATCGATGAAATATGATGCCAGGCGGCTCTGCTCCTGTCCATACTGTGAGTCAAGGGGATTTGCGGAGGTTGTCATGTCGCGCATGCCGTCGGCTGCGAAGGGGAAGTCAGTGCGTGCGTAATAGTCGAAATGATATTCATAGCGCTGCATCTCCTGGCCGAGGATCACGTCGAAGACATTGATATCGTTGAAGGTCTTGTTCCAGCCGATGAGGTTGGTCCAGGTCAGAGTTGTCGCGCGGGTGGTGTATTTCTGCCCGAGGCCACCGTAGTCCAGTCCCTGCGGGTTATAGACTCCGCTCCAGTAGTTGTATTCGCTCTGGTCCACGATGTTGAGGCCGAAGTTTGTCTTTACCCAGAACCCGAAGGGAAGGTCGACGCGCAGCCAGGGATTGGCCACGAACGTCTGGTTGGTCACGAGGTTGAGGTCGCCGAGTTTGCTGTCGTTGAGGGCCAGAGGGTTATAGATTGTGCCCGCGCCGTAATAGTCGCCGGTCTCTTTGTCGTAGAAGGGATCGAAGGGGGTCATGGAGGTGACGGCGCCCACGATCGGGTTGCTCATCGAGCCGCTTGTGCTCTGCGAGAAATTGTTGTTCTTGCTGTAGGAGTAAGAGGCGTTGATGCCGCCGGAAAACCATTTATAACCTGTATCGAGGTTCACGCGGCCGGAATAGCGCTGGTTGTCGGAATTGATGACGATACCTTTGGTGTCGATATATCCCAAGGACACATAATAGTTGGTGCGCCCGGAAGTTCCGGCAAAGTTGACGTTGTAATCCTGATAATACCCTGTGCGTGTCACAGCGTCCATCCAGTCATAGCTTGACTTGCCGTCCCATCCGAAATAATCCACCATCGTGGCGCGAGCCTCTTCAAGGCTGGCCCCTGTGCGTGCTGCATAGCCGCGGGCAAAGAGAGCCATTGTGTTGGCCGCATCGGCATATTTCATATTGTTGTTGCCGACTTTCTGGAAGCCCTGCTTTACATCAATATTGAGCTGGAAAGAGCTCTGGGCGCCACGCTTGGTGGTGATCACGATCACACCGTTGGCCGCACGCGAACCGTAAATGGCTGTTGCGGCGGCATCCTTGAGCACCGTCACGTTCTCGATATCCGAGGGGTTATAGGCGGCCAAAGGGTCGAAATAGTTGTTGGATTTGTCGTCCATACCATCTGTGGAAGAGTTGACGGGGATACCATCGATCACATAGAGAGGCTGCGAGCCTGAAGAGAGTGTGCCGAGGCCGCGCACATATACGCTGCCCCAGGTGCCAGGAGAGGATGTGGAGTTGTTATACTGGAAGCCGGTGACACTCCCTTCGAGACCTTTCACGAAGTTCACATCAGATTTCTTCTCGATGTCGGTGCCGCTCACCACTGATGCTGCACCCGTGAAGGCCTGCTTGGTGGTCTGGCCATAACCTGTCACCACAACCTCCTGAAGAGTACTGTTCTCCTCGAGAGCTATATGCATAAAGCCGCCGGTTATATCCAGCGTGAGAGGATTTGTGCCTACATATGACACTCTGAGCTGTTTTTCTGAGACGGGAAGATTCAACACGAATTTGCCGTCGATGTCGGTGGCTGTGCCGACTTTTGAATTCACACCCATTACAGTGGCGCCGATCAGCGGATCGCCATTTTCAGCCAAGACCACCTCGCCCTCCACCTTGCGTGTCTGAGCCAGAATCGAAGCTGAACAGAAGCATACTGCCACGAGAATCAAAAATAATTTTCTCATACCATTCAATTTTGGGTTAATAATATTAGTCTTAATCACACTTTGCTGCCGGTCCGGTGCGAGAAGCCATCCTTTTAGATCCGGCATTAACCATTGAAAAATTTGAAATTGTCACCTTAATCTTGAGTTTTGATATAAAAAAGTCAGAACCGCCTCCGGGATTTCCCTTGACGTTTTAACATTTCCAAATCATGCTCAATCTTTTTTGTTTTAGCTGTGTTTTAAAGAGATATTTTTTAGTTAATAATTCATTGTTGATAAGTCTGCATGCAGACTTATCAACTTTTTTTATATAAAAAAAGAACTCTTGGAGAGTCTGATTTAAGCGGTATTTTTACCTTTCGTTCCAATCATTGTGCCGCAAAGTTAAGAAAAATATTGAAACTTTGTTAATAGAAGCAAAAAAAATCTCCTATTTTGTAAAATATTTAATTTTTCCTTAATTTTTTGGTTCTCACTGTTGCTTAAACAATCGCCACGTTAAAAAAGTTTTCAAAAACTCTAATTTATGTTAATCTATTGAATCCCCCCTAAAAGAAAAAGTATGGATTTTTATGCTTCAGCGGCAAGCCGCGGAGCGGCTTTTCTACGCTCGTATGGGTTGCAGACCCAGCGTGTTACGGAGTAATAATTGCTGATTTTATGCGGGGTGTGGGTTGCAAACCCACACCAGCGGCCTTCGGGGTGTATCAGAATGTCGGATTTCACGACCCCGGCAGGGGTCAAACATCGCAGCGAGGGTGTTGCAGAACCTCGGCAGCGATGACCCGGAGGGTCAAATATCGCAGGAGGGTGCTGCAGTTTTGCAACACCCTCGTATTAAGCCAAAAAACAATGTTAAAGCGTTGCGGAGGTTATTATGCCATGGGCGTTGAATACGTATATTCGTGGGATACCCTGGCTGGCGAAGAGTGTGAATACACTCCGGTCGGGCTGTGGTGAATATGGCATTGTAAGATTATGCGTTTTCCAATAGTCGGCTATGCTCTCGGCATTCTCCTCCCGAGCTATGCAGATAAGGCGGAAATCTCCGGAATCAACGCTTTCATAATATTTCTGTATCTCTGGCAGTTCCCGGCGGCAATCGGAGCAGGCGGTGTTGAAAAACACAATTGCCCCGGGCCTCCCGAGCAGCAACTCTGTGGTGACAGTCTCTCCGGTGTCGAGCACCACAGCAAACTGCGGGAGCGGGTCGCCGACAGCCACCCGCTCCTCAGGCTCATCGGTTACGCAACCCGCCAGCGCCATCAGAGCCGCCATAACCGGCACTTTCCGCACCAACGCGGCAAGCATCTTCTTTCCAATATATTTTTTCACAAAAAAATGCTCAGATTTCGAGGTCATTGATGCGCACATACCAGTCTTCGACACGCACCACTGTGTCATGCCAGGTGTTATTATCGTTGAGGAAGAAATAGAGCTGCCAGTCGCTCTTGCGGTCGAGAAACTCCTGATCGCCCGCCCAGGAATAATGCCCGCTGCGCAGCGCCAAGAGGTAATTTTTAAGAGGCAATTCTATGATTTTCTTCCCCGTAGGCTTATAATATACCCTCAACACAGGATTTCTCTTCATCATCAGGCGTGAGGTACTCAGGTCGGCATAACCCATCTGCACCTCACCAATAACACGCGTGGAAGAGACTGAAGCCTTCGGGGTGTTTTGTCCGTCTACCGGCACCTTGCCGGTGGATATACTCCCCTTATCCCAGGGGGTATAAGTCACGGAGCCATTGTTTATCAGATCGTTGTTCACGTCAAAGAGGGTATTGTCATCGATAATCTCGAAATCATAGTCATCCCCCTCTATCGGCTTATAGTTCAAGTTCTGGAGCAGGATTCGGAAGTTGTTGGTGTTCTTCATCATCTCCACCGTGACTTGTGTATGCCGCGGAGCCTCCACCACCTCCGCATATGCCGAGCCGTAAAAATGGTCATGCAGATGTCCTTTGGGGTTCTCGGGTTCCAGACATTCCTCATTGAGTTTCATCCCGAGGTCGGATTCTTTGGTGCCTTCCGCAGGGATTGCGGTGTGGGTGATGGAGGCCTTCCCGCAAGTTGCGCCGCCATAGGCCACAAGGCGATATCTCCCCTCCGGGAGGTCATCGATACGCATGCGATACCCCTCATCGGCGAGAGCTTCCCCCGACTCATCGAGAGTCCTGACGAAATTCCCCTCCTCATCAAAAACATGCAGGGTAAGGCAATCCACTTGCGCCGGAAAGGCATTTGCACGCTCAAGGTTATAGTCGTAAATGAAACGCACCTCGAGCCCCCGGGGGCAGGGGGTGGGTTCATCCTCCCTCACCATCATGCAGCTGCTGCAGAACACAAGAGCAGTGCATGTCAGGGCGCTATATAATATCTTGATAAACTTATTCTTCATATGCTGTGACATTAATTTATAATACCGATGCTTATTCTGACGGTTTCTCCTCGCCGCGGAGTCTGCGCAGGTTCTCGCGGGCTTCGGGGAGCTCTTTTGCGGCATTCTCGAAGTGCTTCTCCGCCTCATCGAAATTGCCCAGGGCTATCTGGAGCGCGCCGCGGGCGTTCTCAGCTTCAGCGGAGTCTCCCCCCCTATCAAGCAGCTTGGCCGCCTTCTCATAGTCGGAGGCACCCAGGGCGCGGACTCCCGCATTCAGGTTGGCCGTCGGGTCATCGGGGTAATGCTTCAACGCTATGTTTATCACACGGTTGAACTTCTCGCTCCCCTCAGGGTAAAGGAGAGCCACACGCATCATCTGGTTGAGCGACATCAACTCCGGCGTCTTCTCTATCACTTCGGCGAGTTTCTCATCGCTCAGCGGCTTGAGGCGTGTGCTGATGGCGAAGACTGTGGCGCGGAGCTGCGGAAACATCTTGGGCAGTATCAACGAGCGGTAAAGCCCGGCGAAGCGCTTATCGGTCTTTAGCATACGCTCCTTGGCATCATAGTCTGACGGGCCGTATGCCGGAGCGTCTATCAGCGCCAGGAGCTCGTCGCGCTCGCCATCAGAGATGTCTTTGCTCTCCGACACCAGCTCGCGGAATCCCTCCCAGTTTTCGGCCACGGCATCATATTGCGCGGCCTCTCCGGGAAGATTGTATTTCGCGCCAAGATATTCTGCCAAGGCACGCGAGCGCCCTATGGAGAGATCCATATTGTGCAGATATGGAGATTCGGGCGAGGCATAACCCACTACCTTTATGGAGGCTATCTCAACATTCGGGTCGGAGAGGGCATATTTCACTGAGTCGTCGATCACACGAAGCTGGGCGCGGTTGTCAATCTTCTGGCCGTTACGGCAAGTGTAGGGGGAGTCATGGAGTTCTGTCCTGTCCACCTCAAACTGCACCCTGGCTCTCCCCTCATGGATGGATACGGGGAGCTCCGTCACCTCCGGAGTCTTGTAGACTGCCCTCACCTTCGGCGTGAGAGCGAGGGGCTCGGGTTCTCCCACGCGGCTTCCATACTGATGACCGCAGCCGCAACTATCGGCCACAAGCGTTATGCGCGCCGCGGGCTGAAGCATCCATGGCTCATAGGCCACATCGTGGGAGTATTCCACACTCTGGGGCTTGCCATTGCGGCGGCACACCTCCTCCTTCACCTCATAATGCTTCGCGGCGTCGCGGCGGATGCTGCCGCGTTCCCAGGCGTAGTGCATGTTGCGCCCGTTGATGAGGAGCGCCGGGAGCACCACCCGGTTGCCTTTCCCATCTTCGAGCACAGGGCTTATATACAACTGCTGATTCCCCTTCATCTTCATCGAGTCGAGCCGGAAGTCTATCTTGACATTCACCTTGTCATCGTGAAGCCGTATATGGCTCTTGCTGTCGAGAATATCCGATGCGTATGCCGAGAGACACAGGGCCGAAAGGAGAAGCCCCGATATCATGGTAATTATCTTCATAACTTAGACCCTGTTTCAAAAAAGATATAATATGGAAAGGCCGAGCTTTGTCAGGCCTATGTAGTTACTGTGGCCCGAATCGAGCTTTTTGCCGCATTCGCCACATTTATATTTGTCGTAGTCCAGATAGCCGTAGCCCACCCCCACTTCGGCCTCAAGGTTCCAGTGCTTCGCTAAAATCCATTGATAGCCGTAAGTGACGCCCACTCCGGCAAACCATCCCTGATAGCGTTTGTCTTTCACCTCTTTGGTGAGGTTCTCTCCCCCGAAGAAAGCGCCCGGAATGGGGAGGCTCACGTTGGAGGCGTTATATTCGCCGCCGAAGGCGTGCACGCCCAGGAAATGACCATTGAAGGGGGAGCAGGTCCACCATCTGTATTCTGGCATCAGAATCCAGTGTCTCACCTTACGCTCGCCGTGGCTCTCGCTGTGGAAGGTCCAGGGA
>X363_Desmarests_Spiny_Pocket_Mouse__coassemble_725_pt1 | contig 16452 bp, 12 predicted proteins | sample X363_Desmarests_Spiny_Pocket_Mouse__metabat2_high_PE_001 | metagenome-assembled genome bin X363_Desmarests_Spiny_Pocket_Mouse | reverse complement strand
ACAGCCACTCCGAGGCGCCCTAAGCCGGTGAGATACCGAATGATGGGTGCCGACATCTCCGGCTCATCGCGCCAGATGATTTTCCCTCTCCCTAACGGGACGAAATCATCATTGCCCCAGGCCAGATAATCGATAGTAGACATTACATACGTCTTTTCAGGATCCATCTCCTCGCCGTTCAACACCACACGCTCGAGATTTCCTTTGCCATCGGTCACTACCCGCAGTTCATCGCTTATGGATTCTCCTCCCTTGGAGGCCGCTATCTTCATGGCCTCGATGAAGTCGGAGCCCTTTATCTCCATGAGCAACATATGGTTTGAGAAGGGGAAGGTGGCGAGCATCTGCCCTTCGGTGATGTCTCCTTTTTTCATGTGGTGGCGTATGCCTCCCACATTCTTCCTGCCCAACTCGGGCTTGCGGATATCCACTCCGGCCTTCTGAAGAGAATCGGCCTTGAGATCGCCATACCATTTGGCAAAATCTGCGCTCCAGTTCACATAGCGCCCTGTGCGGTCATTGGCATCCATATCAGTGGCAGACTTGGCTATCACATGCTCATCCACAGCCTTCAGCTTCTCCCTATAGGGAGCGATGAAATCCATCATCTTACGGTCGAGTTTCTCGGCCGGAAAGCGGTCGGTGACATGAATCAGCTGCTGTTCGAAAGCCGACGGGTCTGACTTGGCAAGATTGTCAAGATTTATCTTGATATATCCCAGGTATTTGCCATAGCGGCCGGTCTGGCATATCATCACTGGCCTCCCCTCGGCGTTCTTCACTATCGAGGGATAATCCGGAGTGCCGTCATTCGGCTTTATAAGGGTGTGCGAATGGCCTCCGATTATGATATCTATATCTTTCGATGCCTTGGCCAGTTCATAATCAGTGGTCTTCTCATTCTCTTTCACAGCCCCTATATGAGTCACGGCCACTATCAGGTCGCAGTGCTCCTTGTTTTTCAGATATTCAGCCGTCTTGTTGGCGCTATCTATGACATCATGAAATTTAAGCCCTTCATAATTGCTGCGGGCCACTATGTTGGCGGGATCGAGATTGAGACCCATGATTCCCACTCTTTTCCCGCCGATTTTCTTCACCACATATGGCTCGAGGAGCCCTTCAAGAGGAGTGCCGGAGACATCATAGTTGGCGCTCAGACGGGCGGCCTTAAGGGTCTTGTAATGCCTTGCAAGCTCCTCCATGCCATTGTCGAACTCATGATTGCCGAGAATCTGGGCGTCATAGCCCATCATGTTCATCAGCGGATATTCCACATCGCCGCCGAAAAACTTGAAATAAAGGGTGCCCTGCACCGCATCACCCGCGTCAAGCAGGAGCACATTCTTCTCCGCCTTGCGCACGGAATCTATTATCGCCTTGCGCTGGAGCACACCACCCTCACCGTTGGCATCGGGGTCGATCATGGAATGCGTGTCGTTGGTGTGCAGAATAACCAAATCGGTGGCATGCACACCACCGAAAGCGAGTGCAGCCACCGAAAGAAGTGTTAATATTTTTCTGGATCTCATATCTTACATATTGAAGTGATATCTAATCCTTTAAAGCCACCACAAGTCTCTCGCTTGGGCGAGGGTCTTGTAAGTCAATTTTTCTGTATGAGGTTCTCGCCGGTCATCTCGGCGGGAGGAGTCAGCCCCATCAGGCCCAGCAGTGAGGGTGCCACATCAGCGAGCTTGCCGTCTTTCAGACTTGCTCCCTTGTCGCTACCCACATAGATGAAGGGCACCGGATTGAGAGAGTGTGCAGTGTTGGGGGTGCCATCCTCGTTGATTGCATGGTCGGCATTGCCGTGGTCGGCGATGATGATGCTCTCATAGCCGTGTGCAAGGGCGGCTGTTATCACCTTCTGAACGCAGCCATCGAGAGTCTCGATGGCTTTCTGGATTGCAGGATATACGCCCGTGTGGCCCACCATGTCGCCGTTGGCGAAATTCACCACTATGAAGTCATACTTGTCGCTGTCGATGGCTGCCACGAGCTTCTCCGTGACTTCCGGTGCCGACATCTCTGGCTGGAGGTCATAGGTGGCAACCTTCGGCGAAGCCACAAGCACGCGGTCTTCTCCCTCGAAAGGCTCCTCGCGGCCGCCATTGAAGAAGAATGTGACATGTGCATACTTCTCTGTCTCGGCTATATGGAGCTGCTTCTTATGATTCTGCGAGAGGAACTCGGCCAAAGTCTCCACAACATCGCTCTTGGGGAAGATGATATGCACCCCTTTGAATGAGTCGTCATATGGGGTCATGCAGTAATACTGAAGGTCGGGAATGGGGTTCATGCCATCCTCGCTGTGCTGAGTGAGCACTGTGGTGAGCTCCTTGGCGCGATCATTACGGTAGTTGAAGAAAATCACCACATGGCCGGCACCGATGCGTCCGTCGATGGTGTCGTTTACGATGGGCTTGAGGAACTCATCGGTGACACCCTCTTTATAGCTTTCCTCCACGGCTTCTATAACGTCTGATGTCTGCTTACCCTCACCATATACCAGAAGGTTATATGCCTCTTTGAGGCGCTCCCAGCGATGGTCGCGGTCCATGGCGTAATAGCGGCCTATCACTGATGCTATCTTCACGGGGGTGGAGGCGCAATGGGCCTTCAATTCGCGCAGGAAGCCGGCGCCGGATTTCGGATCCGTGTCGCGGCCATCCATGAAGCAATGGATAAAAGCCTTGTCAAGCCCGTAGACTTTGGCTGTGTCGCAAAGTGCATAGAGATGCTCCAGCGAGGAGTGCACCCCCCCCGAACTGGTGAGACCCATGAAATGAATTGGCACGTTATGCTCTTTGGCATAGCTGAAGGCGCTCTTTATCTCGGGGTTCTCGGCGAAGGAACCATCCGCTATGGCACGATTGATTTTCACCAGATCCTGATACACCACGCGGCCGGCCCCGATATTGAGGTGACCAACCTCGGAATTGCCCATCTGGCCATCTGGCAGCCCGACTGCCTCGCCGCTTGCCTGAAGCTGTGAATGCGGATAGTTGGCCATCAGGCTGTCCATGAATGGCGTCGGCGTGTTGAAGATGGCGTCATCCTTCTTATGGTCGCCAAGGCCGTAGCCGTCAAGAATTATCAATAATGCTTTATTTGCCATATATATTTAATATTTTTAAGTTTCTCAAGTTGTAAAAACGTTGGCTCGGCAACTTGCGGAAGTTGAATTATGAGCCCACTCTAAACAATAAGAACCTCAAGGGAGGCCGATTTTCGTGAGCAAGACTCCGAGCGGCTTGCCGCCGGCAACTTGCGAAAGATGGATTAATATTTATCTTGTTTCACAAAATATTTTTAGTCAAGCACTTTTCCTTATCCACTCCTTTCCCCAACGTGATAACAATCGCATCATTCAAAAGTTGAATAACTTGATTCAAAAGTGAATAAAAGGCCATGAACCTGAGAGGAACATGGCCTTTTTCTTTAGTCGAGCTCTCAGGATTAAGCCTCCTGACTCTTCTTTGCGCGACGCTCCTTGATACGGGCTTTCTTGCCTGTGAGGCCGCGGAGGTAATAAAGTTTTGCGCGGCGCACTTTGCCGAGCTTGTTTACCGTGATTGATTCGATGAAAGGGGACTCGATGGGAAAGATACGCTCCACGCCGATACCATCGGAAATCTTGCGCACTGTGAAACGCTTCTTGTCGCCGTGGCCACTGATGCGGATCACTACACCGCGATACTGCTGGATACGCTCCTTGTTACCCTCTTTGATGCGATAGGCTACTGTGATGGTGTCGCCCGGCACAAACTCATCAAATTCTTTCTTGGGGGTGGCAAATGCCTCCTCCGCAATCTTAATAAGATCCATTATTATATCAACATGTTTTATATTGGCGTGCAATATGGCCGAGTTTCTTTTAAGAGACCTCTCGTCGGCCTCACCTCACCAGAGATTGCAAACTTGCTGCAAAATTAGCAATTTTTAGCCGATTACGCAAGTTTTCACCCGAAAAATCACCAAAATCCGCGGAGATTGCATAGCCGCTGACGCGCGGGCAATTCAGTGCATCAGCTCCCCGATGCTGCAACTCAGGTTGAGCATCACCGTCGAGGCGCTCTTGTGGGGCATGGCATACGACACCCCTACCCCGAAGCCCTTCACCCGCAGGCCGGCCCCGAGGGAAAAGCCACTCAAGAAATTGCGCTGGTAGGTAGACATATCGGTAGCCGTCTTGTTGTCGTAAGCCAACGCGATATAGAACTTCTCGCTCGGAGCGTATTGCAGCCCGAAAGTTAGATGTCGGAAGAAGTTGCTGATGAATGTGGATTTCAACACTTGCTCGTCTCCTTCGGAGTTCTTGGGATGAGTGTAATAAGGTAGATTCCAGCGCGTCAGATGCCGGGCCGTGATGGCAAGGGAGAAGGGGGAGCTCCCCAATCCCTGCATATAGCCTATCTGCACATCGAAGGGGAGACGATCGTAATCCTTATCAAAGCGCTTCACCTGACCGCCACAGTTTTTCAGCACCAGCGAGAGCGAAAGGTCTTTATCCTCGTTATAGTAATTCACTCCCAAATCCACAGATATCGCGAACGCTGAATACACATGATAATGGCTGTAGACGAGGTTCAGGTTCACCCCGCCTCGCCAGCGGGAGTTGATATCGTGTGAATATGACCCCTCGAACACAAGATCAGAGGGTGAGAATTTTCCTCCTGCAATCCCCCCTTGGTCGTATTCCTGCATCGAGCCATAGTTGAGATAGCGCATTCCCACGGCCCAGGCCGAGTTCTCGCCGGCTCCGGCGCCGAACCGCACCCCGGCGAAGTTGCCCGACGCCATGTAGTGCATGTAGCTCACGGCCACTTGCTTCTCAAGCTCAGGGCCAAGCAGGGCCGGGTTCTGGTCGGCCAGGGTCACATCGTCATCGATAACGGCGATTCCCGTGCCCCCCATGGCATACGCATGGCTCGAGGTCGGTATGTTCAGAAAGTCATAGAAGGTGCTCCCGGTCTCGGATCTCGCGGCAAACGCCGACACCAAAACCAGCGCTCCTCCAAACAGAGCCCTGAGCTTCCCGGAACCCCTATGTTTATGATGATTCTTGAGTTTATCCATAAATCTTGCCGCAAACCACTCCAAATATCTTAACGTATTTTTTATGCTTCTATTGCAATCCCCTAATAAATTAAGACCCCGTCTGATAAAAATCTTAGCACCCGGGGACTAAAATTTTTATAAGACGGGGTCTGATATTTTGATTTCTTATTTGCGGAAGGGTATGCTCCAGATCACCCGCACAGGCACAGGATGCTCATCAAGCTTGCCGGGATGCCATAGCGGCATCTGGCTCAGTATGCGCACCGCCTCGCGATTGAGCGATTCCTCCACACTCTTTATCACCCTTACATGGCTAACCTCGCCTCTGGCGTTCACCACAAACGAGCATGTCACGCGCCCCTGGATGCCGGCCTTGTAGGCATGCGCAGGATAATGCCGATGGGTGTTGATATATTCCATCAGCTTGGAATCCCCGCCGGGGAAGGTGGGCTTTTCTGTGACATAATCATATTCATAGACCTCCATATAGGAGCGCTGACCATCGGCGTTCACGCCAAGCGACACACGGCAGGTCTGCGCAGATGCGGAAAAACCTATTATTACCAATAAAGCCATTATAGCGGGGGCTATGACAATATGACTATTGCCACCCCTCAATGAGGTTATCATGTCTGTGTTAGATATTTTAGTTATTTGGCAATGCGGTTTTCATCCGGAAATCCAGGAGCCGCCTGCCGGCTTTTGGGAGAGGCACTGCAAATTTAGCCACTTACTTTCATATCTGCAACACCCCCTCCCTCTATCCTTATAACATTTAAGTTTGTTTAAACTTTTTTTACACTTACCCCCCCCATACTGCCGCAAGCCCCCCGGATGGGTGCCTCCTTCTTAACCCCGCCGGAGCAAACCGCACATGCGGGAAACAGAAGTGGCAGAATCGCTATAGCGATTCTGCCACTTCTGTAATGTTCATTTTTCGAGCCGGGAGCATCTTACACGAGGCTCACTACGATATCCTCATCCTTCATGGCAATAACAATCTTGCCCTCGCGACCGAGCCAGCCGAGAGCTGCCATGATCTCATCTTTTTTAAGTTTGGTGGCTTTCTTGATCCCCTTGAGGCCAAGCATGCGGGTGTCCTGCAGGTCAAGTGCTTTGTAAACTTCGCCGGCCCATGTGCCGATTGATTCAATATTCATAACTCTTAAATTTAGTTTTTATAGATTCTTGAGAAACATTCTTTCACCTATTATTAACCAAGGTTTCCCTGCGCTCAACACTTCTTTACTTCTTTGAATGGCCAAGCGGGCGCACTCCTTTTTTTTCTGTTTTGTTTTTTATGAGAAGTTGTTAATTTTGGTTAATATTCCTCACATCTATTGATTAAACATTCGAAATCCGAAAGTGTTCATTCTTTATAGGGATTTCTTATTATTGGGGGTGTTTTTGATTAGATCTCCTTGCCAAAGGGAGATAGCAAAAGAGCTTTTTTGCTTGTTTGAGACCGCAAAGTTAATTATTTTTTTTAATTTTGCAATGATTTTAATCCAAAAACTCTCTCTTCAGGCTAAAATCAAAACCTGTTTTTTTACAATTTCGTCTTTGAAAGCTAAGTATCTTTCATAAATTAGCTAACACATATTTTTGTGAAAGACTTTTGAGTGGTTTTCTTTCATTCCATAAAGGAGTTTAGCAGACTTAACGGCTGACTGAAGGAAAGAAAAGCGCCAAAAAATTTCAGAAAGATGCTTTAGCGCGAAGGATACGATAAATATTGACTAATTTTCGAAAGATACTTATTTATTATGGCTAAAGCCAAAAAAGAGAAACTCTCGCATATCGCCCCTTTGCGCGGCCAGGTTATCAAGAGCACCGGCAGCTCTTATCTTGTGCGACTCCACTCCGGAGAGGAAATACATTGCCGCATCAAGGGCAATTTCCGCATCAAGGGTATCCGCACCACCAACCCCGTGGCCATCGGCGACATCGTAGAGATTACCCTAAGCGATGACGACACACAATATATCACCTCCATCCTACCCAGGAAAAACTATATCATCCGCCGCGCCTCAAACCTATCGAAGGAGAGCCATATCCTCGCCTCTAACATAGACCAGGCCATTCTGGTTATCTCCATCGTGAACCCGGCCACACCCACCACTTTCACCGACCGCTTCCTCGCCACGGCGGAAGCCTACAATGTGCCGGCCATCATCGCCATCAACAAAGCAGACCTTTGGGACGCAGACGACTCGGGGCTGGCCCGGGCTATCGCCGCGCTCTACAATTCCCTCGGCTATCAGACTCTCCTCCTTTCCGCCCACTCCGGCGTAGGATTGGACACTCTACGCTCACTCACAAAAGATAAAATTACACTTATGGCCGGAAATTCCGGCGTGGGAAAATCTTCCCTCATCAACGCCCTGGCGCCGGAGGCCAAACTGCGCACAGGCGCCGTCAGCGACCTGCACCATACGGGCACCCACACCACTACTTTCTCTGAAATGGTGAACCTCCCTTACGGAGGGCAGCTCATCGATGTGCCCGGGGTAAAGGGCTTCGGCGTGATTGATTTCGACCCGGCGGAAGTGTCGCACTTCTTCCCGGAAATTTTCAAGATATCGGCCGGTTGCAGATACAGCGACTGCAGCCACACCGGCGAACCCGGATGCGCCGTTATTCCCGCCGTGGAGCAGCACCTCATAGCCCAAAGCCGATACGCCTCATATCTCTCCATCCTCGAGGAGGCCTCCGAAGCCGATGGCGCCGACAAATACCGCAAGCCTTTCTGATTACAGATTGGAGAGGAGATGCTCAAGATCGATGGCAGACACCTTGACTATGATCTCGCCATCTTTAGCCACTGAGATATTTCCCGTCTCCTCGCTCACTATCACGCAGACGGCATCTGTGACCTGACTCATCCCCAGCGCCGCCCTATGTCTGAGCCCCAGCGACTTGGGTATGTTCATATCATGACTCACCGGCAGGATACACCCCACCGACTTTATACGCCGCTCGGCTATGATCATCGCGCCATCGTGAAGCGGGGAGTTCTTGAAAAAGATATTCTCTATCAGGCGTGTGTTTATCTCGGCATCTATCACATCCCCCGTCTTCTCATAATCATCCAAGGGCATCTTCCTCTGGAATACTATCAGAGCCCCCGTCTTCGATTTAGACATCGACATGCAGGCATACACCACCTGCATTATGTACGCGTGGTTACGCTCCCCCTCTTCTGTGTTTCCGTGCTTGAAGAGGCGCGTGAGGTTCTTCCATCTCCGTTGCGACCCCAAATCTATCAGGAAACGCTTTATCTGGTCCTGGAAGAGTATCACCAATATTATCAGCCCGATGCTCATGAACTTATCGAGTATCGTGCCTGTCAGCCTCATGTCGAGTATCTCGGAGGCCACAACCCAGACTATCGTGAAGAAGAGCACACCATAGAAGAGGCTCAGCGAGCCGCTCCGCTTCATAAGCCTGTAGACATAATATAGCAGCGTGGCTACAAGAAGTATGTCGATTATATCTTTTATTCCGAAATCAAGCATTTTCCAGACTTTGTTTTTTTGATAGGGTCATATCAACATGACCTTAAATTTTCATATAGCCGGCAGCATTCCCTGGCTTCCCTCACATCATGCGCCCTCAATATGTCAGCCCCATTGGTCAAGGCCACCATATTGAGGGCCGTCGTGCCGTTGAGACTATCTTCGGGGGTGATTCCCAATGTGCGCCATATCATGCTTTTACGCGATAGTCCAGCCAATACCGGACAGCCGAGCCGGCCGAATTGGCCGAGTTCCTCGAGAAGCCGGAAATTCTGCGCCACATCCTTTGCGAATCCGAAGCCGGGGTCTATGATGACATCCGCCACGCCGAGCTCACGCAAGCCGGAGAGCTTGAAGGCCAGGTCGGATATCACCTCTGCCGTAACGTCTCCATATTCCGTAAGCCCCGTCATGGTCTGCGGTGTGCCACGCATGTGCATCAGCACGTATACCGCCCCCGTGGAAGCCACAGTCTCCCACATATCCATATCGAGGGTCCCTCCGGAAATATCGTTTATTATCGATACGCCCCAATCACCTACACATCGGCGCGCCACATCGGCGCGGAATGTATCCACCGAGACAGGTATCACCTCATCGACACGCCTCACACACTCCAGAGCCATGGCCAGGCGCGCGTATTCCTCTTCGGCAGAGATATCCTCGCAGCCGGGACGCGAGGAGTAGCCCCCCACATCTATAATGTCGGCACCGGCCGATAACATTCCACGCACACGCGCCTCCAAGGCCTCCCCTTCCGGGGTGCGGCTCCCGGAATAGAATGAATCCGGTGTGGCATTGATGATGCCCATCACCTTCGGCCGACCAAAATCCATAAGCCCTCCCCCTATCCTTATCGTAATATCCGGTTTCATAATCAGATGTTATTCAGACCCCGCGTCATAACCGGAGCCTATGTTTCCGTGAGTCCTCCCCTTGTAGGGCTCTTGCAAACGCGAAGTTACTTAAATTTTAATAAAATATGGCACTTTAGCTCTGTTTTTTTTTGCAATTGCCGTTATTATAATTATCTTTGCGACTGAAATCCCTCGTGTTGAACTCCTTTTCAACCACGACAGCTTTCAACTGCAACCACATCACTTATAATAACGTAACATCAACCAAACCTCTTTAAAGATATGAAAAAATTCTATCCCGCTTTAGCCTCGCTCACGCTCCTGGCCTCCACGGCCATTCCCGCGCATGCCGAGATGGCCTCCCCAACCGTCAGGCCCGGCGATTTCTATTCTTTCCGCGGAATGCCCGCCGAAATGATCAATTATCTCCCGGCTCATAGCCCTAAAAAAATCCTCAAGGGAAAGAAACTCGGTAATTCAAAATATGACAACTCGGATGGCCATGACCTGCGCGAGGTAGTGGCCGAGGGTGAGATCCATATCCCCGTTATTCTCGTGAATTTCAAAGACTACAAATTCACCCAAGGAGACGGCAACCCCAATGCCCTTATCAACGACATGCTCAACGGCGAGAACTTCACCTACCAGAATGCCACAGGCTCGGCACGTGAATATTACCGCACTGTCTCCAGCGGCCAGTTCTCGCCAGTGTTTGATGTCTATGGTCCCGTGACACTGGAGAAAGAAGAGATCGAGTATGTCACATCAAACGCAGACGATAAATATACCGATCCGGAAACCGGGAAAGAGGTGGTAAAATATCCTGCCGGATACATGGTGGCTGAGGCCGTAAAGGCTCTCGATGACGAGATTGACTTCTCCAAATATGACATGGACAAAGACGGATTCGTGGATTTTGTCTATTTCTTCTTCGCCGGACATGGCGCCACGCTCGGAGGATCCAAAGACAGAAACATCTGGCCCCACGCTTTCACATTGACTTCAGCTCTTGGCGAGACCGTGACTCTCGATGACGTCCAGGTTAACCGCTATTGCTGCTCTGCTGAGCTCGGTGGCGACAACCGCAAGCTCTCCGGAGTAGGCACCTTTGTGCATGAATTCTCTCATGTGCTTGGCTTCCCCGACCTATACGACACCGCCCATAATGGACAACCCGCATTGGCGGCTTATTCCCCCGGCCCTTACTCCAACATGGACTCCGGAAACTATAACAACGATGAGCACACACCTCCCTTCTTCTCAGGCTACGAACAATATGCGATGGAATGGATGAAGCCCACCGAGCTCACCGGCAGCGGCAACATCACCCTCCTCCCTCTCGAGGCATATCCATTCGCCTATAAAGTGCCATCCAACAAGAATGTCCAGGAATACTTCATCCTTGAAAACCGCGCCAAGAGCCACCAGGACCAATATCTTCCCTCCCCGGGCCTGCTCGTGTGGCACATTGATTTCGACCTCTCCATCTGGAACGCCAACACTGTCAACACCATCGATGCGCATCAGAGGATAGACCTCATCGAGGCAGACAACCATAAAAACTCATCCACCACCGATGGGGACCCCTTCCCGGGAGCCTCCGGAGTATGTGAGTTCTCACCCAATATCACCCCCTCCTTCAAGGATTGGAGCGGTAAGGGCGTGGGCTTCAGTCTCTCTGACATCTGCCACAATTTCGATGGCACCACCACCTTCACCGCCACTTGCACAAAAACAAACGCAGTGGATATGCAGCAGCTTCCCGCCCCGGCTCCCCGGGTATGCGCCGCCTCAACATCCGGCATTTCTATCAAATGGCCGGCCGTGAAGGACGCCGAGAAATATTTCATCTCTGTATTTGAAGCCTCGAAACTCAATGGCGATGTGCTCTCTTTCTCGGACTTCGAGACTGACTATTACTTCAGATCCATAGAGGTTAAACCCGATACCCAAGGCCTCTGCAGCTATGAAATCTCAGGCCTCCGCCCCAATGTGCATTATGCCGTGATGCTTTATGCCGCCGGAAGCAACAACGCTTCGCGCATGGAGACTCCGGTGTTCGCAAGCACCATCGATGGCGCTGACTTCGCCAACGCCCGCACAAACCTCTATATCGAAAACGCCGCAGACACCGCCGTGGCCTCCTGGGATGCCGTGGAGGGTGCCGATGATTACACCCTCAGCATCGTGACCCGCACCCCGGGCGCAACCACCAATCAGCTGGCAGCTGACTTCACCGGCAACCGTCTCCCGGAGGACTGGACTGCCAAAGGTAAATTCGAAAGCAACGCCCGCCATTGCGGTGAAGCCACTCCCTCTTATTGCCTCAGCTCCAACTTTGCCTTCCTCGCAAGCCCCGTCTACGAAGAACAGATGAAATCACTCTCTTTCTGGGCTAAAACACGCTATGACGACCCTAAGGCAAGGCTCGAAATATACACTGCCGACAAGAATGGAAACTACTCTTTCTTCAAAGCGCTCACAACTGAGCTTGACAATAAAGGCAAACGTTTCGACCTCGAACTCCCGGCCAATTCTTATGGCGTGAGGCTCTCTTATACATTCAAGTCTACCGGCCTCGAATTCTTTATCGATGACATCAAGGCTGAGTTCTGCGCTAATGCTGTTGAGACTCCCGTGAACGCCGCTATCGAAAAGACCGGCGACACTGAAGCCTGCGTCAGAGGCCTCGAAAAGGGCGTGGACTACATTGCTTATGTAACCCCCGTGAAATCGGGAGCCGATGGAGCCCACTCCAATGAGTTCGCTTTCCGCCTCGAGAATCTGCCCGTCTCCGGCGTGGAGGATATCATGGCAGAAGATGCCGCCTCCCTCTTCCGCATCCAAGGGATGAACGTAATTCCCGCCGATGGCGTGGATCTGAATATATATACCATTGACGGCCTCCGTGTTGCCGCCGCCTCCAATGGCGTCATCACCATCCCTGCCCGTGGGATATACATCATCTCCGCCGGCAGCACCAACGCCAAAGTCCGTTTCTGATTCCACTATCCCACTATACATCTTTCTCAGCCTCGGGGGCCTTGCCCGGGGCTGATTTCTTTTTATCCACCCCATATATTATTAACTTTATGACACTGAAAATATGTTTTTAAGCAGTTTTTTATTAACTTTGCAATCTATTTCGAAGACTATCGATTATGCAAGACATCCGCAACATCGCCATCATCGCTCATGTCGACCATGGCAAAACCACCCTCGTGGACAAAATGCTCCTCGCCGGACACCTCTTCCGCGATAACCAGAACGCCGGCGAACTTATCCTTGACAATAATGATCTGGAACGTGAAAGAGGCATAACCATCCTCTCTAAAAACGTATCCATCAATTATAAAGGCACAAAAATCAACATCATCGACACCCCGGGACACGCCGACTTCGGCGGCGAAGTGGAGCGTGTGCTCAACATGGCCGATGGCTGCCTGCTCCTCGTGGACGCATTCGAGGGGCCAATGCCACAGACCCGCTTCGTGCTCCAGAAAGCCATCCAGATGGGGCTCAAACCTATTGTCGTCATCAATAAGGTCGACAAGCCCAACTGCCGTCCCGATGAGGTCAACGAAATGGTGTTCGACCTGATGTTCAACCTCAACGCCTCTGAGGAGCAGCTCGATTTCCCCACGATCTACGGCTCTGCCAAACAGAACTGGATGTCTGCCGATTGGCGTAAGCCCTCGGACTCCATCACCCCCGTACTTGACGCGATAATTAAGTATATCCCGGCTCCCACACAGCTGGAGGGTGACCCCCAGATGCTTATCACGAGCCTCGACTACAGCAGCTATGTGGGCCGTATCGCCGTGGGCCGTGTTCACCGCGGCACTATCCGCGAAGGGATGGATGTTTCTCTCTGCCGCAAGGATGGCAGCGTCTCGCGCCAGCGCATCAAGGAGCTCCACACTTTCGAGGGAATGGGCCGCAAGAAGGTAAGCGAGGTCTCCTCGGGCGACATCTGCGCAATCGTGGGTCTCGAAGGATTCGAGATCGGCGACACTATCTCCACTGTGGAGAACCCTGAGCCTCTGCCACGCATCGAAATCGACGAGCCCACAATGTCGATGACTTTCACCATCAACGACTCCCCATTCTTCGGAAAAGACGGCAAGTATGTCACCTCCCGCCATATCGCGGAGCGACTTGAACGCGAACTCGACCGCAACCTCGCCCTGCGCGTGAAACGCGGCGAAAATGATGATAACTGGATTGTCTACGGCCGCGGAGTGCTCCATCTCTCGATACTTATCGAAACAATGCGCCGCGAAGGCTATGAGCTCCAGGTGGGCCAACCTCAGGTTATCGTGAAGGAAATCGACGGCGTGAAATGCGAGCCCGTGGAAGCGCTCACAATCAACGTGCCCGAGGAATATTCCTCGAAAGTAATCGACATGGTGACTCGCCGTAAAGGAGACATCGCCAGCATGGAGACACAGAACGACCGCATCAACATCGAGTTCACAATCCCTTCGCGAGGAATTATCGGCCTGCGAAACAATGTGCTCACCGCCACTGCCGGAGAGGCTATCATGGCTCATCGATTCCTGGAATACCAACCCTGGAAAGGTGAAATCGAACGGCGCACAAACGGCAGCCTGATCGCAATGGAGTCCGGCACAGCCTACGCCTATGCCATCGACAAACTTCAGGACCGCGGCCGCTTCTTCATATTCCCGCAGGATGAGGTCTACGCCGGCCAGGTCGTGGGTGAGAACGCAAAAGACAAGGATATCGTGGTCAACGTCACAAAATCGAAAAAGCTCACCAACATGCGGGCATCCGGCGCCGATGACAAGGCGAAAATCGTGCCCCCGGTGGTGTTCTCGCTCGAGGAGGCCCTCGAATATATCAAGGAGGATGAATATGTGGAGGTTACCCCCCATCATATCCGTCTGCGCAAGATTATCCTCGATGAGCTCGAACGCAAACGCGCCAACCGCTAAGGCTCTTATTGTTTACCGGAGATGGCAAGCTCTGCGATAAAAACCGGATTCCACGGAATCCCCTTCTGCACCGGCATAATGCTGGCGGCTCTCCCCTTCTTCTGTTATATCATCGCGGCCATCACTTTTATCATGGGATTCCGTATGCAAGGCTGGGAGCTTCCGCTGAGCGCCTTGCTGGCACTTTCCGCCGGATACATCTCCTCACGCCCGCGGCTCAGTATGCCGGCTTTCAGTATCTCCGCCGGAATTACCTTAATGTTATGGACCCTGTTCAGCATTCTGTCCTCATTCCTTATGGACACCAGCTATGACGGCACATATTACCATCAGGAAATAATTATCAGTCTGCTCAACGGGTGGAACCCTTTCCATGAGTTCCATTACAATGGCTCCCCTTATATCAGCATCTGGGAGGTGCATTATTGCAAGGCAATTGAAATGGCGGAGGCCGTGGTGGCAAAATGTTTGGGTAGCATTGATTCAGCCAGAATGGTGAATTTTTGCATCATTTCCGGACCAGCCTTCATTTTATATGGCGTTCTTCCCCGACTCGGAATCACCTCAAGGCTCCGCAAGGTGGCCTTGACCCTTCTGGCAGCTTTCAATCCGGTCGGACTCTCCCAGGCTCTCACCTTCTACATCGATTTTTCCACCTATTACCTGTTGCTCCTCGCTATAATTTTCCTGACTATGCCTGCCGATCGCAGATCATTCTCCCTTTGGGGAATCGCTGCAATTATCATATTCGCTGCAGGCATCAAGCTGACCGCTCTTTTCTATATCGGAATCTGCATGATGATAGCCATGGTTTATCATCTGGTTTGCAAGCACTTCAAGTCTGCCATCTCTACTGCCACAGTGTCTGCCGGCGCTCTCCTGGCAGGATTGCTTCTGTTCGGTTATCATCCTTACGTGACCAACACTCTGGAGGCCGGCAACCCCTTTTATCCCCTCATGGGCAATAACACGGTGGATATAATGAGCGGCAACACCCCTGCTTTATTCGCGGATGGCAACCGATTCTCCAACTTCATACGCTCTCTGCTATCATTCAATCCCCCTCTATATGACGAAAGGGAAGGTGGGTTCGGGCCTCTGATGCCCCTGATGCTGATTTTATCTGTTGCCGTCTTCATCATTAGGTTTTACGGTTTTAAATGCAATCTGGCTTTTCGCAAGGAACTTTCCGTTTCCCTCCTCATATCCATTTCCGCTCTGGGTTCCTGCTTTATCTTCGAGCAATCCTGGTGGGCAAGATATATATCTTTCCTATGGCTCACACCCCTCTCGGCAGCCTTCGCGGCATTCCTCCCGAGCCAACGCGAAATCGCGGCATCAGATCATATACGCCGCAATAAATGCGTTCCCTCACCTACGGCAGCCTGCGGATACACGATAGCCGCTATCGGCATCATAAGCGGCTCGATGGCTTTTGTATTCCAAGCCCATGATTCCGCACGGCTATACTATGTCAACTCTAAGATCTATGATTATTTGCTCAGTGACAATCATACCCAGGTCAGAGGAATAAACCTCACCCGAAGCGTAATCCATCATTTTGAGGAAAAAGGGATACCCGTCTCCGAAATGGATGCAAGGATGGTCAGGGATGGCTCCGCAGGAGTTGCTGTTACAATGAATAGCATCAAAGGCTCCGCTATTTCAGTTATTTACTTCGATTCCATTCCCGCTGTTCTGAATAAATCCTTGGAGGCATCCTCTTTTACGCGCAAGGTGCTGAATGTCCCTGTGATGGCCGACCTTGATTTCAGCAGACGTAAAGCTATGGCTTTGCGCAATCAATATGATGAATTCTGGGACATTCTTCCCACCGGAATGACTCTTGGGAAGCCTTATCCCGGTTATCAACCGAAGTGATTTTCAATCGTTTTCCTCCTATGCAGTGCGCAACATTTCAATCTGGCAGTGAACCATACTCCTTTTCCAGGCGTTACATATATGAAGACGCATGTCAGGAAGGGTATATCTTCTGGCTCCCTTGGCGCGAAGCCATGTTGCAGCATTGCCCGGAAGAAACTACGTCTGTAACCC
>X363_Desmarests_Spiny_Pocket_Mouse__coassemble_633_pt1 | contig 19085 bp, 19 predicted proteins | sample X363_Desmarests_Spiny_Pocket_Mouse__metabat2_high_PE_001 | metagenome-assembled genome bin X363_Desmarests_Spiny_Pocket_Mouse | reverse complement strand
CCTTGATGCCGTTCACATCTATCAGCGGAGCCTTGTTGGGGTCATACACCGGCGATTGTATCTCTGTATGTTTCACTTCCTTACGCAACATCCGCGCAAACTTATTATTTACTGTGTGGCCCGGGCGGATTGCCACGACACGCCCCTTGAGCGGACGCCCCACAAGTGCGAGGTCGCCTATAAGATCCATCAGCTTATGGCGCGCGGGCTCGTTGTCCCATTTAAGCGGCTTCGGATTGATATAGCCGAGTTTCTTAAGCTGCTGGTGGGGAACATTCACGAGGTCGCAAATCTGGTCAATCTTCGACTGGTCGGCCTCCTGGTCGTAGATCACGATGGCGTTATCGAGGTCGCCTCCTTTAATGAGCCCATGGCTGAGGAGCTGCTCGAGTTCGCGCACAAACACGAATGTGCGGGCGCTTGCTACTTTCTTATGGAAGTCATCGAGATTGTCGAGTATGGCAAACTGGTTGGGAAGAACCGGGGAGTTATACTCCACCATCACCTCAACACTGAAGCCATCATCGGGATAAATTGTAATTGAGTTCCCTGTCTCCTCATCCTTGAATTTGGTCTTGCTCTTGATGATATAATAATCCTTCTCCTCCGGAAGCTCCTCGAGACCCACACGCTCTATGTTCTCAATATAAGGAAGTGCGGAGCCATCGAGTATCGGCATTTCGGCGCAATTCACCTCAATCAGACAGTTGTCGATGCCGGAGGCGTATAGTGCCGCCATGGCATGTTCTATCGTGGAGACGCGGACATCTCCAACTCCGATCACTGTGCCCCGGGTTGTGTCTACCACCTTCTCTGCAAGAGCCGGGATTTCCGGAGCATCCTCTATGTCGGTGCGCTTAAACCGGATTCCTGTATCGGCCTTCGACGGATGGAATACTGCCTTTGAAAGCATTCCTGAATGAAGAGTCTTCCCCTCAAGGGTGAAGGATTCTTTTAATGTTAGCTGGTTCATTTAAGTGTATGTTGTTTTTTTATTTTTCAAATAATTTGGACAGGCGTTTGATATACACCTGATTTTTTGCAAATTGGCGTGCCTCAATGGCCGGATAGCCTATCAAGCGCTTTCCACTGCCCACACTATTGGGTATGCCACTCTGGGCTCCGAACTCATTGTCGTCTCCCACTGAGATATGACCGGCGAAACCGCACTGGCCACCAATGCGGTTGCGGCTCCCGATATGAGTGCTTCCTGCAATACCGCTCTGGGCGGCGAAGACATTGTTTTGGCCGATCACGACATTATGCGCCACTTGCATGAGGTTGTCGAGTTTTGTGCCGCGGCCCACAACAGTGTGGCCGAATGTGGCCCGGTCAATGCAGCTGTTGGCTCCAATTTCAACATCATCCTCCACAACCACATCTCCGATCTGGGGGATTTTCTCATATGAATCGCCCTTGGGCGCGAATCCAAAACCATCGGCCCCGATCACTGTGCCGGAATGGACTATGCAACGGCTCCCTATCTTGCAATCATGATATATCTTCACACCTGCATATATGATAGAGCCATCCCCTATCTCGACTCCCTCTCCTATATAAGCCTGAGGGTAAATCATAACACCCTTTCCGAGCTTTGCATTTTTTCCTATGTAGGAGAAGGATCCGATATAACATCCGTCGGGGATCTCCACCCCGGGAGCCACGAACACCGGCTCCTCTATTCCGACCGGTTTCGGCTTCATGCTCTCGAAAGCAGTGAGCAACTCAGCAAGTGAGGAATACGCGTCGCGCACCCTTATCAACACTGGTCTGATGTCTCCTTCCACCTCGAAATCATCGTTCACAATTACGGCCGAAGCATTTGTGGAATGTATATAATGGGCATATTTGGGATTGGCGATGAAACTCACCTGCCCCGCGCCAGCTTCCTCTATCTTTCCAAATCCGGTTAGGATCGTTTCCCCGTCTCCCTCCACCTTGCCCCCTATCATTGAAGCAAGCTGATTTGGCGTAATAGTCATTGCGTTTTAATTATTATGGATGAAGTCCGGCCAGATGTCATTCCGCCGGAATCCTCCCTCAATTCACTCTTGATTTAATCTTGCAAATTACGTAAAAATTTTTCGAATATGCAATTATTGAACCTACAAAGAAGGCCGAAAGTCCTAAGATTTGCGCAAAAGAGGAAAAATCGCCTATGATTAAGAAATTTTGGTTCAAAAACATACTTATTTTTTTGGTGATGTTAGTTTAAATGCCTAACTTTGCCGAGGGTGAGATTCACGCCAACCCTCTCCCCTCAAGTAAAATTGAAATATCATATATATCCATCTAAAATTAAAGAGAAGTTCATATGAAAATCTCACACATTGAACACATTGGCATCGCAGTGCCAAACCTCGAGGAGGCTATCAAGTATTACGAGAACGTGCTCGGTCTCAAGTGTTATAAACAGGAAGTAGTGGAAGACCAGAAGGTGACCACCGCTTTCTTCAAGGCCGGCGACACCAAAATCGAGCTCCTTGAAGCCACTTCCCCTGAATCCACAATCGCCAAATTCATCGAGAAAAACGGCGGTAAGGGTGGTATGCACCATATGGCTTTCGCCGTGGAAGACGGCGTTGCCAACGCTCTGGCTGAATGCGAGGAAAAGGGCATCCGCACAATCGACAAGGCTCCCCGCAAAGGCGCCGATGGCCTCCAGATCGCTTTCCTTCACCCGAAATGCACAGAGGCTGTGCTCACAGAACTCTGCGAAGACCCCAACAAATAATCATAAATTCCTTTCCTACTAATATAAAATGAGCATACAGGAAGAAAAAATCCAGGATCTCATCGCGAAACGCGCCCAGGCTCGTCTGGGTGGCGGCGAAAAAGCGATTGAAAAACAACATGCCCGCGGCAAATATACCGCCCGCGAAAGAATCGCCCAACTGCTCGACGAAGGCAGCTTCGAAGAACTCGACATGTTTGTAACCCACAGATGCACAAACTTCGGCCAGGATAAAAAGCATATCCTCGGCGATGGTGTTGTCACAGGCTTCGGCACTATCGAAGGGCGTCTGGTATATGTTTTCGCCCAGGACTTCACTGTCTTCGGCGGCTCTCTCTCCGAAACAATGGCCTTGAAAATCTGCAAGGTGATGGATATGGCCATGAAGATGGGCGCCCCCGTTATCGGCCTCAATGACTCCGGCGGCGCTCGCATCCAGGAGGGCATCAACGCCCTGGCCGGATATTCTGAAATCTTCCAGCGCAACATCCTCGCCTCCGGCGTTGTGCCCCAGATTTCCGCCATCCTCGGTCCCTGCGCCGGCGGCGCCGTATATAGCCCCGCGCTCACCGACTTCACCATCATGGTGAAAGGTATCTCATACATGTTCCTCACCGGCCCGACTGTCGTGAAGACCGTCACCGGTGAAGATGTCACACAGGAACAGCTCGGCGGCGCAAGCGTGCATGCCACAAAGAGCGGCGTAACACACTTCGCCACCGAAGATGGCGAGGAAGCTCTTCAGCTTATCCGCCGCCTCATCAGCTACATCCCGCAGAACAACATGGAGGAGACTCCTCTCGTGGAATGCAATGACCCAATCGACCGCCTCATCGATGAACTCAACGATATCATCCCCGACTCACCCAAACGCAGCTATGACATGTATGACGTGATTGGTAAGATTGTAGACAACGGCGAGTTCCTCGAAGTCCAGCGCGACTACGCCAAGAACATCATCATTGGCTTCGCCCGCTTCAATGGCCAGAGCGTGGGCATAGTGGCCAACCAGCCCAAAGTGCTCGCCGGCGTGCTCGACTCAAACGCTTCCCGAAAGGGCGCCCGCTTCGTGCGCTTCTGCGATGCCTTCAACATTCCGCTCGTGACTCTGGTGGACGTGCCCGGATTCCTCCCCGGCACAGGCCAGGAATACAATGGCGTTATCCTCCACGGCGCTAAACTTCTCTACGCCTATGGCGAGGCCACAGTGCCCAAGGTAACAGTCACTCTGCGCAAGAGCTACGGCGGCTCACACATCGTGATGAGTTGCAAACAGCTCCGCGGCGATGTCAACTACGCATGGCCATCCGCAGAAATCGCCGTCATGGGCGCTGAAGGCGCTGTCGGAGTGCTTTATGCCAAGGAGGCAAAAGAACATGAGAATCCCGCTGCCTTCAAGCTCGAGAAAGAGAAGGAATACACCGACCTCTTCGCCAACCCATACAATGCTGCCAAATATGGCTATATCGATGACGTGATCGAGCCCAGAAACACACGTTTCCGCATCATCCGCGCCCTGCAGATGCTCGCCACTAAGAAGGTCTCGAACCCACCGAAAAAACATGGCAACATTCCTCTTTAATCAATCTGACACCTTAATAATATGCTGAAAAAAATATTTCTATCGGCATCTCTGTGCGTAATGCTGGCGGGCGCCTGCCCGGCAGCATTGCAGGCACAGCAGAATGATGAGCCCGCTCCGATGACCACTGTGGAGGAACTCCCCGAGGGCCAGACGGAAATCGAAGCGCAGGGGGTGCCCTCTGAAGAGACCAACACCATCCGCGAAAGTGAGATTGCCCGAAAGATGACCCAGGCCGAAAAAGCTCAGAACGTAAAAGAGAACGACAGCTGGGGCGGCGCTATCACTATCATCGCTATGGTGATCGTTATCGGCGCACTCATCGTGCTCAGCCTTCTTTTCATGGGATTCGGCAAAATCTCCGAGAAACTCATGTCTAAGAAGAAACTTGAGGCTCACGGAAAAACCGCTGAGGATGTTGACGAAACCCACGAGGACGTAGACTCCGGCGAAGTAATCGCTGCCATCGCGGCCGCACTTTCAGAACACTTCAACGAGCGCCACGACCTCGAACACACCATCCTCACCATCAAACGCCTGCGCAGAGCTTACTCCCCCTGGAACTCCAAAATATATAACATCCGCCATACACCGGAGCTCACCAGAAATCCCGCTCGCGCTATTCCCGTGAACAAAAACTATAAATGAAGTGGTTTACCATCCTTTTCAAACACTTCTGCATATATAGTAAAAAGTATAAAATCACTTCAATAAGATTTTACCAAAAATGAAAGAATACAAGTATAAGATCAACGGCACTAAATTCACTGTAGCCGTGGGCGACGTAGAAGACAATAAAGTGCATGTCGAAGTCAACGGCACCCCTTACGATGTGGAACTCGACAAGGCTCCAGCCGCCGCAGCGGCATCACTGCCCAAACCGAAAGCTCCGGCTGCCGCTCCCCGCACTCAGAGCGGTGAGAAGGTTATCACCAAACCGGCCGCTGCCACCTCAGGCAACGGCACTCCAGTGAAGAGCCCCCTTCCCGGAACTATCATGAGCTTTAACGTCTCTGAAGGCCAGTCTGTGAATGCAGGCGACACCGTATGTGTGCTTGAGGCCATGAAGATGGAAAACGACATCCACACCAATGTGAGCGGAACCGTCAAGAAAATCCTCGTGTCTGTGGGTGATGCCATCCTTGAGGGCACCGACATCATGATAATCGGCTAACGCCCTTTCACACATTCTTTAATATAATTTCAAATGTTATTGCTTAGTTCTTTTTCAACATTCCTGCAGGACTCGCTGAATACCTTCTGGAATTTCACCGGCTTCGCCAACTGCGAATGGGGGAATATCATCATGCTCGCCGTGGGCTGCTTCTTTATATGGCTTGCCATCAAAAAGAATTTCGAGCCCCTGCTGCTCGTGCCTATTGGTTTCGGCATGCTGCTTGGCAACATCCCCTTCCAGCCGGGCATGGAAATCGGGATCTATGAGGAGGGTTCTGTGATGAATATCCTCTATAACGGCGTGGAGAAAGGGTGGTACCCCCCCTTGATTTTCCTCGGAATTGGAGCCATGACCGACTTCTCGGCACTTCTGGCCAACCCTAAGCTGATGGTTATAGGTGCCTGCGCCCAGTTTGGCATCTTCGGTGCCTACATGCTGGCCCTGCTCTGCGGCTTCGACCCCCTCTCGGCCGGTTGTGTAGCAATCATCGGTGGCGCCGATGGCCCCACAGCTATCTTCACCACCTCGAAGCTCAACCCGAGTCTGCTTGGCGCCGTGGCTGTCTCAGCTTATTCTTATATGGCTCTCATACCGCTCATCCAACCCCCTTTGATGCGCCTTTTCACCACTAAGAAGGAGCGTATGATAAAGATGAAGCCGGCCCGTGTTGTCAGTCAGAACGAGAAAATCATCTTCCCCATCGTCGGCCTTCTGCTCACCTGCTTTGTGGTACCTTCCGGCATCCCCTTGCTCGGAATGCTCTTCTTCGGCAACCTCTTGCGCGAAAGCGGCGTCACTACCCGCCTTGCCAAGACTGCCCAGAACGCCATGACCGATATCGTGACTATCTTGCTCGGACTCACCGTGGGCGCCTCCACTCAGGCTGATGTATTCCTGAGCCTCGACACTCTCAAGATCTTCGGCCTCGGATTCCTGGCTTTTGTTATCGCATCTTCCGCAGGCGTGCTCAGCGTGAAGCTGTTCAACCTCTTCCTTGCGAAAAACAAGAAAATCAACCCGCTTATCGGCAACGCCGGGGTATCAGCCGTGCCGATGGCTGCCCGTATCTCCAACAATGTCGGTCTGGAATACGATCCCTCCAACTATCTGCTTATGCACGCCATGGGTCCGAATGTGGCCGGCGTGATTGGCTCTGCCGTGGCTGCCGGCGTATTGCTCAGCTTCCTCGGTTAATAACAAACCCTTCAAGGGGGGAGAACTTTTCAAAGGTTTTCCCCCTGTTTTTTTACCTTGAACTCCTCTCCCCCTCTCCACCTCTCCGATTTCTCCATAATTAAGCGAACCATATCGCATCTTCCAATGTTATATTGGGAGTCACGGATACTTAAAAAAGCCTCCGACAAATAAAACCAAATGATCATGATTACGGACGAAGTCATTCGGGAAATATATAAGACCAACAAAAAGCCTCCGAAAGATTTAAGCGAATTAAATCTTGATGAGGTCATGTGCACGCTCAAACCTTTCCACGACATCAAACTTAGCTCCGATGACCTCTCCAAAGCCGAAGTCATACTCCCCGATCTTCCGGAATCCAACCCCTTCAGGAGATTTCTCGTGAGAAGCCTACACGCTATCATTGAGTTTGACCACATGTTTGCTTTCGTTTTTCACAATCATATCCTCTTCCTCGGCAAGAAAGACAACCAGCTGAGGGTGCATTTCAAGCAAGATGATGAGGAGGAAGAGAATAGCCCCTCTTTCTTCAAACGCCTCTTCAGAAAGAAAAGTTAGGCCCGTTTCTATTTACCACTTAAGAATGGATTTTTATACCTCCGCAGCAAGCTGCGGAGCGGTTTTTCTATATTTAGAGCCTGTTTAATAGTAAATATTAAACAGTTCAAGTTTCTCAAGTTCTGAAGAACATTGGCTCGGCAAGCCTCGGAGCGGCTTATATGTGTGTAAGGGGGTGTTGCATAACTGCAGCAAACGCGACCCGGAGGGTCATCGCCGCCGAGGTTTTGCAACACCCTCGGATACTCACATATAAGCCGCTCCGAGGCTTGCTGAGCCAATGTTCTTCAGAACTTGAGAAACTTGAATAAACAGGCTCTTAATCCCCAGGCTTGAGCCGTCAGGATGTAAAGAATAAAATAAAAACCAACACTCTGAATGCGCGCGGCTTATGCACACACATTCAGAGTGTAGGAGAACCAGGTGAATTATCACCCTACGGCTAAGATAGAATCAGTTGAGCGAGATATCATCATTGAGACCCGCGAGATCTTCATCTGAGAATCCCTCGCTTCCATATATATCGAGGTCAAGGTCTTCTTTTGACATAGACGATTGATCTATCTTCACCTCGAAATCATCCATATCGATGAACTGAACAGGCGCTTTGCCACGCATGAAGGTGCATATAGGCTCCACGAGGTTGCGGTGGGGTTCAATCTCCTTGAGTTCCATGAAGAAGCAGCGCTCAGTCATGTAGTCGAATACGAACATGAGTTTCTGGCCCTCTTCCTCAACCAGCTCCCCTACCGGCGTCTCCTCCATCAGCCATATGTCTTCATCGCTTGCGCTTCCCATGTCTTCGAGGGTTATCTCTTCATGACGACCCCATTCATCATCACATAGGAAAAAGCTGTCAAGCTCATCTTTTGAGAAATCCACAGACTCGATAATCGTGTTGCGCAACTGCAGGAAAGTAGATTCCGAGTCAATCTCAATTTCACGCGAGAAGTTGCTGACTTCATCGCTTACAAGTTTGAATTTATAAACCATAGGATAACTTAAGTTTTACTCCTTGATGTGATAAACATTTTTCAAGCCACAAAGTTACAACAATAAATTATTTCTGCAATACTTTTTTCTTATTGCATTAATAATTTTTTTTGCTATACCCAAGCTTTCATACAGACTCAAAAAAACAGATGTATCAAAACTAAGGCAACCATCGCCCCATCTTGATACATCTTCTTTTGATTTTTATATTCCTTCTATGAGGTCTTATTTTATGAGGCCATTCTTGCGGAATACCTTTTCAATGGCCTCGAGCGAGCGCGTAACCTGCCCTTTGGTGTGGGTCGCCATAAGGGAATAGCGTATCAGTGTGTCGCTGGGCGCCACAGCAGGCGAAACCACAGGATTCACGAACACGCCCTCCTCAAGCAGATCATGCGTAACCTGGAACGTCTTATAATCATCACGGATAAAGAGCGGGATTATAGGTGTTGACGTGTGGCCGATCTCAAGCCCCATGGCGCGGAAATTCTCAAGAGCGTAATTGGTGATGTCCCAAAGATGCTGCTGGCGCTCCGGCTCAGCCAATATGATGTCGAGCGCAGCGTTGGCCGCGGCCGTGGAGGCTGGCGTGATGGAGGCCGTGAATATATAACTGCGCGAATGATGTCGCAGATAATTGGTGATTTCCCGGTCGGTGGCGATAAAGCCCCCGAGCGATGCAAACGACTTCGAGAATGTACCCATGATAAGGTCTACATCATCCTGGAGCCCTAAGGAATGCACCACGCCGCGGCCTCCTTCGCCGAAGACTCCGATGCCATGGGCCTCATCTATCATGATGGTAGCGTTATATTTCTTCTTGAGGCGCACCATCTCCTTGATATCTGCCACATCACCCTCCATGGAGAATACAGAATCGCTAACCACGAGCTTCACTGTGTCCGGGTCACACTTCCGGAGTTGAGCCTCGAGAGACTCCATGTCGTTATGTTTATACTTTAGATATTTCGAAAAGGAGAGTCGGCGTCCCTCGATGATGGAGGCGTGGTCTTGCTCATCAAGCAGAATTGTGTCTTCGCGGCCCGTCAGGGTGGAGACTACGCCTAAGTTTACTCCGAAGCCTGTGGAATAGAGCATAGCATCTTCCTTGCCCATATACTCGGCTATGCGCTGCTCGAATTTCCTATGCAGATCTATCGTGCCATTAAGGAAAGGGGAGCCGGCCATGCCGGTGCCATATTTCTTTGTGGCCTCAACCGCCGCCTCTATCACCTTCGGATGGTTTGTGAGACCCATATAGCTGTTTGACCCGAACATGAGCACCTTCTTGCCATCCATGATGACCTCTGTGTTCTGTTCGCTTGAAATCGGACGAAAATATGGATATACTCCAGCTGCTTTTGCTTTTTGCGGGGCGTCGTAACGCGCCAGTTTCTCTTGTAAAAGTTTCATCTTTTTCTCTTTGTCTGTCCCCGGCATCCACCTTAATAATATCAGATTTCTTCTGATATCCTACATTCCAATCGCTCTTTTTGAGCTCTCAGAAGATGCCTCTCTCGGGAATTGGCTACAAATTTAGTGATATTTTGCCAAATATCAATCGTTTTTGACCCAATTTTTCACCTTTTCCCCTTCGTATTTTACCTATTTCACCCCTTCTCTGTGACAACATTGGCGCATTTTGTGACATTTCTGTCCTTTTCTCACCTCTTCCTTGAGATAATCCCGGATTGCGGAATCCCCAGTTTTCGACTAATTATATTACTGAATTTTAAGTTTTTACTCCTTTTTACCATTTTTTACAAATATAGCTTAAAACTTTTAGCACATTATTTGTTTAGATTTATGTAGAATGTCTCGAAAGAGTCGCCGGGCGCCTCCTTGGTTTCCGTCCCTCTCCCCGCGAATTCGCTAACTCGATTTATAAACTAAAAATTCAAATAATACTATGGGAAAAATTATTGGTATCGATTTGGGAACAACCAACTCTTGCGTTGCAGTACTGGAAGGCAAGGATCCTGTTGTGATTCCTAATAACGAAGGCAGAAACACCACTCCTTCGGTTGTGGCTTTCGTCGATGGCGGCGAACGTAAGGTGGGAGACCCGGCAAAACGCCAGGCCATCACAAACCCCACCCGCACCATATACTCTATCAAACGTTTCATGGGCGAAAAATGCGATCAAGTCACTGACGAAATCAAGCGTATGCCTTACAAAGTGGTGTGCCAGAACAACCTCCCGAAGGTCGACATCGATGGCCGCGACTATACCCCGCAGGAAATCTCGGCGATGATTCTGCAGAAAATGAAGAAAACAGCAGAAGATTATCTCGGACAGGAAGTAAACGAGGCCGTTATCACTGTGCCCGCTTACTTCGATGATTCTCAGCGTCAGGCCACTAAAGAAGCCGGAGAAATCGCCGGCCTCAAAGTGCGCCGTATCGTGAACGAGCCTACTGCCGCCGCGCTTGCATATGGCCTCGACAAATCTCAGAAAGAACAGAAAATCGCTGTGTTCGACCTCGGTGGCGGCACATTCGATATCTCTATCCTTGAACTCGGAGACGGTGTGTTTGAAGTGAAATCCACCAACGGTGACACTCACCTCGGCGGTGATGACTTCGACCACGTCATCATCGACTGGCTCGCCGATGAGTTCATGAAAGATGAAGGTGTCGACCTCCGTCAGGATCCGATGGCAATGCAGCGTCTTAAAGAGGCTGCTGAAAAAGCCAAGATAGAGCTCTCAAGCTCTACCTCCACTGAAATCAACCTCCCCTACATCACAGCCACTGCTTCCGGCCCGAAACACCTCGTAAAGACCCTCACCCGCGCTAAATTCGAGCAACTTGCCTCCAGACTCATCGATGCTGTCAAGGCTCCTTGTGTCAAGGCACTCGAAGACGCAGGCCTCACAGCAAGCCAGATCGATGAAGTAATCCTCGTAGGCGGCTCCACCCGTATCCCCGCGATCCAGGATAAGGTGAAAGAGATCTTCGGCAAAGAGCCCAACAAAGGTGTCAACCCCGATGAGGTTGTGGCCATCGGCGCAGCCATCCAGGGCGGCGTGCTCAGCGGAGATGTGAAGGATGTGCTCCTTCTCGATGTTGTGCCCCTCTCAATCGGACTGGAGACAATGGGAGGCGTGATGACAAAACTTATCGATGCCAACACCACAATCCCGACCCGCAAGAGCCAGGTATTCTCCACTGCGGCCGACAACCAGCCTGAGGTTACCATCCGCGTCCTTCAGGGCGAGCGTCCTATGGCAGCCGATGACAAGCTCCTCGGTGAGTTCAATCTCGCCGGCATCGCTCCCGCACCGCGTGGCGTGCCCCAGATTGAGGTTACATTCGAGGTGGACGCCAATGGCATCCTGAACGTCTCTGCAAAAGACAAGAACACAGGCAAAGAACAGTCGATACGCATCGAGGCCTCCAGCGGCCTCACCGATGCCGAAATCCAGCGCATGCGCGATGAGGCAAAGGCCAACGAGGCCGCCGACAAGAAGGCCAAAGAACGTGCCGACAAACTCAACCAGGCCGACTCAGTGATCTTCCAGACAGAGAAGCAGCTCTCCGAGCTCGGCGACAAGATTCCGGCCGACAAGAAAGCCTCCATCGAAAGCGCGCTCGAGAAGCTGAAAGAGGTGCACAAGAACCAGCTCGTCGAAGACATCGACTCCTCAATCAAAGCAGTAGAGACTGCCCTTCAGGCTGCCGCCCAGGATATCTACGCCGCCCAGCAGGGCGCCGCAGGTGCCGGTCCCGCCGCCGGAGCAGCCCAGCAGCCCCCCCACCAGGACGAAAAAGACGTAACCGATGTCGACTTCGAGGAAGTGAAATAAGCTCAGTAAACACTGATAATCAAAAATAACCAAATGGAGCGTGATCAGCCGATTACGCTCCATTTCTTTTGCCCATATTTTTCGACTTCTCTTGTTATTTTCGGATTTTCGGCTTATATTTGTATCAAATTTGTATCGCGCCTTAAAGTTTGAGGTAGCAGGCATAACTCGCCACATCAACTTCCACTGTTTCGGGTACATCTATGCCACCCTACAGCTTGCAAGCGGCACAGCTCTGACCACCGTCAACAAGATGCTCGGTCATACCAACGTCCTGACAACCCAAATCCACGCAAAGGTTGTCGATGCATACTCAGCAAAGACATCGGCACATACAACACGTGCCCCCACGGCTGCCCCGGGTGTAAACCCGGAGATATACGATATTTATAATATAATGATTTCAGCAATTTGCATAATCGCACAGCGATTATGCAAATTGCTGAAATCTATCTTTTGGGGAATAATACCCCGGGGTTGCACCCGGGGCTACGTTATTCACCCCCTATGGGGTCAAAGTTCCCGGTGTTTTGCAACTTCTTTTTATTGATTAGATGGAATGGTATCTATAGTAAGATGGAGCCCCGGGCGACAATCCGCAAGGCTATGCTGCACATCTTATGCCGAGCCATACAAAGAGCAGTCCCAACACTACCGTCGGCACGATGTAGAAGGCAAATTTTACCCATTCTCCCTTTATGATCATCGCGTAGCTGTCATGGCTGAATGATGAGAATGTTGTGAAGCCTCCGCAGAAGCCGGACACGAGCAAGGCATTGAGCACGGCGATGTTGGCTGAATCCAGTTTCACACCCATGAAGACATCCATCTCATGATGTCCGAGAAATCCGACAAGCAGCCCGATGATGAAACAACCAGCTATGTTTACAGCGAATGTACCTGCGGGATATTTGTCGCCGAAGAGTTTTTTTCCGGCCACGCCGGTAAGATAGCGGCAGCAAGTGCCCAGAAAACCTCCCGCACCGGCAATAAGCATATATTCAATCATGATAAATCAAATTTTTAAGTGTTTGACATAGACATTGCAATCACGCCGGCTTCCCTGAAGGAGTGGCGGCGGGTTTCCGGATGCAGGCAGCTCCCAGAGCCACCATTGCGATGCCGAATATGAGGGTAGCGGCCATATAAAACCAGAACATACCGCAGTCTCCCTTCTCAAGCAGAGAGATCATATCATCAGAAAAGGAGGAAAAAGTGGTTAGTCCTCCGCAGAATCCGGTGATCCATAGAAGATTTGCCTGCTTGCTGAGTTTACCTGTTTTGTTGAGATATCCGTAAAGAAGCCCTATAATCAGGCAACCAACCATATTTGCGAGAAAAGTTCCGAGTGGAAACGCAAGATGACAGATGGCGCCGCCAAGTTTGTCTGAAAGAAAACGCAGGCACGTACCAAGAAATCCACCCGCGCCGGCGATCATAGTAGATTTAAACATATTATTCAATTTTTAAGTATTTATAGCCTGTTTGATAATAACCCTTAGTTTTACTGATAACAACATCATGAAAGTTAAAAAAGTTTTCATGCCGGGTCCCGGGATTCAAGCTCCAATCCCACAAAAAACAATGTTGCTGAAGCAATACATAGGGAATAATCCGATAATCATTTTGGAGCCTGATGTCTTCCTTATGAGACGGGTCCTTACCATAAATTAATCTTTTGCAAACAATATTTAAAAAGCCGGCACGTAAGATATATAACGGCAAATCGTGTTGCCTGGCATTGAAAGCGGTCTGGCCAATAACTGTCGTTCAAGATATTCGCTGACATATCTTTTAAGACCCTGATTTTTTGATACGGGGTCTGACAAGAACATAAACCCTGATTATATAAATTTTTAGAAACAAAAGAATTATGGTAGAAAAACGCGCCGGCATACTTCACGGCATAATGTTGATGGCGCTCTTTGCATGCGCCGCCTTCTTCATTGGCGAGGCGAAACTGATGCAGGACCTTTCGTTTTCCCCGCTCATCATCGGTATCGTCATCGGCATGTTGTATGCCAATTCACTCCGTTCGCATCTGCCACAGACCTGGACGCCGGGCATTCAGTATTGTTCGAAGCGCATCCTGCGCCTGGGCATCATCCTTTACGGCTTCCGCCTTACATTCCAGGATGTGATGGCTGTGGGTCTGGCCGCAGTGGTGGTTGATATGATAATAGTGACAGTCACTATACTTGGCGGCTTCTGGATAGGCCGCATGCTTAAGATGGACCGCGACATAGCCCTTCTCACCTCCATAGGCAGCGGCATCTGCGGCGCTGCCGCAGTGTTAGGCGCCGAAGCCACACTTCACACCAAGCCTTACAAGACGGCCGTGGCTGTAGCCACTGTGGTTATTTTCGGCACAATCGCGATGTTCATCTATCCTGCTGCCTATCGCGCCGGAATAATCGACCTCGACCCGACCCAGATGGGCATTTTCTCCGGCTCCACGCTTCATGAGGTTGCTCACGCCGTAGGCGCAGGCAATGCCATGGGTGAGGAGATTGCCGGCATCGCCATAATAGTGAAGATGATACGCGTGATGCTGCTTGTGCCCGTGCTTCTTATCCTCGGCTGGTGGGCGGCATCCGCAGCCCGCTCGGCGGCATCCGGCGAAAAGGGTGGCAAGCGTAAGGTGGCAGTGCCATGGTTTGCCTTCGGATTCCTTCTGGTTATCGGATTTAACTCCTTCAATCTTCTGCCTTCGCCGGTTGTAGACTGGATCAACCAGTTCGACACCTTCCTGCTGACGATGGCTATGTGCGCACTGGGCGCGGAGACGAGCTTCGACAAGTTCAAGAAGGCAGGAGCTAAGCCCTTCGTGTTGGCCAGCATTCTCTTCATCTGGCTGATGGGCGGAGGCTATCTGATGGCGAAATATCTCGTCCCGATGTTCTGATTCGCCGGTAATTTTTGCCACGCGAAAGGTTAGCGATTATGTTAAAATATGATTTAGGTGAAGGTGTGGAGTCTTTCTCCACACACATTGCTGATGAGCTTGATTTCAGGGTTATACTGCCCCTGCATCAGGCTCATGGCGTTAAATGCAGCTTTATCACATCAGCCACACCTCCATCGGAGCTCACCGGCGTAGATGCCCTCGTCACTCAGGAACCCGGGCTTCGCATCGGTGTTAAGACCGCCGACTGCGTGCCTGTGCTTCTCTACGACCCTCATACCGGCACCATTGCAGCCATCCATTCCGGATGGAAGGGCACAGTGGCCAACATCATCAGGCACACCATCTCAGGGATTACGACAAGACTTGGGGTGGAGGCCGAAGACATGCGGGCCGTGATAGGCCCGTGCATTCATCTCGAGGCTTTTGAAGTTGGAGATGACGTCTTCGATAAATTCAGCAATGCCGGCTATAGGCGTTTCTGCCGGAGACTTCCCCGCTTTGGTGGGAAAGAAGATGAGAAATGGCATATTGATCTCCCTTCGATATGCCTCAGCCAGCTCATGGACTGCGGAGTCAACGCGGTGGAAGTCAGGCCGGAATGCACATACACTCAACACGACATCTTCTATTCCGCGCGGCGTCTCGGCTCAGGGTTCGGGCGCCAGCGCATACTGAATTGCATAATGCTGATATGAAATATTTGCGGGGATGCGGATTTTGAATTAACTTTGTAGTTCATTTGGGTGATAAGACGCCCGAGATGGTATAATTTTTTAATACGGGGTCTAAATTCCCGGAGAATGTATAACAGCAATGGAATTCAAACTTGAAGCCACAGCGCCGGAATGCGAAGCCCGCGCCGGAATGATCACCACCGACCATGGGCAGATACCCACCCCGATATTTATGCCTGTTGGCACCGTGGGGAGCGTGAAGGGTGTTCATTTCCGCGAACTGCGCGATGACATCGATGCCAAAATCATACTTGGCAATACATATCACCTCTACCTTCGCCCGGGGCTGGATATCCTGCGGGCGGCTGGCGGTTTGCATAAATTCAACGGCTGGGACCGCCCGATTCTCACAGACTCCGGGGGGTTCCAGGTGTTCTCCCTCTCCTCCATCAGGAAACTCAAGGAGGAGGGAGCCTATTTCCGTAGCCATATCGACGGTTCGAAACACCTCTTCACTCCCGAAGGGGTTGTGGATATCCAGCGCATCATTGGCGCCGACATCATGATGGCCTTGGATGAATGCCCTCCGGGCACATCCGACTACGACTACGCGCGCAACTCGCTGGGGCTCACCATGCGCTGGCTCCGCCGCGGCTGGAAACGCTATCAGGAGACTGAGGGACTTTACGGCTACCGTCAGGCTTGGTTTCCTATAGTGCAGGGGTGTGTCTATCCCGACCTCAGGCGCGAGGCAGCCAAGGAGATAGCTGAACTCGGAGCCGATGGCAACGCCATCGGCGGCTTGGCCGTGGGAGAGCCTACCGAGCAGATGTATGACATGATCGAGGTGGTGAATGAGATTCTTCCGAAGGATAAGCCCAGGTATCTGATGGGGGTTGGCACCCCGGCCAATATCCTCGAGGCGATAAGCCGCGGCGTTGACATGATGGATTGCGTCATGCCCACACGCAACGGCCGCAACGGGATGATATTCACCCGCAACGGCATCATGAACATGCGCAATCGTAAATGGGCCGATGATTTCTCCCCCCTTGATGAGGGTGGACCTTCTTTTGTAGATGAGGTATACTCTAAGGCTTATGTCCGCCATCTCTTCATAAGCCAGGAGCTGCTGGCCATGCAGATCGCATCCATCCACAACCTGGCCTTCTACCTTTGGCTCGTACGCGAAGCCCGCAAGCATATCCTCGAAGGAGACTTCGCCACTTGGAAACCCCGGATGGTGGAGAATGTGACCCGCAGACTCTGAGACGTGGTCTGAAATACTATTCATTAGAATGGAATTGAAATTCAGGAAGCATGAAATAGCGTTTTTCAGGCGGCGAAGCAATATTATACCAGCTGCTGTCAGAGCCCCCTTCACTAAATCGAAGGGATGGCTTGCCCACGCCTTTAACTTCACCATTCTCGACAGATATATCCTCCGTCAGTTTCTTGGCACATATATAATGGCCACGATCCTCTTCCTGGCCGTCATCGCCATGTTTGACATCACCGAGAAGCTCGACTCCTTCCTGAATGCCCCTCTGAAAGAGACCCTTCTCGACTATTTCGCCTCTTTCCTCCCCTACTTCGCTCTTCAGCTCTCCCCCCTTTTCGTCTTCATCTCGGTGATATTCTTCACTTCGAAGATGGCCGGCAATTCCGAGATAATAGCCATCCTCGCCAGCGGAGTGAGCTATAAGCGGCTCCTGCGCCCTTACATGATAGGGGCAGCGATACTGGCAGCCCTCACCTTCGCCCTGAGCAACTACATCATCCCTCCCACGAATGTGAAGCGCATTGCCTACACCAATAAATATGTAAAAAACAAAAGCGTTGAGTCTGGCTCCAACATCCAGCTTATGGCCTCACCGGGGAATGTTGTGTATATGAGCCGCTTCGAGAACAGCAACAAGACAGCCTACCGCTTCTCGATGGATCGCTTCGAGGGGAAGACCATCGCCTCGCGTCTCACAGCACGCACCGCCGAATATGACTCCACCCGCCAGTATCATTGGATGCTCAACGACTATATGATACGCAATTTCGATGGCATGAAGGAGAAAGTATCCTCCGGCTATAAACTCGACACAATCATCCCCATTGAGCCCAAGGATTTCCTCATAGCCGTCAACGACCAGGAGACACTCACCACACCCCAGCTCTCAGAATATATCGAGAGGCAAAGGATGCGTGGGGTTGCCAACATCAAAGGATTCGAGATTGAACGCGAACGCCGCTACGCCACGACTGCAGCCGCTTTCATCCTGACACTGATAGGTATGTCGCTGAGTTCGAGGAAAGTGAAAGGAGGCATGGGCATCAATATCGGCATAGGGCTTGTGCTGAGTTTCTCCTATATTCTCTTCTCGACCGTGACGAGCACCTTCGCCATCAACGGCCTCACCACCCCCTTCATAGCCATGGAAATCCCTAACGTGATATATCTGCTCATAGGCATAATCCTCTTTAGAAGAGTGTCACGTTCTTAGACCATATAACAATATGAAAGACAACGAAATAAAGGCGCCAAAAAAATTCGCCGAGAAACATCCTGTGCTGGTCAACGCCGCCATCATCATCGCAGTGGCCATAATCGGCATATGGATTGTCTATTTCTCACTGGCCATCTTCACGAAGCATGGCAAGTCTGACAAAGTGCCCGGCGTGGAAAACATGTCATATACAGAGGCCATCAACGTGCTCCACGAGCATGGCTTCAAGGTTGACATCCGCGACTCCCTCTATAAAGACAACATCCGCCCCGGCTTCGTGATAGAGCAGTTTCCCAAGGCCAACTCCATCGTGAAGCCCGGACGCAAGATATTCCTCTATATCAATGCGGTGCATCCCAAAGAAGTTGTGATCGACGATGACAACCATCCCATGGAAGACGCCCTGCGGAGCTTCTCTTTCCGCTCCGGCATGGCTCGACTGCAGGAGCTGGGGTTTAAGAACATCAAGGTGGCCAAGGTGCTTGGCGCCAACGAGTGTATAGTCAAAATCCTTGCCAATGGCCGTGTGGTGAAGAAGATGCAGAAAGTGCCTGTGAACGCCCTCATCACCGTGCAGGTATCCGATGGGCGACTCGAGGCGCTGCGCGACTCCCTGCGCAATGAGGAGATGCTCGATGCAGCTGACGAAGGCTATTACAACGGCGAGGGTGATTATTCCTCCGGAGCCTCAGAGCCCAGCTACACCCCGGCTCCCGAGAATGAAAATGAACCCTCCGGACGTAACTCCGGCAGCCAGTCCGGCTCCGGGGAGGAAAGCGATCTTGAATTCTTCTGATTCTCTATGATGCAGAGTCTTAACGATGAAACAAATCTCCCCGAAAAGGAGGAGATAGATGAGGTGATGGCGGATGCGGATGCCCCGCTGGAGCCCCTTTTCGTCACCTCCGATGGCAAGGAGATGTTTGAGCATTTCCGTTTCGTGGCCGACAAGGGAC
>X363_Desmarests_Spiny_Pocket_Mouse__coassemble_608_pt1 | contig 19839 bp, 9 predicted proteins | sample X363_Desmarests_Spiny_Pocket_Mouse__metabat2_high_PE_001 | metagenome-assembled genome bin X363_Desmarests_Spiny_Pocket_Mouse | reverse complement strand
CGCCGAATTTTTCAAATTTATTGCTTAATTTTGCACTTGCAGGTAGAATCTGCGTGGCACTCCGCACTCCGCGTTCCACGTGTGGGATAGGTGTGGGAGATAGAGAACGCTGGTCGGTTTCCGGCAACCTTATCCCCTCAGCGTTTGACCGCAGAGGAGGCATCAGCGAATTACAATACTTCTCTCCCTCCGAGTCCCGACATTGCCAATGTCATGTTCATCGGAGGATTGATTGAGCATTGGGGCCGCGGCTTGTCAATGATGAACAATAAATGTAAGAATGCCGGACTGCCAATGCCTAAAATCAACGACAACTGCTATCTGGTCAAGGTGATTTTCGCCCGACCATTGGCTAAGGACAAGAGAACAGTTAGAGAACAGTAGGACACCAGTTGAAGAACAGATTGGTGAAGTTTCGACTGCTTTGGTAAAACTCATTGAAGCGATTGGTGATAATTGGTGTTCTGCAAAAGAGTTGAGAGAAAAATGGGCTTTAAGTCCAAAAGCTCATTTATAAGAAACTATTTAAACCCTGCACAAAACGCTGGCATTATCTGGCTGGAAGATGTAGAATTACCTGAATCTTGAAAAATTCTTCAACCAACCCGATGCAGACCTGAAAATGATGCTCGCAGAGGTCTCGGAAGCACCTCCTAATGCATCAGAAAATTCATAAAGGGGCTTATCCATGCCGATAATAATGCCCAACTTCTATCTTTCAAGAGGTTGGGCATGGATGATTATGGTTTAGCGGACAGTAATAATTCTGAATAGGTAATCTTTCACTAGAACAAGCCCCTTTTAATTTTTGAGTTTGGTGACCTGACTGATTTCCGATTGAGGTCACCATGCTTTTAGTAATCGATTATGGTTAAGTTCTCCTCTTTGCCCCGTTATTTCTATTCCTTTGGAATTGATGTTTGGTTTGGTTCGGGCTTTATATATGCCCGTATAAACCTAAACCAATATATATTGAGGCTGGGCAAAGGAAAAAACGGATTGGGTGCAAATTTGGGTGTAGATACAACAAAAGCCTTAAATCAGGCTTTGTTGCGGAGATGGAGGCTCTGGTGTCTGAGGTCGGTGCGGTATATTCTCTCCCCTGGTTAGCACGAGGGGGAATCTGAAACCTCGTTGGGCGAAGATGCCTGTTATCTTATCATCCTTGTATTGTCTGGCAAAGGCCGCGCCAATAGATGGAATTCCAATGGATATACTGTCGTTTTCGGTTCTCGTGATTGTAATCGGCAATCCCCTTACACCTTGGGTGGGAGAATCAAGTGTCGGCTCATTGTCATATCATTATCACGCCACCGATGCGCGGATTCCGCGGTCAGGATGCGATGAAATTTCCGGCGGCATAGTGCTCGGCAATATAATCGCGGTGAATCTAATAATGTTTGTCAACCACACTCCAGAGGCTTCTTATTGGGAAGAATCGCAATGAGCATTGTTCAATCTTTTGAATTATTATTGGTCAGTTGGCGCACTCTGCGACCGAATATTATTGATGCGGCTGATGCTGTCGCTACGCAAGACAATGGCGCAATTGAATTGAAAGCATCAAAACATGACCGTATAAAGGCTATTACTGCAACAGCAGCAAATACATACTGCATTATGCGATAAAACCGTATTGTTTTCATCTCTTTATTTGAATAATTCGCAGAATCCCTGCTTGTTGAACCGATAGTACATCTCGATTCGCTCCGGAGTGTCATTTTCAAGAAGCAATAACAATTCCTTGGCAAATTCGAGAGTTGCCGAACCATTGGCAGTCACGATGTTGGCATCCGCTACGGCTTGTGTATGCTGGTAACCTTCTGGATTGGTGTAGTTCTCACCGCCCCATAGTTTCAGTTGGTCAAGACCGTTGCCGGTGTGCTTGATATTATTGAGGAAACCATGCTTTGCCATGAAAGAAGCGGCATTGCAGACTGCCCCGACAATTTTCCCTTTTTCGATAGCGTCCTTAACTAAGGACACAACTTTTTCAGCTATGGGTGCCACCCACCCGAAACCGCCAATCAGCACTGATGCGGCATAATCCTCCGGCGTCGTGTCAAACGAATAGTCAGGCAGCATACGGAACCCCCCGATTGATTTGACCGGCTCCATTGTGGGAGCGACAATCTTGTTCACATATTTTGGCTTCTCTTTCAAGGCATACTCGTCTGAGGCTATGGCTTGAGCGAGATAAACCATCTCATGCTCCGCAAAATCCGGGAGCAGGATATATAGAATTTCGTTACTCATAGTTTTATTTTTCCAGCGTTTCGGGTGGGGGAAGATTTGAAAGGCTCTCGGGTTTTCAAGTTACAAGATATGCATATCGCTTCTTTTTACCGAAATGTCGCTACAGACCTGCGCCTATCAATATGCAAATTTAGATAAAAATTTGCATATTTCCAAGCCGGCGGACGGCGGAACAAAAATCCCGACCCCGGGGCCGCTGGTCTGGAGCGATTTCCGCTCTGCAGGTGAAGGAACATGTCGGGTATGCCCGATGATTTGCACAGGGAGAAAGTCAAGACGTTGTAAACAAAAAAAGCGCTTCAGACCTGAAGCGCTTTTTTTTGATAATTGAAATTGAAGAGAATATGTCACATTACAAAAATCTTTGAGGCTTTGCCTCCCTGGACACGGATATAGAGGCCGCGCCCGGGATTGCTTACGCGAACACCGTCGAGGGTGTAATACACGACGGGAGCGTTCTCATCGACATCGATAGTGTCGATCACGGTGCTTGTGCCTTTCTCAACGCCGTTGATGCGCATCTCCTTGAGCTTGATGCCCCAGCCGGCATTGAAGGCCTTCTTGGTGTTGAGGCTTACATAGCGGGCCTGCACAGCCTTAAGGTCGTTGCCGAAGAGAAGTTTGCGGGCAGTGACACCTGCGCCACCCTCGCCATCGGAGACGTTATATACGGCTTTCACAGCTGCACCAGCCGCGCGGGCTGCGGGAGCGTCATCATCAGTGAGGGTAACGGTGTATTCTGTGGCGCTCGCGCCTTCCCATACGAGTTCGATGGATTCGATATCGTAGGTTTTGCCGAGATCCAGGGTAATATAGTGTTCCTCGCTCTCGGCGCAGCTCCATTCCACCTGGGTGCCTTCGTTGTTGTCGAAGGCCAGAGCCGGGTTGGCATGGTCGGACTCCAGAGTGGAGATGGTTGCGTCATAGAGGTTGCGGACTTCAGCACTGTTGACGCAGATAACTTCGAGAGTGGTTGAAAAATCACCTGTGGCGGCTGTAATTATCGCGCTTCCTTTGAGTTTGGCTACTATAGAGTTGCCCTCGATTTCAAACGAGACGCTGTTTGAAGAGAGTTCTGCATTTTCGTCAAGAAGGAAATGGCCAGCGGCATCTTTCGCGATAGCTGCGACAGGGGCTGACTCACCCACCTTGAATGCGGTCTTCGCGGCCTTGAGCTCGATGGCTGCGGGAGCGCCATAGGCTGCTTTCTCATTCTCTGCGCCGGTTGTGTAGCCATTCACGTTAAGTGTGCTGGAGCCTCCATCGTAGGCGAAGAAGTAGTAGAGCCATCCGATGTTCTCACCTTCGGGATATTTCGTGTCGGTAGTGATAGTGAGCTTGTTGCCTTCGCGGGTCAGCGCCTTGTATTCAAACTTATAGTCGGAGCTGGAGATTGTGATCTGCGGCACGAGTCCCACTGCTTCCTGCCCGTGATATGTGGCGTTCACGGTGATGGTCTGGTCAGGATTATAGATAATCTCGCTCTTGATGCTGACAGGGATGTCGCGGCGTGATGTGGCCGGGTCTTCGCCAGGGAGGTAGGCGTTGCTGATGTAGCCGTCGGAGATGGCATACCAGTTGGCAGCCACGGCACCATCGCGGAGTGTCTTGAACTCGATGGCTGCAGGTTTGGATTCATAAGTCTTGCCGTCAAGCTCGGCTCTGGCCTGGAGAAGGAGGGAATAGCCGGTGGAGGGCTGGAGATCCGGAATGGTGTATGGACTCGCGCCTATTTCCTTGCCATCGAGAAGAACCTTGACAGCAATGCCATCGAACTCCGAGGAGGCCTTCACGGTGTAGTTGAGCACTGCGCTTGAGGAGGTGATGTCTGTCACATTTCCGGAAATGCGGAGTGTCGGTTCTTGAACCGGGGCTTCATTTTCTGTGCCGAAAGTGTAGTCGATATCCACGCGGAATGCCCCTCCGGAATATGGGAAATAGAAGAAGCATTCGCTTACTTTCTGTCCGAGTTCAAATTTGTTGGGGGAAGTGACGCTATATTCATTGACGTTGTCTGTTTTTGTGAACGCGGGCCATTGGCCGGCGGTGTGGAGCTGATACGCGATGCCTTCCACTTTCTCCGTGCCTTCGATTGTGGCGACCATAGTCAAGGTCTTGTCTGCATTGGCCGTGATGGCATAATCTATATCCACCGGGAAGTCATGGCCGTTTTGCGAGATGTTGCCGCTTGCAGTGCCATACCATACGGCTCCGTATTCAGGATCTTTCACAGAAGAATCTTTATAGAAATATACATTTCCGATATAGCCCTCCTGCTTGCCGTTGCCCTTATCGAATTTTATCTGGAAGATGTCGGTGAGGTCCACGTTGCTCCATTGCGTCAGGGGCACATCATAACTGTTCCATTCACCAACCTTGACTTCGGAAGCTGTCCAGACGTTTTCCTTGCCAGGGCTTATGGGAGTGAACCCGAAATTGCCTTCGTTTGAGGCAAAGTATTCAACGTGCATCGTGTTGCAGCCGGAGACATCCAGGTGCTGTGCGAGCTCCCAGCCGAGATAGTTGAAGTTTTTGATTCTCTTGGCAGTGCCGTTTTCAAGAACAGCATCGCTCATCTGGGTGCTCTGGCCCCATCCTCCCATGTTGAAGCCTGTGGCGGGGGTGGCAAGACCATTGAGCGAAATCACGTTCTTGGCCTTCTCGGGAATGCTGGGAAGTGCCGTAGGCTTCGGGAGCTCCTCTCTGGTTGGAGCTTTCCAGGCATCATCGATATTGGAGTAGTAGATATCCTTCAGGTAGATTTTCGAGTCGGCCACGCCATTGTCGAGAATCACGCTGAAGACATAGCCTTGACCGTCATTAGTGTTATCTTTCCATTGCTGTGACACCGTAGGGAAGGCTTCCGCAACATTGAGTTCCACATGGTTCCACTTGCCGATATTGTCGGCGGTGGTGTTGATTACATAGTTCTGTTCTGCCGTTGCCGTAAGGCGGAAGGTGTATTTCTGACCGGCGGTGGTGGCATACCAGTCGAAGTTCAGGGTGGCGGAATGGAGCGGACCGGTGGTTACGGTCTCCTTTTCGGCATTTATACCCATCGAGGCTGCCGCGAGGTTGTCCGCTGTTGCACTCATTGAGAAAGTCTTGGCGTCCGATCCGGCGGGGTCAGTATCGCCAAACGTGAACGCGGCATTATACCAGTTGTAGGCTGCGAAGTCGCCCAACTGCCCGTCTCGATAGACGTTATAGTCGGCCGCGCTCATGCCCAGCACAGCTGCACATGCCAATAAACTTAAAATAAGTTTCTTCATGTTGTTGTTATTATTAGGGTTAATATAATGTTATCTGATGAAGATGGTGCGGCTTTTGCCACCCTTTGTCTCAATATAGATTCCGGGGTCGGGGGTTTCACTGAGAACCCGGCGGCCATCGATGCTGTAGAGCCTTCTTTCACCATAATCCGGGGTTTCCACCTCCTCAACACCTGCCTCCTTGTCTACAAGGGTCACTGTCGAGATGCGGATGCCGCTGGGCTGATAGGGGTTCCTGTCGATGAGGCGGAGGGTCTGCTTCCCTGCTTTGAGGGTTATCCCGAGGTCCTGGGTGATATAATCGCTCTCGTTGCCGGGAAGAGGGAAACTTATCCTGTCGAGGAGTGGCTGCGTGCTGCCGTCGGCATTCACCGATTCCAAACCTAAAACCGGGTCGAAGCGGGCCGGCTCACCATGGCCGGTGACACTCAGCCGCAGCAGATAGTCTCCATCGCTTTTTACATCAAACTGATAATCAACCCATGCGCCGGAATTGAACTTGGAAATCTCTATCGGCTTCGGGGCGTCTGCCCGGCTTCCGGGAGCCAGGCTGATCAGGCTCGACTGTATATATTCCGAGGCGGGCACCTCCTCACCTTCCTGATGCCACACTCCGGGGTTGAAATCCGTCATGTAGGTATATACCATACCCTGCGGCGAGAGTTTTTTCTCTCCGATTCCGTTCTCGCTGATCAAAAGGCCGAAGCATGGGCTGCTCTGGGTGTCGGTGTTCTCATGATTGCCTATGGGCTTGAACCAGGCGTAGCGATATATCCATTCGGTCTTTTCGAGCCATTCCACACTCTCCACCATCGAGGCTATCTGCACTTCCGGCTCCACACGCGATGTAGGGGAGCCTTCATTGGGCCAATAGCAGAACTCAGTGACCCACACCGGCTTGCCGTATTTCTCATGGAACTCAGTGCCCAACTGCTTCATCACCCCTAAGCCGCCGTAATTATGGATGGCCACGAAGTCGAAAGAGTCCAGGCCTACGAGTTCCACAAATTCGTCCATCCATTTGGAGGGCTGCGTGTATGGGGCGTCAGGAGAATAATTCAGCGCCGGGGCCACTATCTTCAGCCCGAGTTCACGGGCCAGGGCCACTACGGCAGGCCATTGCGCGGCGGCTTCCTGCGGCGTCATTTTGGCCTGCTTTTTGAAGTTGGGTTCGTTGAAGCCAAGGATATATTTGCAGCCGGGGTGGCTCCTGGCATATTCCCGGATGGCATCGGCGTCATAGTTGGCATTCCAGGTCATGGGAATGAAATCGAAACCATCGAACCCTATCACCTGGCCTTGATATCCTTTGCCCGGTGTGTTCCCCCAGTTGTAATACCAGCTCACACCCGGAGCCAGGGGGGTCATCTGCCCGCTTATCGAAAACTGGTTCTCGCTGACCCCACGTTTGTAACTTTTCGCGCTGAGGCCGGCGCCTGAGGCTGCCGTAATCGCCATCAGCGCTATTATAGCATATCTTTTCATTTCACTATGAATTCTATCGGGTTTGTCTTGCAGGCAGAGGAATTGTCGACCCATAGCAGGAAGCGTCCGGGTTCCACGATGCTTTCGCCCCTGGAGTTATGGAAGGCCAGGGCCGATGCCGGCAACGTGAAGGCCACGGTCTGTGTCTGCCCGGGCTGGAGCGTCACCTTTTCGAAGGCTTTCATCTCCTTGAGGGGGCGAGACAGCGAGGCCACGAGGTCTCTGACATAGAGTTGCGCCACTTCGCTGCCGGCTTTGCCGCCGGTGTTGGTGATGTCGCAGCTCACCGTTATCGAGCCGTCCGCGGCCATCTCCGTGGCGCTGAGTCTGGGCTCGCTTATGGTGAAGTCTGTATAGCTCATGCCGTAGCCGAAGGGGTAGAGGGGCTCGAGTCCGGCATCAAGATACATCGTGGTGCATCCTGTGGAGGTCTGTCCGGCCTCGAGGGGTATCTCGTCCATCACTACCACCTGCTCTGTGGGGCGGCTCGTGTTCTTACGTGCATAATAGAGGGGTTCCTGTCCTGACATCACGGGGAGACACACCGGCAACTTTCCGCCGGGGTTGGCCTCGCCGCCGAGAAGGTTGGCGATGGCTGGTCCTCCCATAGTGCCCGGATGGAAGAGATAGATCACGCCCGAGCTGAGCCCACAGACATCCGGAATAGCCAGCGGGCGCCCGGCCATCACTATCGTCACAACGGGCACTCCTGTGGCCGCAAGCGCCTGGAGATATTCCTTCTGCGCTCCGGGGAGTGTGAGGTCGGCGCGGCTGTGGGCCTCGCCGCTCAACACGGCCTCCTCACCGGCGAAATAGAGGATGACATCGCTCTTTGCGGCTGCGGCAAGCGCCTTGCTGAAATCCGATGTCTTGTCGCGGCTGTAGGTCAGGCCCGGCTCATAGCTGACGGCTTTGCCATATTTCTCCTTCAGCGACACGAGCGGCGTTATTGTCCTGCTCTTCTCAAGGTCGAAACACCAAGTGCCGTTCTGGTCATGCTGAGCATCCGCCATAGGGCCTGTGACGAAAATCCTTTTCTTTCCCTGCAGGGGGAGAATCCCGTTGTTTTTCAGAAGGATGGCGCTCTCCTCCACTGTCTGCCGGGCTGATTCGAGCGCTTCGGGGGTGTAGAAGGTATTGGCTGTGGACATATCCACGTAAGGGTTCTCAAAGAGTCCCAGCCGGAATTTGAGACGCAGCACATTTCTCACCATCTCGTCAAGCACTTCCTCAGACACAAGCCCCTCCCTCACGAGGTCGGCCAGATTAGCGTCATAGGAATGCCCCTCCATATCCATGTCCACCCCGGCCAGAGCCCCTTTTAGGGCGGCGTCGCGCTTATCTTCGCAATATCCATGGTTTATCATCTCAGTTATGGAGTTCCAGTCGCTCACCATGAGCCCACGCCATCCCCATTTGTCGCGCAGGATGTCGCGCATCAGATAGCTGTTGCCCGAGGAGGGGAGGCCGTTGATGTCGTTGAAGGAGCACATGAATGTGGCGGCACCGGCCTTGGCCGCCGCCTCAAAGGGGGGAAGGTAGACATCATGCAGCAGCTCCATGGGAATCCATGTGGTGTTATAGTCGCGTCCCCCTTCGGCCGCGCCATAGCAGGCGAAGTGCTTCACACAGGCCGCCATCGTGCCGGGCTTCGAGAGGTCATCGCCCTGATAGCCCTTCACGGCAGCCACACCCATGGCGCCCGTGAGCACCGGGTCTTCGCCATATCCCTCGGCTATACGCCCCCAGCGACCATCGCGGGCTATATCCACCATCGGCGAGAAGGTCCAGCGCACCCCTGCGGAGGCCGCTTCACGCGCTGTCAGCGCTGAACCCTTTTCCACAAGCTGCGGATTCCAGGTAGCCGCCTGACCTAATGGTATGGGGAAGATGGTCTTGAATCCATGAATCACATCGCGTGCGAACACCAGGGGTATCCCCAGGCGGGTGTTCTCCACGGCATCTTTCTGGAGTTTATTGATTGTTGCGGGATCTACCTCATTGAGTATCGAGCCCACTTTCGCCTCCTTGATGGCCGAAACCATATATGGGGCGTATCCGGCGCCGGTATACTGGCTCAACTGCCCCACTTTCTCCTCAAGTGTCATAAGGTTCAGAAGGCTGTCGACCCTGCTTTCTATGCTGCCGGCGGCTCCGCAATTCAAGGAGGCAGCCATCAGAACCGCTGTTATTATTCCTGTTTTCATTTTTGATCAATTGTAAATAAATACTGTTGTCGACCCGGTTTATCTCACCATCGTCTTTATCGACACGGAGCGTTTCTCTCCTCTGGCTGTTATCACATAGATGCCTGCCGCAACTTCTCCCAGGTCAATTGTCTCCGAACCTGCGGCAACGACGTTTCCCAGCATGTCGCATGCTGTGAGCTCACATCCGGCGGCGCTTATCCGGCGTCCGTCCATCTCAAATTCCGGGGCATCCGAGGCCTGGAGCTTCTTCACCACGCTCTCCGATATCTCATCGCCGGGAATCTGCGCGTAAAGCGACTCGCCGGCATCACCTTTCTGATATACCTTTACGTAATTCACATACATCGACGCTTCCTGGCCGTTGGCCTCGTTGAGCGCCGTTATATCCCCGGCCTTATGTATGCCGGGAAAATTCCCTCCCACAGCCAGGTTGAAAAGTATGAAGTTCTCCTTGTGGAAATAGTTGCCGGCCGACCATTCGTTTTCAGGCTCGTTGGCCGGTATGTCCATACGGAAATATGGGGTCTGCATCGGATGCTTGTCAAGATCCACATACATAGCATAGCGGTTTTCATCCCATATCAGCGTGAAGAGATGGAATTCGCCGTCTTGAAGGGAATAGGATTTTGTGGCGTCCATGGCGTGCGAGGCGTTGGGCCATCCCTGCCCCCAATGGCAGGCTCCGTTGAAGAACCTGTCGGTGACACCGTTTTTTATCCCGTTCTGATGGCCCATCTCGAGGATATCGGTCTCGCCGCATTTCGGCCAGCCCACGGCATCATAGTCGTTGCCCATCATCCAGAAGGCGGGCCAGAGGCCGTTGGCTGTGGCCGGCAACTTGATGGAGGCTTCTATCTTGCCGTGGGTGAACGCGAAGAGGTTCTTGCTGTTGACGCGTCCTGACGTGAATGATTTCCCCTTATAGTCCTCCCGACGTGCGGTCAGGATGAGGCAGCCGTTTCCTTGTCCGTCATCGCCCACACGCACATTTTCATCGCGGTCTGTATAGTATTGCAATTCATTGTTGCCTCCTCCCGCGCCATTGATTTCGATGTTCCATCGGCCAACTTTGAGCTCTCCGGAGTCGAAAAGATCCTGCCACACGAGTTTATATCCCCCTGTTTCGCCGGAACCGTCCTGCGGCTCGGCAGCCGAGGCCGGAAGCGCCGCCAAAGGGAGTAGCCCTGCAGCAATCAAGTGATTTATGTGTCTGAGATTCATATGATGATATGTTTTATTTTAAGAATTTTCGGTTGTAAGGAGCGAAGAGAGAGTTTTTTTGTGAGAATAGGGAGAGAGAAATCTTATTGCCCGGCAGTGGAATTACGGAAGCCGGGTATCCTTCCGGAAGTGAGAAAAAACAGCCGGGCGCAGGATGCGTCCCGCACCCGGCTTGGAGTATATTTACCTGTAGATTGCTTATTTCACGATAACTTTGCATGAGCTGTTGCCGCTGCGGGCCACGTATACACCGGCTGCGGGGCCGTTTGTGCCGAGGGCCGCGCCTTCTGTGGCCTTCACGAGCTTGCCGCTCATGTCGTAAAGCTCGATGCCGTTGCCGCCGAGAAGGTTGATCACTTCGGATGATACCTGCCAGGCGAGATTTTCAGCCTCTACGCCTTCCACGCCGCTCCCGTTGCCGAGATTGTAGAGATAGCAGGCGTCAAGAGAAATGTTCTGACCCTGAACGCCACCGGCGAGAACGGCCAACAGATTGCCTGCCCAGACTTTGGAGGGGAGATAGTTGAAGGAGGGGCAGAGTTTCTTAAGGTCGGAGAAGGAGAGATCGATCCCCTGCCAGTCGCTGCCGGAGGCCGCGCCCACAGCCGGCATGATGTTGCCGTTGTCGTTGAAGGCCGCACCGACGGCGATGTTGGCGGGGCCGATGTTCTTGCCGGCAGGCTTCTCATCGCCGTTGGCGATTACGAATGCCACGGATGCGGGGGCGTTGCCGTTCGACATATAGCCGATGTGGAGGCGTGTGTCATCGTTCCAGGCTTCGGTGCTCACAGCGGCAGATGCAGCTATGTTGAGACCCGCGCCGCTCCAGCCCACGTTGCTCACGTTAAGCGATGTGTAGCCGTCGAAGTGCATGCCCACGCCCGGATAGGAGGAGTCGCCGCCGATGAAGGTTCCGTCCCAGACATACCAGTTGATGGTCTCTTCGTTGGGCTGGCAGGAAATCACCGTGGCTCCCTGCTTGCTGAAGCTGTCGATGGAGGAGGCGTCGAGAAACATCGGCCATACAGTGCTCACCTTGCCCTTTTCGAGTACCATACTTGTCTCAGGATTGCAGTTATACTGCGCGGATGCTGCGGATGCCACCATGGCAGCGGCAGCCAGAAGAGTAATTTTCTTCATGATTCTTGGTTTTTGGTGTTAATATTAGGGTTGATTGTATATATTTTTTATCTGTAGTGATATCCAGGAGACCTGTCCGGGCCGGGATTTCCGCAACGGCTCCGGAGGGTCTTCAGGAAAAATTCTTTAATAGCCGGGATTCTGCTCCATGGGATTCAGGTTGATCTCTTCCGAGGGAATCGGGAAGAGCTCATGTTTCCCTTTCACGAAGTTGGCCATCTCGGCGCGGGCCTCTTTGGTCTCTTTCACGGCATATGTGCCTGTTTCCTTATTCATGAGTTCATAGGCTATGCCCCAGCGCACGATGTCAAACCAGCGGTGGCCCTCCATGCCGAGTTCCACGCGGCGCTCATGGCGTATGGCCTGTCTGAGTCCTTCGGATGTGTCGGGATAGCCGTAGCCGGGGAAGGCGGGGAGCACTTCGGCTCCGGTGGCCATGGCTCTGGCTCTTGCACGCACCTCCTCGAGCGCCCATCTGGCCTCGCTCTGGCTCTTGCCGCTCTCCAGAGCAGCCTCGGCATAGAGGAGAAGTGCATCTGAGGCGCGCATAACCTTATAGTTGAGTGGCGCGCGGGAGTCATGGTCAAGCCCGGGGAAGGAGCCGCGTTCGGCATATGAGGTCTTGTAGTTGTAATAGGGGTTGCCCAGATAATTCACCTCCACCTCCTGCGAAGTGGCTGCGTCAAGCTGACCTATGGTAAGATCACGGCGTGGGTCGCCGGCCTCGAACTCGTCATACAGATCTTGCGTGGGATGGTTGAAGCCCCAGCCCTTGTTGGAGCCGAGCATCGAGGCTCTGGGGCGCGTCAGTATCGAGGTGAAGGTGCCGCGGGTGAAGCCGAATCCTTCGCCGTAGTCGCTCGTTGGCTCCGCCATGTATTGCACCTCGAACACGCTCTCGCTGTTGTTCTCTCCGGCCAGAGTGAAATTCTCCTGATAGTCGGCCATAAGGGTGTATTCCTTGCCATATTGCTCCTCTTTCCATTTCTTGCCCCAGGTGAAGGCATCGTCAAATCTGCCCATATAGAGATACACCTTGCAGAGCAGAGCCTGGGCGGCTCCTTTAGTGGCGCGGCCGGCATCTTCGGCCGGATATTGTGATTTGTTCCAGAGAAGTTTCTCGGCAGCTATCAGATCGGAGGCTATGTGCTCGTAGGTGGCCTCTTTGGTGGCGCGGGGCTGAGCCCAGCGGTCGCTCGAGTCTATCACGTTGTCGATCAGCGGAACTCCGCCAAACACGCGCACAAGCTGGAAGTAATAGAGCGCGCGCATGAAGTAGGCCTCGCCCACGAGGCAGTCGCGGCGCGATTCCGTCATGGTCTCATCGGGCTCCACCAAGGGCACCTGCTGCAATGCGAGATTGCACCTTATGACCCCCTGGAATTTCGCGCGGTAGTAATTAAGGAGAATACCATTGTTGATGTTCACCTTGAAGTTGTCGATGTCATAGGCATTGCCGTCGTCGGCCACATCCTGCCCCCCTTTCAGGGCATCATCGGATGCGATGTCGCCGATATACCATTCCGAGAAATAGCCTCCCGGGTTATATTCCCAGGCAACGGGCGCATAGCAGGCGTTCACTGTCTGGATGGCCACCGCGCCTCCGGTGAAGAAGTCATCGAAGTCTGTCTTGCCCGGAGCTTCCTCTTTCAGCCAGTCGTTGCAGGAGGTGAGAGTCAGGCTCCCTATGGCTGCAGCGAGTATCAAATATTTTGTATTCATGTCGTTTTTCAATATGTTACGTTGATACCGAAGATAAATGAACGGGATTGCGGATAGTTGCCGTAGTCAACTCCGTTGCTTACTTCGGGGTCGAATCCTTTATATTTCGTGATTGTGAAAAGATTGCTGCACTGCACATAGAAGCGGCAGTTCTCGAAGCCTGCCTTGGCGAGTATCTTCTTCGGCAGGGAGTAACCTATCTGAAGGTTCTTCAGGCGGAAGTAGGAGCCGGATTCCAGGAAGCGGTCGCTCGTGTAATAGTTGATGGAGTTGCGCGCGTTGGGGAGCGAGCCATCGGGGTTTTCCGCGGTCCAGACATCGGCCATTACAGGGGAGAGCACTGACGAGGCGCCATTGCTCTCAAGCTGCATGCGCTGCTGGTTATAGATCTTGTTGCCGCCAACGCCCTGGAAGAAGAGCTGAAGGTCGAAGTCGCGCCAGGTGGCTCCTAAGTTAAGGCCGTAGTTGAGCCAGGGTATCGAGGGTCCGAGGTCAACGCGGTCGTTGGAGTCTATCTTGCCGTCGCCGTTCACATCCGTATAGCGGGCATCGCCGGCGTGTGCAGGGATATCGGTGGCTGTGTATGAATGAAGATGCTGGAGAGCCTCTTCATCGCTGCGGTAGACACCCTCATATTTATATCCCCAGAAATAATTGAGGGAATGTCCTTCATCCACCACAAGCACACCATCGTAGTTGGAGCGTATTACGGAGCCGCCGTTGAGATGCGTCAGCTTGTTGTCGATGAAGGAGATATTGCCTCCGACATTATAGCTGAAATCGGAGCCGATGTTGTCGCTGTAGTTTAGGGTTATCTCGACGCCTTTGTTGCGCACCTGCCCCACATTGGCCATCGCCGCATAGCGGTTGCCTACATGGGCCGGGGCTATGACGGCCATCAGCATGTCTTTGGTGTCGCGCACGAACCCTTCCACAGAGCCGTTGAACTTATTGTTGAAGAAGCCGAAGTCGACACCTACGCTCCATTGCTCGGTGTTCTCCCAATGGCCCCCTTTATTCACCCAGGTCAGCACTGTGGCGCCATTGGCAAGCTGCTGGTCATAGCCGAACACGTAGTCCACAAACGTTGGGCCTTCGTTGAACATATTCAGCGTGAAGGCATCGTTGCCCACATTGTCGTTGCCCACCTTGCCCCATCCGAAGCGGAGTTTCAGCAGGGAGAGCGCGTTATAATTGTGCAGCCAGGATTCCTGGTCCATGCGCCAGGCCAGGGCGAATGAGGGGAAATAGCCCCAGGAGTGCTCTGGAAATTTGCTCGAGCCGTCGGCGCGGAAGTTGATTGTGGCCAGATAGCGGTTGTCGAAGCTATAGTGAAGGCGTCCGAGCCAGGAGAATCGGCGGTTGCGGCTCACACTGTCGCTTGGGCGGGAGAAGTTGTCGGTGACTTGCGAGAGATACCAGTTGCGGTCCACAGGATTCAGGATGTTGGAGCCGCTGCCGCCGATGCCGTAATATGAGTATTCCTCCACAGTCTGGCCCACCATGGCCGAGAAGTCATGCTTGCCGATGGTGTTGCTGTAGGTCAGGATGTTGTCTATTATATAGTTGTAGGCACGGCTCATGTCGGAGGCCAGGAAATTGTCTTCACGCTTGTCGTAGGCCGACACCTCATATGCCTCGGCAAAGCTCTTGTTGAGGGAGATGCGATAGTCGAAGCTGTATTGCGAACGGAATTTCAGCCCCTTGAGCGGAGTTATCTCGGCAAACACGTTCCCCACGAAGCGCTCCGTGCGGTTATGGGGATGGTTATAGCGGAGCATGCTGAAGGGGTTGGTGACATTGGTGAAGTTGGAGCCGGCTGCATTGCATCCGCTCAGGTCCTTGCCGAAACGGTTGACGCTCCCTTCTGGATATACAGTCGGGTCCCAGGGAGCCATGGCGAAGGCTGCCGAGAGCATGTTGGCCATGGGGCTGGCGTTGTTGTCGCCGCTTTCATAGGTGTTTTTAGCCACTCCGGCCATAAAGGAGAAGTTCTCTCCGATGGTGAGCCAGTCGGTGGCTTTATAGCTTGTGTTAAGGCGCGCTGTGGTGCGGCTATAGTCGGAGCCGATAAGTGTGCCCTGCTGCTTGAACCAGCTGGCGCTCATGGAGTAGGTGAAGCGCTCGCCGCTGCCATCGATAGAGAGATGGTAATTCTGTATCCAGGCATCGCGGAAAACCTCATCCTGCCAGTCTGTGTTCTGGCTCGCGTAGTCGAAGCCGGTGGGGTTCGTCTCCGGATCATACACTGTGGGATAATATCCGGAGGCTCCCACACCCTTGAAGGCCATGAGCCATTTGTTGAAGCCGTTTTCCTGATAATATTGTCTGGAGCGTTCGTTGGCATTTATATTAATATATGTGTCTGCAAACTGCCTGGCATCCATAACATCGAGCTTGCGCCAGCGCTGCTGGATGCCGGCATAGGCCTCAAGCGAGATGCGGGCCCTGCGGTTGTTGCCCCCGGTGCGTGTGGTGACGATAATCACGCCATTGGCGCCACGGCTGCCGTAGATTGCTGTGGCGGAGGCATCTTTCAGAATTTCCGTGCTCGCGATGTCGTTGGGCGAGAGAAAGCTGATGTCATCGGTAATTACGCCGTCAACCACATATATAGGTGAGGAATTGCCTGTGTTGCCCACGCCGCGGATGCGCACTTCGGCTGCCGCGCCCGGGCGCCCCGTCATGGAATTCACCGTGACACCCGCTGCCTGACCCTGAAGCGCATTCGCCAGTGAAGGGGAGGGGGTCTTCTTAAGTTTCTCAGACGATACAGAGGTCACAGACCCTGTGAGGTCGCTCTTTTTCATTGTGCCGTAGCCCACGACCACAACCTCATCCAGCTCGTTGTTGCCGCTCAATGTGATGTCGAGTGTGCCTGCCTCTTTGATTTTCTTTTTGACAGGCTCACATCCCACATATGAGAACTCGAGTGTCTGCCCGGAACTCACATTAATGACATACTGGCCATCGATATCCGTGACGGTGCCTGCCGATGGATTCTCAAGAACCCTCACGGTGGCGCCGATAGCCGGCTCGCCATCTTCGGCCAGAATCACAGTGCCGCTCACCTTGAGCTGGGCCCATGTGCTGATACTCCCGATCAGCATTAATAATAGTAAACAGATTTTTCTCATGCCACGAAAGGTTAGAGTATTGTTTTATAAAGAAGGTTAGTTTTTCTATTTTCACCGATAATCCTGAGCCAGGACTCTGCCGACTCGGAAATCACGCTGCAAAATTAGCTCCTCTTATCATTACCCGCAATAGCTAAAATGTTAAAATCCCCACTCAAAAACTCTACATAATAAATTCAACACCCCTACAATACCCCTACAAATGGATTTTAAGATAATGAAATACAGATGGATAATGAAAAATATGTTTTACAACACATTTTTGCTTATGCTCACATCCGCGCTTTTTTCATATCTTTGCACCTGGATATGTTTCTCCACCTCTTCATGACGATTATTATCTCCTCGATACTTATGACCGAGATGCTCCATATCAGACACCCCGAAGTTTCACGCACCATTTGCATGAGGTTGCTTCTCATGCTGACGATCCTTTGTTTTGCAAATGGAGCCGTGGCCTCTTACCCCCTCGTAAGGAATTTTCCCAAAAGTCTCCATGAAGGAGGCTCGCAAAACTGGGCGATCGCCTGCGACACCCTCGGCAGGCTCTATTTCGGAAATAAGCACGGGATGCTCATATATGACAGTGACAAATGGATACTTCACGGCGTAAGAATGGGCTCCACCGTGCGCTCGCTCCTGCACGACCGGGTAAACAACCGCACTTATACCGGGGCTTCCGAGGAGTTCGGCTTTTTTCAGTATGATAAAAAGCAAAACGGCCTCGTCTACATCTCCATTTCCGAGAAACTCCCCAAAGACATCGGCTCCTTCAAGGAGGTATGGAACATCTTCTCCACCCCGGATGGCAACATATGGTTTCAGGCCGACAACCACCTCTTTGAGTATGACGGTAATTCTATCAAGACCTTCAATATACACGACCGAATCACCACTTCAGCCCTGATCGACGGCAAAATTCTTCTCGCCACAGCGCATGGCGGAGTCTCGGGGTTCAATCATGGTCTGCTCAATGAAATACCATCAGGTGACCTGCCTCCGGATGCAAAGATTGTCAGGATCCTTCCTTACCTGAACGCCGTGATGCTCGTGACGGAAAATCATGGCCTGTTCGTCATGGAAAACGACTCAATCAAAAGCCTCGATTTCCACGACTCCGGATTCCTGAAGGATTCGCAGGTGTTCTGCGCCACAATGAAGGGCTCCAGTTATGCCTTCGGCACAGTGAGCAACGGCGTGATGATACGCGATATAAATTCCGGGCTTACTACTTTCGCCAATACAGAGACCGGACTGCAGAACAACACCGTGCTCTCTGTTGAATTCGATGATGACGACAATCTTTGGCTCGGCCTCGACAATGGCATTGATCTTGTGCAGACAAATCTCCCTTACTACAGTCTGCTGGGCTCTAACTCACGTTATGGTGCCGGCTATGCCTCACTGCTTTTCAACAATATCCTTTTCCTCGGCACTAACCAGGGACTCTTCACGATGCCTTATTCAGAATCATCTCCTCCCCGCCTTCCTCCCCTCAGGACGCTCGCAAAAGGACAGATATGGAGCCTGTCGCAAGTTGACGGCCTCATAATGGTATGCGCCGACTCCGGATTGTATATAGGCAATGACACATCCATGACCCGAATCCCGGGCATACCGGGAGCCTGGTTCGCCCGACAGCTCCCCGGCAACCCGGACTTCATCCTCGTCTCCACCTATGACAGATTCTATTTGCTCCGCCGCGATGGTTCATCATGGAAAAACGCAGGACCTGTGGAGGGGTATGACGATATCGGCGGCCACTTCTATCTTGACCCTAACGGTGAAGATATCTGGATAGCTCACTGGCTCAAGGGCATCTACCGGCTCAGACTTGACGCGCCCCACGCAAGATTCGTGGTGGCCGAGTTTCTCGACAATTCAAAGGGACTCCCTCTCTCCCGGAATTTCGGCCTTTCCTCTTATAATGGAGCCCCCATAATCATTACCGACAAGGGGTTCTCACGTTTCGACCCCAGAGGTGGAAAAGTAGTCCCCTTTGACGAGCTCAACAGGATCCTCGGCTCGCCTCACTTGCCTTTGCTCCACCAATCGCCGGATGGCGACATATGGTGTATATTCGACAATAACGTGCTCGTCAGAAACCGCGATATCTCCGGCAACCATATCATCGACAGCATTTCTTTCTCCCCTCTGGCCCGCCGCTTGATACCTGGCTTCGAGAATCTCAACTTCCTATCCAATAATCACCTTATACTCTCATCGCAGGAGGGGTTCTTCGACATTGACCTCAATGCAGCACCCCGCAACAAGAGCCAGCGAAAGGTGATGCTGCGCTCAGTGGAGGCATATGGCGACAGCTCGCTGACCGACCATCCCCATGAATCAGGACGCACCCTGATGAAAACACCATACTCGATGAACTCCCTGAAAATCGAGGCCGTAAATCCGGAATTCCGAAACGATAACGCAGTGACCTACAGCTTCAAACTCGAAAACTACGACTCCGGATGGAGTGATTTCTCTCCTTTGTCGCATAAGGAATACACTCATCTGCCCGAAGGCAACTACACCATTAGGGTCAGAAGCTTCAACAATTTCACCCGCCTGATGTCGGAAAGCTCTTTCCATATATCGGTTAGCGCCCCATGGTATAGGTCTATCATCGCCTATATCATATATTTCCTCACATTCTGCGTCGGCGCTTGGTTTGCATATAAATATATCAAAGAGGCTTCACTGAAGGCCTCTCGTAAAGTGGCAAAAGAAAACGAACGCGAACTCGAGAACATGCGCCGGAAGGCGCGCGAGGAATCCCTGATGAAAGATTATGAGATAGCCGAGCTCAAAAGCCGTCATCTTGAAAACGATGTGCAGCATAAAGCCGAGGAACTCTCCAACATCACCATGAACGTGATGCGCAAAAACGAAATCCTGCTCGACATCTCCGAACGCCTCAGCCAGCTCGAAAAGAACTCCCCGGGTGAAGCTGCCTCCAGACAGGTATCCAAGATTCAATCCATCATCAAGGAAAACATAAAGCGAGACGATGACTGGAAAAACTTCATCCGCACCTTCGATGCAGCCTATGGCAACTTCTCCAACTTCCTCCAGGAGAAGCACCCCGGACTCACGCCGACGGAACTGCGCGTATGCTGCTACCTCATCATGGGTCTCAACACAAAAGAGATAGCCCATCTATTCAACATCACCCCCCGCAGCGTGGAGATGACGCGCTACAGGCTCCGCAAAAAGATCGGCCTCCCCCGCGAAGCCGGTCTGAGTGACTACCTCAACACCCTCTTCAACGAAAGCAAGTCCCTCCGCCCATAAGGCCGATATCCCTCCCCAGGCTCTAAAATGGCAAGCAAGATGCCTTGTTAACCTATATAATTCATACTCCAGCACTCGTAGAGAATGAATGTCGGCATGATG
>X363_Desmarests_Spiny_Pocket_Mouse__coassemble_564_pt1 | contig 21467 bp, 23 predicted proteins | sample X363_Desmarests_Spiny_Pocket_Mouse__metabat2_high_PE_001 | metagenome-assembled genome bin X363_Desmarests_Spiny_Pocket_Mouse | reverse complement strand
CACCAACGGTATGTATGAGAATCCGGCAATCGATCGTCTTGTAAAGAATCAGGAATGGCTTTGCCCGATCCACACCGATAGATTGCAGAGCAGCGCTTATTATTCCCCCTCGAAGGATATAGTGGTTGTGCCTATGAAAAATCAGTTCAATATTGGTGATTCTCAGGAGGAAGTCTATCAGGGAGGCATGAAGTATTATTCGACTCTACTCCACGAGATGACTCATTCCACCATGACCCCGGAAAGGCTCAACCGTGAAACCGGAGGCCGCTTCGGTGACGCAAAGTATGCCAAGGAGGAGCTTGTGGCAGAACTCACGGCAGCCATGATTGGCAATTCTCTGGGTTTCGACTCAAAAATCACAGATGATTCCGCAAAATACATTGACTCGTGGATAGGGGTTCTTAAAAAGGAACCGAAATTCATAGTCTCTGTCATGGCCGATGTCAACAAAGCCTCTGATGTTATTTTCAACCATATTGATAAGCAGCGCATCGCTCTCGGGGAGTCTCCTTATCTTATCAATAATGACCCTAACCAAAAGATCAGTGAGGTCTCGCCGATAAAAAATGCCTCTATTGTCAAGACAAAAGATGGGGATTTTGCTCTTCGAGCCTCTTTCGAGGGGAAGGAACTCGGCATGAAGTCTATTGATGCCGGCGCAGCGAAAACTTATTTCCGTCTAACTGATTTCAAGGAGAAAAACGACTTCCTGAATCTCCTTGTCAGGAAAAATTTTGAACCTGAGATTAGCAATTATTCCAATAAACAGACCCATACCAAAACCCTTGGTATATAAAATTCTTCGAGATGGCGGACTATAAACTGAATTTCAAAGATATGAAGTGCCATGTGGGAATCGATGATGTCGCTTATTCCCTCGGCTACCGCCTTGACCGCAAGGCCGGCGTAGGGCGCTATATTGAACTTGTGCTCGGGAGCGGAAATGAGAAGCGTGACACCATTATTGTCAGCAATCACCGCGATAAGTCTGCCCAGACTTTCTTTAGAAGAGACGGCTCAAAGGGTGATGTCGTGACTTTCATCAAGGAGAATCTGAATCAGTTTTCCGTTGAAGGCAAAGATGATTGGCAAAAAGTGGCTAAAGTCATGGCTAATTTCGCCAATATGCCAGTCCCGGATTATAGCGACCGCAATTTTGTCAAGACGGCTAAGGAGACTCTGAAATTTAATCCTGATAGATATGATGCAAAGCCTGTCAATCTTGAATATATCCCCATTATTTTCTCACAGCGTGGAATTACTGCAGGAACAGTCGGAAAGTTTGCGCCTTTTATCTCAATAGTGCGTGATTTGGGAAATCCTAACTTCAAGGGGTTCAATATCGGGTTCCCTTATACTGATCCAGTGAGCGGCTCTATCGTGGGTTACGAACTCCGGGGTCTTAATGGGTTCAAGTCCAAAGCTGCCGGCACAAATTCAAGTTCCGCCGCCTGGATTGCCGACCTTTCTCATGGAGATTGCATGAATGTCTCTAATGTTTTCTTCTTTGAATCGGCTTTTGACGCTATGGCCTTTTATCAGCTCAACCGCCTTAAACTGGGCGATGACATAGCGCTTGTTTCCCTCGGTGGCTCATTCTCTGACAATCAGGTCAGGGGGATTCTTCAGAAATTTCCTAACGCGAGAGCTAACGATTGCTTTGACAATGACCTTGCAGGGAGAGTAAATGGTTTGCGCCTTATCAGTATTGTAGAAAATATTCCGCTTAAGATTCAGAAACATGATTCCGGTCTCAAGGTTGCCACAAAAGACAAATCTTTTATTCTGGACGCAGACAGACCCCTATATGCAGAACTGGATAAATTCATTTCCGTAAGACATAAGATTGGACGAAGTGTGCCTCCCTCTAATTTCAAAGATTGGAATGATTGCCTTATGGGTAATCGTCTCAAACCGGACTTCTCTCCTGACAAACATGACCGGAACGAAAATCTCTCAAATCAGCGTAAATCTTCTTTCAAACTCTAATATCCGGAGCAATGAATATCAGACTTAGAAATATCGCAGCTGCAATTGCAATTCTCTTTATGCCTTCAATGGCAACCGCCCAGGTGATTCAGGTCGATCCTACCCTGACAGCAACCATCATAGGCCAAACTCTGCAGTATAAGGAGATTCATAAAAAGAGGAAGAAGATTCAGGAGCAAATCATTGCCGCCGAAGCTGCCGTTACTTTGGCCATGGACAGGGTGCATAGTGTCGAGGACAAGATGCTGAAATATCTTTCGGAGGCACAACATGCAATGAGTAATCTATATCAGTTAAAACGTGCAGCCGAATTGGTGGCTAAGGAAATTCCTCATAACATTGCCGAATTGGGCAAAGCCATTCCCCATAACCTCAAAGGCACCGCCATTACCGCACTGGTATCTGACGAAATCAAGGATGTTTCCGAACAAATGATGGCTCTTTACCCCTTCATGAAGCAGCTCGTTACTTCCGGAACCTATAATGTGTCGGGGAGTGATGGCAAAGCGGAGAAACATAAGGTCAATCTTCTTAACTCCGCTGAAAGGTATTATATCGCAAACGAAGTACTCCATCGTCTGGAGACTATCAATATAGACCTCTATATCCTGACCTGGCAAGTCAAGACCATGAGCTGGGGCAGACTGTGGTTCGGCCTTGATCCTGATGGTTGGATCACAATAATGTCCGGCAAAAATATTGCTGAAGCTCTTATAGGACAATGGAAAAACCTTTAATCTAACTTCATTATGAAAATTTCAACTAAGATTATAATGTGTAGCTGCGGAGTGATGGCCTTTGCATTCACTTTTTATGGCTACTACAGCTATTTCAATACACCTGTCAGACTCGCGCCGGAAGCTGCAAAGACAGCGCTGCTGACTCTTTCGGAGAATCCGGATGCCATAGAGATAAAAGCAGTCAGCAAGCCCGACAGTGTCTTTGGCAATTCATATATATCGGAAAATGAGATGGTGTCTTTGGGTAGCATTCTGATGAAGGCCGACAAGTCTTTACTCTCCGATGATGAAACGCTGGATCGAAATGCCATGGATGATTATCTTGAAAAGATGATGCCCCTGATGAATGAACTGCGCATGGCTTCGACTCCCCAATATCAGGCTAAAGACAAGCCTGAAAAATTCTCCGGATGGAAAGTCAAGATTGAATATACCAAGAAAAATGAAGAGGGACTTAAGAATCATTCCGAACGTTGGTTTATCATTGATAGATCGGGGAAATTTGTAGTAAAATCTTTTGATGTTCCTCTTGATTGATTTTGCATTATGAATATTTAAATAGGTAAACTATATGATTAAGCACAGAATAATAAATAAAGTTTTTTCATTGTCGGTTGTTATAGGTTCTGTTTTATTCTCTTCTTGCCATTGCGACCATGAGGATGAACCCTCCATTCCGTTCAAGGTAGGACACGTGCTTTGCACTGACGGCAGCATCATGTCGTTATGCAATTACGTGAAATCTTCGAAGGAGGCAGTAGGTATTGTTTTTCACGTGAATGATGTCGTCTCCGATGGGGTCTTGGGGTACGCCATCTATATCACGCAACCTGAGTCTGCCTCCTTCGCTGACTTTTGCGGAGTTGCCCAGGGCACTTCTGCTTCCCTTACGGAACTCGATGGAAATACCAATACTTATTCTCTATATAAAACAGCTGACGTGAATTCCCCGATGGCGGATATGGTGTTCAACATGTGGACTTACGGCCAGTCTGCCTATATCCCTTCTGTGGCTGAATTAAGGCTGCTCTATGCCAACAAGGATTTTGTAAACGAAAGGCTGCTTGCGGTTGGGGGAGACCCCATTTCTGATGAAAGCGGTGATTGCTGGATCTGGTCTTCTACTGAAGTGGCCGGCCAGGAGGATAGCAAGGGATGGCTCTTCTCTATGAATTATGGAGATATTCATGAAACGCCGAAGGATCAGAACCATGTGGTCAGACCAATAATCGCTATCCGGAAGTAACAATCTTTCAATTCTCTATTCTTATGAATGTTTCACCCAAATATAACCACATATGCCGCCAGGGATTGTTGCTTATGCTCTTCGGCTCTTTGTTAGTGTCATGCAGCAAGGATATTGAGCCGGATGAGGATTACTGTCTGCGTGAGGACAACCGCGACCTCGTGTGTCTCAATCTCGCTGTGCAAAAGTCTATGTTCACATACAAGAATCTTGATATAGATGACGAGAACAATGTGACCATATCAAGAAGCGCGGAGAAGGAGGAACCTCATATCCGCTATTACATCAACGTCTATCCGGCTGACTGTGATGAAAAGGCCAAACCTATTTATTCCACCACAACCACCGAACCCCAGATAACCCTCTCACTCCCTATCGGCAAATGCCGGGTTATCGCATGGGCTGATTATGTGACAAATGATGATGGCTTCAGCAAGTATTTCCACACCGATGATTTCAGCGACATGCTCCTTATAGACAAATATGACTACACGGCCAACGACCCTTATAAGTCTTGTTTCTTATGCAGTAAGGATGTCACGGTGTCTTATAAGACCCCGCTTATCGATATGAAATTGATGCCTTTGATGGGGCAATACAGAATCGTGGCCTCTGACCAACCGGATTATGAGGTAGGAAAGATCCTTGTAAGCTATCCTTCGGGAGTGGCAGCTTCCGTAAATGCCTTTACCGGGAATATCTGCCATGTCTGGCAGGATGTGTCCTTCAAATCCGAATGCGACAGTTATGTTGTCTTTGACAATATACTGGCCGAAAAGGCTGAATCGGAAATACATCTCGCCATCAAGGTTTTTGATGAGGATGGGAGACTCCGGGCTTACAGAAGGTCTATCAAATTCCCTATCGTCAGGCAGGGAGTCACAACGGCAACTACTAATGTCTTTACCCTTCTTGAAGATGAGAATCCTGGAGACAATCCGGGAACTGAGGGAGGTGGCCAAGCGGGCATCAATGACAAATATGATACAACATATATCATCACCTTTTGAAAAGTTGTTTTCAACTTAATATATCAATAATCTAATCATCAAAATTTTAAAACTATGAAGAAATTTCTTCTTTCCGCACTTTCGTGCGCGTTGCTGACCATCATGACGGCCTGCAACAGTGAGGAGGATATGCCGGCGCCCGTCCAGGGAGACCATTCCTCCCAAATCGCTGCTACCTTCCCGAAGGGATCCGTAGTCAAGGAACTCAAACTCAACATCCCCGAAAAACAGAGATCAAGATCCGGTATCGGCGAATTAGATGCCACACTTCCTCTTTGGGATGTGTTCAGCAATGATGAAAAGGAGGTATACGTCAGATTTGGCGTCTACCTGTCTAACGGAGAGTTGTATTACACTAATGAAGGCAAATACGCATCGAGCAGTAAAACCCAGAATTTTCAATTCCCAGTACCTGTACCCAAAGATGGAGATGGGGGTGTGGGGGAAGTCTTTGTCTGGGTTGACAAAATCGGCAATAGTGATGGCTACCGCATTGACTGGGAGAAAAAGACCGTTACACTTAATGAACAAACGACAGCAACGGCAGATATGTCCAGACTCGGCGATGCATGGTGCGCAAAAATAACCGACCTTACAGCCGAAAACACCATCCTCAAACGGCCATTCGTTCAGGTAAACATCATCTCGGATGAATTACAGATCGATGGTGTTGCCAAACTTTTTGAATCAGGTTGCCATACGAAACTCGGTTTAGTAAAAGATACCAGTACTGAGATACTTGGTGATGACAATGGAAGTCTTTTAAAATTGCCCCACACTTGGCATTGGGATTCTGACACATTCGATTTCGCACCTGCTGTTATTCCAGGCTGCATAAACAGAAATGAGTTCTTCTCCAATGGCAGTTATAAAGCAGAATGGCTGGGCGAAGAATGCTTCACCTATTTTGCCCTCATGTACCTATTCGCTCCTTCAGAAGAAAAGGGATGGGTTGATCAAAATGGAACTAAATATGATAGAATTGCATTTACCTTTAAGCCCGCTGACAAAACATCTTATGAACATAACACCAATGATTGGTTCCTTACTCCATCTCTGCCCGACATGAAAGCCAATCAGCGCCTTCTTATCGTCGCAGGAAGTGAATCTTATGACGGCAATGGATTTTTCACCAATCATAAATACTTCAATACAACAATCGACAATTTATATGACGTTGATAATGACTATCAGCAAAATGTTTATGACATTGAACACCCTTTATATTGACCGTTTTTCTTGGAGATTCCCTTAATCCCTTTATATTGATGACATCAGCTCTGACAAGCCATTGCGTCAGGGCTGATGTCTTTTTATACATCCCTTTTACCATATAGCAGTAAGATTTCTAAAACTGCGCGCGTGCGCAAAGCAGGATTCCACGCTGGGCTATTGGGACAAGGCTACAGATTCAGCCTACCGCCTTCGCTCTGAAAGACAGTTAACTTAAAATAGAGTGAGGCCAGGGTTCCCTCCGGGGCGTTGCAGACTCGGCCGTCAATGCTTCGCTATGCTGCGCAACGCTACGCAATGCCTATGGGTTTCGCTTCGCTTCACCCATACCTCTGTTTGCAACTAACTCAGGCTTCACTCTATTTTAAGTTAACTGTCTCCCAGGCTTCGGCCTATGGCTGAATCTGTAGCCTTGTCCCAATAGCCCAGCGCAGAATCCACTTTTGCGCAGGGCTGGAATACATGGCTCCGCTTGACGTATTTGAAGATTATGATTGCTCAGACTGCCGGCAACCTGTTTTTCCCATTGTTTCACAAAGGGAAAACAGGTTGACTTTTTCCGGAATACTTTATAGCCAATCGCGGTTGGAACGAAAGAAGGGGATAAATAAAGACTTCTCCACAAGTGTTTACACACTATAGGAGAAGCCTTTATTTATCCCCTTCCTTCGTTTGGGGAAATACCAAGCATTAAATGCCGGACAACGATGCGCTGCTGCCATCGACGACTATTTGGCCGAAATTCCTCTCATGTTGACTCAGCCAATATAAGAGAAATCTCCAAACCGATGAAATACTAATCTTTAAGTAAACCAAAAGGGAGAAAAACATCAAATCCTTGAAGCCTGACTCTAATGGACTTTCATTTCAATTTAGAGAGAATTGAGAAGTCCAAAGAGGTTTCAAGCTTCGATATTGTTCCGAGAGATAAATTTTCCCTCCCTTTCAATATTTTTGACACATATTGTTGACTGCATCCCATACGCTCTGCAAGGGTTGCCTGACTCATCCCCAACTCATCCATTCTCTTTATGGTTGCAAGCGCTATACTAAGAGAGTACATCAGCCAGCTCTTGTTCTCCCTACGGAACTCCGCTTGCTCCCTCCATTTACTTTGGGTGGGAGAAGCATATTTCTTTAATTTTTCTGTTATAGAATCCATAAAAGTATATCTTTCTTTAAGGTTCCTTCATATAATAATTAAACCCCTCATCATCGATAATTCCTTCATCAAGTAAGAAATTTCTGACAAATTCCAGTCTCGTTAACTCTTGCAGTGTATGTTTTCTCTCCTGCATAGTAGCAGTCAACTTTATAGCTCCACCTGTTATGATATATTTGCCTGGAGAAAGTCTGATAGCATACAATCTAAGCCATGAGGCATGTCGATTATATTTCCCTTTTGCTTTTTCCTTACCCAATATCATTTCCGCACTTCTTGACGGCTCAAGATGCCTGAATACTTTATCCAAGTCAGCATCCTCATTAATGTCAAGTATGAGACATTGCAATCTGTCAGCATCCTCAACCGTATCATATATGGCCTGATTCAAATCTGTTATCTTGAAGTATGATTCCAAATCTTCAATATTGGCAGAAAAGAAGTCAGACAACCAAGTTGCATTTGTCCATCTTTCAAAAGTAATTGACAAAATATTATCAGCATCACCTTCATACCTGACAGCCCACAACCGACCATCGTTTGTAATATCATCAAATGTTATCATCCTTCTAAATTTTTTGCAAAGATAATAAATATTCATCATATTCACAACTAAGAAGTTGTGAATATTTTCAAAAAATTAATGTTATACAACATATGTCTCATCACGCAAAATAGGTAAACTTTATTTTTATTTCGCAAATATTTTTAGTAATTTTGTATGCAAATAATAAAGTTGTATTATTCCTATGAAAGCTAAAGTAATCACTATCGCAAATCATAAGGGTGGAGTGGGGAAGACCACTTCCACGGCCTCTATCGGCATGGGGCTCGCTCTGACGGGACACCGCGTGCTGCTTATTGACCTCGATGCACAGCAAAACCTCTCTTTTACTCTTACCCGGATTGAAGACCCGGACAAGAGCGTTTACGATTCGCTTGTGCGCGACATGCCACTGCCCATTGTTAAAATCAATGAACAGCTTGACCTCGTGCCGGCCTCACTTGAATTGGCAAGAGCCGAAATCGATATGTCTACAAAAATTGCCCGTGAGGGAATATTGAAATCACTTCTTGAGGAGCATATCGAAAATTACGATTACATCATCATTGACTGCCCTCCTTCTTTGGGCATAGTCACCACTAACGCCCTCGTGGCTTCGGATGAGCTTTACATCCCCCTCACGGCTGAAGCTCTCCCTTTAAAGGGGCTTACAATGCTCGATGATGTTGTTCTTGAAGTCCGCAGACGAGTCAATCCGAGCCTCCGACTCGGAGGAGTATTCTTCACCCGATACAACAACCGCAAGCTCAATAAAGAAGTGGTCAGTATGATTGAGGCGCGTTATGGCAATTTGGTGTTCAAAACCAAAATCCGCGAGAATATAGCCTTGGCTGAAATGCCTCTTTCCGGCCAGTCTATTTTTGAATATGACCCGAAAAGCAACGGAGCTGCCGACTATATGGCTTTGGTAAAAGAAATCATTAACCGGAATCACTTATAATCCCTTTTCATACTAAAGATATCATGGCAAAAAAGAATATAGCATCCCTGATGAACGGACTGATGGGAAATGAAATTGAGAACACGATTCAAAATATAGAGACAACCGAAGATATATCTCCTGTCACGGTAGAGATGAAAGAAAACCTTGAAAAGCGCCGCCGTCAGAATGTTGGCAGGCCTGAAAAAGGGAAGGAGCGTAACCAGAAAAATGAAATCCGCGCCACTTTCATTGTTGATCCCGGACTTATCCGGAAAATCAAGTATATTTCCCTCGTGGAAGGCAATCTATTAAAGGATGTGGTAAATGAAGCACTCACTGCCTATATATCCTCATGGGAAGAAAGCAACGGCAAAATCAATCTCCCGAACTCAAAATAATACGACCATGGCAAAAATCACCGTCCAAAATACGTCAATTACTGTGCTCAATATGGAAGAGCAAGATTACATATCCTTAACAGACATGGCTTCTGCAAAAGAAGGCGATAGTCGGTCTGCTGATGTGATCAAGAATTGGATACGCAACAGATATACCATTGAATTCCTTGGTACATGGGAAGTAATACATAATCCTCATTTCAAAGTGGTCGAATTTGACCACTTTAGAATGAGTGCCGGACTGCCGTCTTTTGTATTGAGTGCATCTGAGTGGATTGAGAAAACCAACGCAATAGGATTGGTGGTTAAAAAAGGAAGATATGGTGGTACTTATGCTCATAAGGATATTGCTTTTGAATTTGGATCTGCTATAAGTGTACCTTTCAAGCTCTATCTCATTGAGGAATTTCAAAGACTAAAATCAGAGGAACTGAAACTTATTGGTTGGACTGCGAAACGTGAGTTGTCGAAGATTAACTACCGCATACACACCGATGCCATCAAACAGAACCTTATTCCAGCGGAGGTCACAAAAGCACAGGCGAGCATTATCTATGCCAATGAAGCCGATGTGTTGAATGTGGCAATGTTCGGCATGACAGCTAAACAGTGGAGGGATGCGAATCCTAACCTAAAAGGTAATATCCGCGACTATGCCTCGATCAACGAACTTATATGTCTATCCAATATGGAGAGCCTTAATGCAGTATTCATCGAGCAAGGAATTCCTCAATCGGAGCGTCTTGTTAAACTTAATCATATCGCCATTCAACAGATGAGAGTTTTGGAGGGCGAAGACACAGACCGAAAACTACTGAAATAAATTTCTGCTCTGATTTCAGATTATACCCTAAATTTCTTCTTCCTTTTACAACACCCGAATGTTATATCATACTTCGGGTGTTGATTTTCATATTCAAATAAAACATTCCTATGGTATGGATATAAAATTAGACCACTGACTTACTCCAAAATTAGACCACTCGTTAGACCTCCGGTTAGACCACTCATTAAGATTTTAGTCATCTGACTATCTCTTTAACCCATATACACACTTTTTATTAGACCACCCATTAGACCACTGACTTACTCCAAAATTAGACCACTCGTTAGACCTCCGGTTAGACCACTCAAATATAATCATTTTGCCCCATTAATTCCGTGGGATGTGTACTTGAACGGTTAATTAATTGAGATTCACCATAGCAATAATTCTATAGTGGAATCGGGTACGGGCAGCCCTCGGGGGCTGCCCGTACTTTGATTATCAGGCCGTTAACCCATCTAAGCGCGTGTTTCTCAGTTATTTATAATTTATAATTCACGTGATTTAAAGTGAACATTTACGCACTTTTGCGAATAGGGCAGAGCCGTTTTTTGTACCTTTTTTACATCAAATCCCGATCATACCTTTTTCAGGTCGGGAAGGAATATGGCCACTATTCCTACAAGGGGTGAATAGGAACAGAAGCGGAATACAGCCTCTATTCCGTAGGTATCAGCAAAATTTCCTATTACTGCCGAGGCTATTCCACCTATGCCAAAAGCAAAACCGAAGAATAGACCCGAGACAAGCCCGAGATGATTCGGTAGTAATTCCTGTGAGTATAGCAATATGGCAGGAAAGGCCGATGACAGCATGAAGCCGGCGGCAAAGCTGCTAACCACCGCCCACACCAACGACACATGCGGAAGCAACAAGGCAAAGGGAGCGGCGCCGAGTATCGAGGCCCATATCACAACTTTTCGGCCGTAGCGGTCTCCAAACGGGCCTCCAACCAGCGTACCTACTGCCGTGGAGCCCACAAAAATGAAGAGCAGTAGCTGAGACGTTGAGACTGAAACGCCGAATACTTCAATGGCGTAAAATGTGTAATAACTTGTCATGCAAGCCATGTAGATGTATTTCGATATTATGAGCACCATCAGTATGGCCACCACCACTGCGGTTCTACCCTTGGTAAAAGGCATCGGTTTGCTGATGGATTGACACGCGGCAATCCTCTTCTGCTCTTTTATATAGAGACGGAACCAGCTCACTATCCTCCCCATCACAATAAACGCTATGACGCTAATTGCCAAAAACACCAGGACCCATCTTCTGCCGTGATGCGCGACTATAAGTGACACCAGCAGGGAGCCGATGGAGCTTCCGAAATTACCCCCGACCTGAAATACCGACTGTGCGAGTCCTCTCTTGCCGCCACTGCATACCGATGCTATCCGGGAAGCCTCGGGGTGCATCACAGAAGACCCGAGTCCGACCATCGCCACCGTAATCAGTAACATGAGCAATGAATTGACGAAAGCCAACATGGCAATGCCACTTGTGGTGAACGCCATTCCCATCCAAAGGCTCCATGGCTTGGGATGCTTGTCGAATACCAAACCAACCACAGGTTGGAATATTGAAGCCGCAATCTGGTAAACCAGGGTCACAAGGCCTATCTCTGCGAAACTCAAGCAGAGCTCGCTCTTGAGCATAGGATAGAGTGCGGTTATTACAGCTTGAAGTGTATCATTGCAGCAATGCGCCACACACAGACATATCAAAAGCCCCATTGGAACAGATCCCATCTGAGACTTCAATTTTGCAATCAAATTCATGATATTGGTGATAAGTTCATCCACCGAATGATTATTTTGCGTTGAACTGACGGGTTGTGGGGTCATAGATGAAACCTGCTTTGTATAGGGCAGACTCTATGGCCGATGCATCGAGGTCTTCGCGCAGGCAGAGATTTTCAAAATCCATTCCTTCATCGCGCATTTTCATGTTTATCACGCTATATAGCATAAATGGGTCCTTTGGAAGATTCATATCATCAGTTATATTTGCGAGTTTTTGTTTTTTTAGTTAATTTTGAACGAATTTAATACTTAATCTCGAAAAATGAAAAAATCCGCATCAAGCTATAAACGGGCGATAGCTGCCATATGTTGCATATCCACGATGGTTTCTGCATTTTCTTGCACTTCGGCCATCATATCAGCCAACGCATCGGCGTCCGGAAGGCCTATGCTATGGAAACATCGCGACACTTCCACCACCGACAACAAAGTGGAATACATCCCGGCATCGGAAGGAGCATATGCTTATGTGGCTCTTTTCAATTCCAATGATTCCAAACTCGAGGAAGCCTGGATAGGAATGAATGAGAAGGGGTTTGCCGTGATGAACACAGCTTCTTATAACATCAAAGATGACAAGGTGCCCCAGAAGCAGATGGATAGAGAGGGCTTTGTGATGACAGTTGCCCTGCGCCATTGCGTCACAGTCGGAGATTTCGAGCAACTTCTTTCTAATCTTCCGCGTCCGATGGGGGTTGAGGCCAACTTCGGAGTTATCGATGCTTATGGAAATGGGGCATTCTTCGAGACTAATAACCACTCCTATGTGAAATTCGACCTTGCAGAGGCCGAAGGGGGAGTCCTTATACGCACTAACTACAGTCACTCCGGCAGGAAAGGGGAAGGCTACGGCTATATCCGCGAAGAGAACGCAGAATTTCTAATGAAGGAGAGGATAGAGAACGCCAACATCACTCCTGAATTCCTCACAGAGACCGTTTCCAGAAGTTTCTATCACAATGTCCAAAAGCAGGACGCCCTGCAATCGATACAGAATTGGGCCATCGACCAGGATTTCATCCCGAGATATAAATCCACCGCCACTATCTGCATCGAGGGATGCATGCCCCTCGAACATGGTGCCCAGATCATCTCAGAGGATATTATTCCGGAGTATATAATGTGGACAGGCCTAGGCTATCCACCTTGTGCTGAGATAATACCCGTATGGTGCCATGCCGATGGGGTAGCCAGGGAATTGCGGGGAATTGGCCCTGCAGGGCGCTCCCCGATGTGCGACAAGGTGAAATCTCGCCGAGCCGAAGTGTTTCCGCCACGGAATGGTGGAAACGATAAATATATAGATCTTGAGAAACTTTCCAATGCCGGAGGCACCGGTTATCTGCAGACGCTCGCGCCTCAGAATCTCGAGACATACCGCCTGATAAAAAGGAAACGCGATAATGGAGAAATCCGCTTCTGAATCATCCATATTCAAGATGCCCCAAGGGGCCTTTATGGGCTATCTGGCATTCAAACATGCTGTAATTGCCGCAATAATAGCCGGAATAGCTGTGCTCGCGCTTGCAGGCATTGGGGTTGCCTCAACCGATTTAAGATTCATAATATTGAGTCTGATGGCGCTTTTCATCCTTATTCCGATGGGGGCAGCCATGCTTTATATCAATTACGCCTTGAACCCGGAAATAGCCTTCAATACTTTGCCTCATTCGCTAAAGCTGACCCAAGAGGGTGTGATTGTGGAGATATTCGAAGTCTGCAAGGCCTCCAGACTGGAGGAAGAGGAGCCGGAGGCAAATGAGCTTTCAGAAGATGCCTTGAATAATGATGGGAACGCAGTGGCGGGAAAAAGGAAGAACGAAGGCCCCGATATTTCATATTCTCCGGTGGCGACAAAAATTATACCTTACAACCGGATAGGTAAATACGATGTGATAAACGGAGGGGTCTGCGTGTCAATCCATAGGCGGAACCAATCATTAGAGGAAAGTGAAAAAGGAAACAGCAAGCTGGATAAGACAGCAAGGGGCTTCATTTATATTCCAATGAAAGCGTTTGAAAGAAAGGAGAATTTTGAAGATTTTCTCAAAACAATATACAACAATCAGACTCCGTTTCTAAGTAAAGAAAGCTCAGCAAAATGAAAAAGGCAAAGAAATATGTTTTCAGCATGGACATGGAGGTGCGCGATTATGAACTCGACACCGAGCAGATAGTGAACAATGCCAACTACCTGCATTATATGGAGCATACTCGCCATCGTTTCTGTGCCCAGGCCGGTATCCCTTTTATTGAACTGCATAATCAGGGAATCGATGCTGTGGTGCGCAAGATAGAGATTGAATATATCGAATCATTAAGAAGCGGCGAGACCTTCAGGAGCGCCCTTAACCTTGAACGTAAGGGGCCACGTTTCATTTTCCATCAAGACATTCTTAATTCAAACGGAGAAGTGGTGACCCATGCCGATGTCACTGTGGTGATGCTCAAAAACGGCAAACTTTCCCGTGGCGATGAAGTGGCTGAGCTTTTCAAGCTATATCTCTGAAAACAAGAGACCTGCTTCACCCTCCACTTTTGTTCTCGCTTCACTCTTACCCCTGAAAGGACGCTTTCATACAGAGAAGCGGTTTCCCGGGTGTCTCATTACAATTCCTTCAAACTCAAGGTCGGCGAGCACGCCCATAAGCGTTGACATCGGGATACGGGTGTATTGATGTATGGAGTCGAGTGTGCGCGCATCGCTTTCAAGACGCAGATAGTCATATACGGCCTTCCCATCGCCGGTAAGTTCCGGGAAGAGCGATCTCATTCCGGGAGATATGTTGAGCCCCAGGGGTTGCCATCCGGATATCTCTATAAGGTCTGCGGCGCAGGTGATGAGGTGAGCCTTGTCTCTGCGGATAAGATGATTGCATCCGGCAGACATAGGGTCTGAAATTCGCCCCGGCAGAGCAAATACATCCCTATTATTCTGAAAGGCATGGTTGGCTGTGGACATCGCGCCCCCTCGGACCTCGCTCTCCACAACCACCACAGCGTCCGAGACAGCCGCCACTATCCTGTTTCTCTCGAGGAAACGCTGCTTATAAGGTGCTGAACCGGAAGGATACTCGGATATAAGCGCGCCCCCTGATTTTATTATCCTCTTGGCAAGATCCCTATGCGCGGCAGGATAGATTGTATTGAGTCCATGAGCCAGCACACCTATTGTCTTCACTCCGGAGTTAAGAGCCGCTTCATGGGCTGTGGCGTCAGTGCCATAAGCCAATCCGCTCACCACGACAAGATCAGAGAAATAACCTGCAAGATCGGCCACGAGACGCCGGCAGAAGTCCATGCCATAAGCCGTCATTCTCCGCGTGCCGACAACACTTACCGGATGCTCCACATTCAGGTCACAATCTCCAAGTTGGAATACCACAATCGGGGCATGAGGTATGTCTGACATCCGCCAGGGATAATCATCATCATTCAGAAAGAGCGCCTTGATATGATGCTTCTGCATGAACTCCATCTCGCGGCGTGCAGAAAAAATAGCCTCATCGCGGGCATGTTCATCAATTGAGAAGCCTGGTGCGAAACCCATCGCATTGGATAACTCAGGAGCGGAGAGTTCAAAGAAATCCCTGGGTTCGACACCTGCCTGCGGCATTTGCCTGACAACATCACAGGTGACCCCCTTCGTCATGGAGAGGGCCACCTTTAATATTAGCTCGGGATCGCTTATTTTTCTCATATGCGGTCAAGCACTGTCTGCACAAGTTTATTTACAGACGGCTTATAGTCGGTGTTGGCCTTGGTGACACGGCGCTCTGCGATAATGCAGCATACCGTAAGGGCTTTATGACCCAAAAGCCGCGCCATTCCCTGAAGACATGCAGACTCCATCTCGAAATTGGTGACCGGACGTCCGTTATATCTGAAAGATTCAATCTTCTCGTTCAGGCCGGGATCTTTGAGAGGCAGCCTCACCACTCTTCCCTGCGGGGCATAGAAGCCCACTGCGGCTATAGTATATCCATGAATCATGTCATCACGACCAATCTGCCGTATCAACTCGGCATCGGCATCCACTGTATAGGGAGCCGCCCAGGTCTTGTCCCAACCGGTATGCGCCACAAATTCCCTTTCGTACTCAAGATCGCATACCTTATCACGGTCGGCATAGAAATTCAGGATGCCATCGAAGCCGGTGCCTTTGGTAGCCATCACGAAATCTTCCATATGGATATCCTCCTGGAGGGAGCCGCTGGTGCCTATGCGCACCATCCTGAGGGTCCGATGCTCAGGTTTCACCTTGCGCGTCTCGAAGTCGACATTTGCCAGGGCGTCAAGTTCTGTCACCACAATCTCTATGTTATCCGGGCCGATGCCATGGGAGATACAAAGAATTTCCTTTCCTTTGTATTTGCCGGCAATGGCATGAAATTCACGAGACTGCACATCATATTCTATCTCATCGAAATAGGAAGCCACCATGTCGACACGTCCGGGGTCACCGACCATGATAATGTTGTCGCGGAGCTGGTCGGGGCGAAGATGAATATGAAAGACACTGCCATCTCCGTTGATGATAAGCTCTGAGGCCGGAATAATTCTATCTTTTTCCATAGTATCAGGTATTTGGGTAATTAGATTCCGTTACTTACTGATAAAACGTCTTATCTCCAGCTGAAGTTTATCACTTTCCGTACATCTCCTCATAATACCTCTCATAATCACCGGAAGTGATATTGTCAATCCATTCCTGATTGTCGAGATACCACTTCACGGTCTTCTCGATACCCTCCTCAAACTGAAGCGATGGTTCCCACCCGAGTTCGCGCTGAAGCTTACGACTGTCTATGGCATAGCGCAGGTCATGTCCGGCGCGGTCTGTGACATACGTGATGAGTTCATCGCTATAGCCCTCCGGGTTTCCGAGCAGACGGTCTACAGTCTTTATTACAACCTTAATTATGTCGATATTCTTCCACTCATTAAAACCGCCGATATTATAAGTTTCGGCCACCTTCCCCTTATGGAAAATAAGATCTATGGCCCGCGCGTGGTCTTCCACAAACAGCCAGTCGCGCACATTCTCTCCCTTGCCATATACAGGGAGGGGTTTGCGATGACGTATATTATTGATAAAGAGCGGAATCAACTTCTCCGGAAATTGATAGGGACCATAATTGTTCGAGCAGTTGGTGACCAGTGTAGGCATCCCGTATGTGTCATGATAGGCACGCACAAAATGATCGCTTGAGGCCTTGGAGGCAGAATATGGGGAGTGGGGATTATAGGCAGTGGTCTCAAGGAAGAAATCCTCGCCATAGGCATGATGATGTTCTGAAGAGGCGGCTGTAGTGAAAGGGGATTCTATCCCTTCGGGTGCCGTGAGCTCCAATGCACCATAGACTTCATCTGTGGATATATGATAGAAAAGTTTACCATCAAATTTTTCAGGGAGCGACTCCCAATATTCCTTGGCAGCCTGAAGCAGGGAAAGGGTGCCCATCACGTTGGTGCGGGCGAAGGTGAAGGGGTCGCGGATACTGCGGTCCACATGGCTCTCGGCGGCAAGATGGATTACGCCGTCAATCCTATTTTCCCGGATAATACGCCTCATCTCCTCCAGATCAGCTATATCACCTTTTACAAAAGTATAATTAGGCCGATTCTCAATATCCTTGAGGTTGGCCAGATTGCCGGCATATGTCAGCTTATCGAGATTTACGATATGGTAATCAGGATATTTATTTACAAAAAGGCGAACCACATGGCTCCCGATAAAGCCCGCGCCGCCGGTGATCAATATATTGCGTTTGAAGTTCATATTCTATTACTATTTTTGGTCAGGGACACATATTTTTCATACACTTGCGTAAGGAATCAGTCCAATACGGCACTTCGCGCCCGAATGTCGATTTATATTTAGTTTTATCAAGCACAGAGTAAGAAGGGCGCTCGACCTTCGAGGGGAACTCAGAAGAATGGCAGGGACGAATCTTACAGCTGCTGTTTCCGGCCTCCTCGGCTATCCTTTTGGTAAAGTCATACCATGAGCAGACCCCTTCATTGGAATAATGATAGATGCCCTCATTACCATCGAATTTCCCGTTGACCACGATGTCCATAATAGCCTCCGCCAAGTCTCCGGCATAGGTAGGAGTGCCGCACTGGTCGAACACAACCTTCAGTTCCGGCTTTTCAGAAGTAAGCCTGAGCATGGTCTTCAGAAAGTTGTTGCCATATTCACTGTAGAGCCAGGCTGTACGCAAGATTATAGCTTTTACGCCGCTCTTCTTTATGGCTTCCTCGCCATGGAGCTTTGTAACGCCGTAGACGCCGGTGGGGTTAGCCGGTTCATCTTCCCCCCGGGGAGTGTTCCCATCATTGCCGCCGAAGACATAATCGGTGGAGATATGTATCAGTTTCCCATCTCTTTCCGCCATTGCAGCGGCGAGATTACCAGCTGCATCCGCGTTCAAGACTTCGGCGAATGCCACATCATCCTCCGCTTTATCCACATTTGTATATGCGGCGCAATTGATAATCATATCCACATTCTCACCAGTCACCATTTTTCTCACTGCTCCGGCATCAGTGATGTCGAGCTCACCCACATCCGTGAAGATATACCTGTTGCGTGAGTCCTCGCCGGAGAGATTGCGTATTGAGCGCCCGAGCTGACCATTGGCGCCGGTTATCAAGATATTCATAAAATAAATTTTTCTTTTAGGACGGGATCTAAATTAAAGTAGAATAATCAATATTCAAACGGAGAATCGAAGTCACACAGAAGCGGGTGATTCTTGTCTTTCTCAGAAAGTATCGCCTCCCGGATAGGGATTCTCCAATCTATGCCCAGAGAGTCATCGAGTATGGAAATGCCGCCATCGGCCTCCGGAGCGTAATAATTATCGCATTTATACTGGAACACAGCTTCATCGCTCAGCACAGCGAAGCCATGGGCAAAACCTCTGGGAATGAAAAACTGCTGGTGATTGTCTTCACTCAGCTCAACCGCGACATGGCAGCCGAAAGTAGGGGAGCCCTTACGGATGTCGACGGCCACATCAAGCACACGGCCTCTGACACATCTCACAAGTTTAGCCTGCGCATGAGGGGGGCGCTGAAAATGCAACCCGCGCATCACACCTCTTGTTGACTTGCTCTCGTTATCCTGCACAAAATTCACTTTGCCCACTTTTTCCTCAAAAGCCTTCTTGTTAAAGCTCTCGAAGAAATAGCCGCGGGCATCTTCAAATATTCTCGGCTTGAGGATGAGCACACCTTCAAGCCCTGTGGTTATAACTTCCATATCGTATATTTCGAAACATTCTTAAAGGTTGCTTTTATGTGTGCGGTCAAGCTCGCTCACAACTTTCATCAGATACTGGCCATATTGGTTCTTGAGCATCGGCGCAGCCAGCTCTATCATCTTCTCACGGCTTATCCACCCTTTGCGGTAGGCGATGCCCTCAAGACAAGCGATCTTGAGCCCCTGGCGTTTCTCCAGCACCTCCACATAGATTGATGCATCGGCCAGAGAATCATGAGTTCCGGTGTCAAGCCAGGCGAACCCTCTCGGCAGAGTGCTCACACGCAGATTTCCACTCCGCAGATAATGCTGATTTACGGTGGTTATCTCAAGCTCGCCACGGGCGGAAGGCTTGATATTAGCTGCCACATCCACCACACTGTTAGGATAGAAATAAAGACCCACCACAGCATAGTTGGATTTCGGATGCTCCGGTTTCTCCTCTATCGAGAGGCAGTTACCCTCGGCATCGAACTCTGCCACACCATATCGCTCGGGGTCATCCACCCAATATCCGAATACAGTGGCCTTATCATTATGCTCGGCATCCTCCACAGCTTTTACAAGCATCTCCTTGAAGCCCGCGCCGTGGAAAATATTGTCGCCTAACACAAGGCAAGCCCCGTCATCGCCAATGAAGTCGCGCCCGATGATGAAAGCCTGCGCCAGGCCATCGGGAGAGGGTTGTTCGGCATATGAAAACTTCACGCCGAAATCCGAGCCATCGCCAAGCAATCGCTTGAACCCCGGGAGATCCATCGGAGTCGAGATTATCAATATTTCACGGATGCCGGCCGACATCAAGGTGGATATGGGATAATATACCATGGGTTTGTCATATATCGGAAGCATCTGCTTCGACACACCCTTGGTGATAGGATATAGACGGGTGCCGGATCCGCCGGCCAAAACAATTCCCTTCATATGCTAATATTTTTATGAGACGGGGCTCTTAATTTTTTGTTCAATATGATGCCCGCTGACTTGCACGGCACGCATGCCAGAACATCAAGCACATAACTAAAACACAAAAATAACAAAAAATATTCACATGCCGCATATCTGCAATCTTATTTCTGCATATTATGATGCTCAAATTATGGATTTCCAACTATATTATGTCATAATTCCCCGCGATTATAATAATAAATGCAAACAAGCGTTAAATATGAATAATTCAATCTATCATGACAAAGAGCATTCAATATTATTCGCGGGCAATTCACCGCATATTGGGCTATCTCGCAGTCGGGATGGTCTTCGTTTACGCACTCAGCGGCATCACTCTTATCCACCGCTCCGGTGATTTTATGAAGAAGGATGTAAGCGTAGCCAAGGTCATTCAGCCCGGTCTTGACAAGTATGAGCTAAAAGAGAACGTCAAAGTCAAGAATCTCAAGATTCTCTCTGAATCAGAGAGTGTCATCACCTTCGGGCAAGGCACTTACAATAAAGCCACCGGGGAGCTTTCATATACCACAAAAGAGACAATTGCCCCCATGAATAAATTGGTGGAGCTGCACAAAATGCCTGACACCGCGAACCCTCATATAGCGTTTTTCACAACCGCTTTCGGAATTGTGCTCTTTCTGCTCGCCTTGACATCGCTGTTCATGTATAAGGCCAACACACGGCAATTCAAAAGCAATATGGCTTTCACCTTGGCTGGCATTGCCTTGGCTGTAATTCTTCTTATTTTGGTGTAAGGCCACGTCTCAAATTCCTATGAAACCATCGGATTATGAAAATTAGAGAGAAGAGAATCTATCGAGTCACTCTGATCGGGAGTATCTGCAATCTTTTACTCCTGATCTTCAAATTCGTGGCTGGAATCCTGGGCCGAAGTTCCGCAATGATTGCCGATGCGGTGCATTCGTTGTCTGACTTCGCCACAGACATCATAGTCCTGTTTTTTGTGAAGCTCTCCAGCGCACCACGCGACAAAGATCATCAATATGGACATGGAAAATTTGAGACGTTGGCCACAGCCTTAATAGGCCTCGCGCTGCTCGGAGTCGGCTTCGGCATACTCTGGAGCGGCGCCCTTAAAATTTGGGAGATCACACATGGAAAACCCTTCGAGAATGCGGAACCCATCGCGCTTTGGGCTGCTTTGGTGTCGATTGTTGTCAAAGAACTCCTGTATCACTACACAACCCGCATAGGAAAAGCCGTCAAATCTGACGTGGTGGTGGCCAACGCTTGGCATCACCGCAGCGACTCCCTTTCCTCCATAGCCACTGCCATCGGCCCAGGTGGCGCACTACCCCTAGGAGGGCAGTGGATTATCCTGGATCC
>X363_Desmarests_Spiny_Pocket_Mouse__coassemble_553_pt1 | contig 21738 bp, 13 predicted proteins | sample X363_Desmarests_Spiny_Pocket_Mouse__metabat2_high_PE_001 | metagenome-assembled genome bin X363_Desmarests_Spiny_Pocket_Mouse | reverse complement strand
GATTCAATTCCCTCCACCGCGTCATCTCCGGAGACAATGAAAGCTATCGAGCCGTAAGTCTCGCCTGCTGAGAAGGTTATGTCATATTTGCCGGCCGGGAGCGCTGATTTCAACGGCGTGCCATAAATGCCAAGCATTGCGAAGGGGGAGTCTTCCGTAACAATGTCGCCCATAAGGGCCGCCATATCGTAATAGAGTCCGAAGTACGCGTCACCATCTTTGTTGGAAACCTTGAAGCCATCTTCCGAGCAGAATTTTATCTCGAAATCCTTCAGTGTATAACTGATAACCTCGATTATCTCATCCTCATCTTCCAGTTCGGAAACGCTGCGCGAGAACCTCACACTTTCCGCAGGCTCATTGATGCCGTTGAAGCCGAGCAGGTAATAATCGCATTCATCGTTGGGGGTCTGGTCTTCACAACGGGTGAAGCTTATCATGTTCATGGCCGACGACACAATCAGGTTCACTGAGTAATAGCCGGGAGTGAGTTCGGAGGGCACTTTGGCACCCCCCGCCGTTAGTATTGCGAAGGGAGCATCATCGCTGACGCCAGTGTCGCCGTCTCCAACGCCAAGAATGGTATCCTCGGCGGAATTTATCACCCAAAAGCCCTCCGGACAATCGCCCACAAGAAATTTGGGATAAGTGTAGATGACTGTATCATCTATCTTCTGCTCCAAGAACATTGTGGACTGGCTGGCCTCCGTCTCTCCCTCAAATCCGAGCAGATAATAAGCCTCTTTCTCATCTTCTCCGGAGTTTTTATGGAACATGATGGTCCAGGACATTGGCTCACCTTCCTCCTGCATGCTGGCCATGATCACCTTATAGGAACCGGCCGGAAAAGTGCAGTTCACGGCAGGCCCGTTCTCTGCAAGCGGAGCCACTGCCGATAATTCAGTCACTTCGTTCGTATATCCGAGTTCATTGTCTGAATCAAATCCGAGTTTTAGACCCTCGGCACCAACAACCATGAAACCGGATGCACAAGACTCAATCTGGAAATCCTCGTTGATGTAGCGATACATTCCCTCCTCCTCGTCATCGGCATCGCCGGGCACATACTCGAGCAAATTTGTTTCCGAGGCTGAGGCCTCGCCGTTGAAGCCTATGAGATTGAAAGCAGTTTGCGGAGCTTCGGCAAACATTGAGATGGCTGCGAGCAAACAGCCGGAAAGTAAAAGATGTTTCATACTCTTGATTTTATTGATTAGGAAGCCTTGCGTTTCAAAGCTGTTTTGCCTATAATACGCAATCCGGATAAAGGGGTATATCGTTTTTTAACTTTTTTTGCGGAATATACCTTTTCAGAGAGATTGCGTATCTAAAAAAAACAATATCAACAAAATCTTTTATAATATGAACCTTATCTCAAAATTGAAGATGGCAGGCTCGGCAGCGGCAGCCGCCTTTATCCTCGCTTCCTGCTCCTCTTCAGCTGAAAACTCTCCGGCTTTCATCGGCGTTATCGAGGCCGACAGCATCGGCGACATGATTTTCAACTATGCCCCGGATCATGACATGATCGCATTGCGCACAATCGAGATTGTGCCCGACTCGACCGGCCACTTCACATTCCCCGACTCGCTCGTTTCCGAAGGAGGGCTACGCACCCAGCTTCTCATTGACAACGATTATTTCGGCATATACCTCGAGAAGGGGAAAAACGTCGAGGGGAAAATCACCCGGGGCGCTGATGGAAAACTCGCCATCTCTTTCTCAGGCGACAACACCGACATCAATACCTTTTATAATGCCCTCTGCCAGGCCTTCGACTCAATGAGATATTTCAGCCCGGATCCGGGCGAAGGTCCCTCCTTGGATGAATATTTCTCCATTCTCGAAAAGGAGAACAAGGAGGTGTGCGCCAAACTCCCATCAATCAAGGATGAAGAAACCCGAAAATTCTATGAAAAAATGACCGACAGGATGTATACCTGGACTAAACTCCGCCTCATCATGGACCGTGCCGATGAAAATGAGTCCGATGTCCGGGAAGACCCCGAATATGTGGCCTTGGTGAAAACCATTGACCCCAACGATGACATGAGCCTCGAATGCACCCTCATCTTCCCTTGGCTCAACATGCAGACCAAAAGCGACCGCAACGATCCCCTGGCCCACTGCATAGAGCAGCTCCATATCGTCGACAAGCAGATAACCAACCCCAACACCCACAAGGTGATGATGAACCAGCTCGCCTACTATTTCTTCGCCTACAGCAAACCATCCCCCGGACAGGCAGAGGCCTTCATGAAAGAATATTCGAAAGTGGCGGCAAAATATCCTGAGCTTATAGCACGTTATAATGCTCGGAAAGGCTCTATTAAAGAGATTCATGCAGGCGATGCCATCGCCTTTGACCCGACCTTGATAAGCCCTGACGGAAAAACCTGCAGACTTTCCGACCTCAAGGGCAAGGTCACATATATCGACTTCTGGGCCACCTGGTGCGGTCCCTGCTGCAAGCAGATTCCATTCCTTGAGAAACTGGTGGAGAAAATGAAGGGGAATCCCGATGTGGCATTCATCAGCATCTCATCTGACTCCGACAAAGAGGCCTGGCTGGCCAAAATCAAGAAAGACAACCCCTCCTGGCCACAATATATACTGGATACAGCCGATGGCGACAAATTCTTCCAGACCATGAACATCACCGGCATTCCGCGCTTCATGATTCTGAACGCCGACGGCACAGTGGCTGTTCCGGAAGCCGGCCGGCCATCCGATGCCGAGGCCACAGAGGCGCAGATTCTGGAATGTGTGAAATAAACCATAATCAATCACTTCAGTTTGGATAAGACCGAGATAATAATTCAACTGCTGCTTAAGCGGCTCACCAGCGTCCTGACTCCCGAAGAGGAGAAGGAGATATCCGATTGGAAATCGGAGAACCCGGAGGTTCGGGAGGCTCTCATCGAGCGCCTCTCGGACACCTCCCTCTTGGGCGAGAACTGGCGCAAGCGCTCTCTTGTGGATCCCTTGCGCCCGCAAAACGAAATGAAGGAGCGCTTAGGGCTCAACCATAATGGCCGGAGGATGCGGCTCTTTACCATCGCAGGAGCAATCGCAGCTCTCATCGCCATTGTGCTGCTTGTGGCTCCGACTCTGCAGAAGCCCTCTCATGAGCCATCTCCTGAAATAGCGGAAACCCGCGCCAAAGCCACATCCATCGACAGCATCATGCCGGGTGAGACAATGGCATATGTCAGCTCTGCCGGCACACGCGTGCTCGTAGACCCGAGCCGGAGTGGCAGCGCCGGAGTCCCCATCAGCCAACTCCGCGGCCGCAGGCCAGCCAAAGATCCCCTCGTGCTGGAAGTGCCCAGAGGCGGTGAATTCATCGTAATTCTTGATGACAGCACAAAGGTCTGGCTCAACTCAGCCTCCGTCTTGACCTGCCCCGGAAATTTCACAAAGGGCAACCGCAAGGTGGAGATCTCGGGCGAGGCCTACTTCGCAGTGCGCCACGATGAGGAGAACTCTCCATTCTATGTGGAGAGCGGAGGCCAGCAGATACGCGTTTATGGCACAGAGTTCAACGTCCGCGCCTATCCCGAGGAACACGCCGTCTACACCTCCCTGAAGAAGGGTTCGGTAGGATTGCGCCGCGCCGATGGCATCGGTGGCGAACTCCGCCTCTCACCCGGACAGCAGGCTGTCTTCGACACAGAATCGCAGAAGGCTCATATGCGCAAAGTGGATATAGAGACTGTGACAGGATGGCGCAACGGCCGGTTTGTGTTCCAGGACCAGAACCTGAGGCAGATAATGGCCGACCTCGCCAGATGGTATGATTTCGAGTTCGAGTTCGCCGACCCCTCTCTGGCCGAAATGGAGTTCATGGGGAGCATCCCCAGATACAGCAATTTCTCCACAGCCATGCTTATCCTTGAAAAGACCGGAGACATCACCTTCTCAATGAAGGGCTCAAAAGTGATAGTGGGCAGGAAACAATAGCACACTCTGCCCGCAATATTCCCCTCTAAACTAATCTGATACCCGATGAAATTCCTTGTCAAGACAATAATACTTATTGCCGCCGCGGTCTTCTCCCTCTCTGCCGCCGCGGCCGGCCTCAACCTTAAGTTCAAGGCCACCCCTATCAAGGAGGTAATGGCCGAAATAAAAAAGCAGTCCGGCTATGAGTTCGTATATAAAAAGGGGCTTGTGGACAGCTATGAGAAAATCACCCTCAATCTCAAGGGAGTCACCCTCGAGCAAGCCCTCAACCGCATCTTCAACGAAGAAAACGGCCTCCAGTATGAGATTGTTGGTAAAAATATCCTCCTCTCCCAGGCTCCCCCCTCGGCCCCCTTCTACAAGCGCACTCTGACCGGAATGGTGACGGATGCCGATGGCGAGCCGCTCATCGGGGTCTCCGTATTTGTGGAGGGTACCAAGAGCGGCGCCGCCACAGACATCGATGGCAGCTTCAGCATCCTCGTGGAGAAGGGGTCTCCACGTCTCCGATTCTCTTATGTGGGCAAAAAAACAAAATATGTGGATGTCAAGTCTGATAATCCCCTGATTGTAACCCTTGAGGATGACTCACAGCTCATGGAGGAGGTCGTGGTGACAGGCTATCAGCAACTAAAGCGAGAAAGCGCCACCGGCTCCTTCCAGACCATCACGGCCGATGACATGGCCAAGCGCTACACCGGCGACATCTCCTCCAACCTCGAAGGACAGGTGCCCGGCCTGATGAGCTACGACAACGGCAATGGCAAAGGAATCACCATACGTGGCACAGGCTCGTTCCAAGCCAATACCTCTCCTCTGGTGGTAGTCGACGGCCTCCCCATCGAGGGGGGAATCGACAGCGTCAACCCTTATGAAATCGATAACATCACGGTGCTCAAGGATGCAGCCGCCGCTTCCATCTATGGAGCCCGCGCCTCTAACGGCGTTATTGTCATCACAACCAAACGTGCCCGCGATGAGAAACTCGCCGTGGAGTTCAACGCCGACATCACCATCAGCGAGAAAAACGACTATGACTATATGGGATGGGCCTCGGCTGCGGAACTTCTCGAAATCGAACGCGCCAATTTCAACTATATCAATGCTCTCTCCGACCGCACCCCTTATAACTCCCTGCTAAACTATTATACCTCCGGCCGCCTCCAGAGCATCTCCCCGGCCGCACTCCTCTTCCTGCGCCATAATCTGGGGGAAATCGATGATGCCACCCTCAACAGCGAAGTGAGCCGACTCTCTTCCAATAATTACCGCAGGGAATGGCAGAATCTCGTGGAGCGCGAAAAGGTGGAACAGCAATATAACCTCGCCATACGCTATAACGGCAAACAGATGAGCAACAGCCTTGTGCTCAACTACGCCACCGACAACGCCGGACTCGTGAACGGGCGCAACGATGCCTTCATGCTCAATTATCGTGGCGAGATAAGATTCGGCAATATCCTGAATGTCACGGCCGGACTCAACATTCTCAGCGAACGCTCACGCACCCCGCTCTATAACAGCGAATGGGGCGCCATCACTTCTTTCGCACCTTATCAGTCGATGTATGGCGCCAACGGCTTACCGGAGCAGATGCAGGCAGCATTCAAGCTCGATGATCCTGTATATTCCAACACCTCTTATGCCCTGAAAAGCCCAGGGTTCAACATGAACGACGAGATGGGTCTCTCATACACACGCTCACGCCGCACCAACATCCGCCCCTGGATAAACGCCAAGGTGAATATCCTCGATGGATGGTCGGCTTCCGCCCAATTCCAATATGAGGACATCCTTTTCAAATCTGATGCTCACACAAGCGGCAAATCCTACACGATGCGATCAATGTATAACAACTACACAACATTCGACCGCGCCACCGGAGATGTCACCCATTACATCCCGGAGGGGGGAATGCTAAACACCACCACCTCAGATGGCGCCTTCTATACCTTCCGCGTGCAGACCGACTTCGCCCGCTCATTCGCCGAGAAACATGACATGAATGTCACGGCCGGTTTCGAGTTCCGCGAACAGCATGAAAAGACCTACGGCAACCTCCTTATGGGCTATGACGAGCAAACCCAGACAAACAACAACTATCTGATGAACTGGGGGCTTATCAACAACATGCAGGGGGCTTCCGGAGTGCTCGGTCCGGAATATTCCATGTTCGGCGCCCCTGAGAGCGACAATTTTTCCACCTCCGACATCCTTCACCGCTTCTATTCACTCTACGCCATTGGGAACTATATCTATGACTACCGCTACGCCCTCTCGCTGAGCATCCGCCTTGACAAGACCGACCTCTTTGGCGCTGACCCCAAATTCAGAGGAAGACCTCTCTGGAGCATCGGTGGAAGCTGGAACCTGCATAACGAGGCGTTCCTCAAGGATATCTCATGGCTCGATGCCTTGAAGCTCCGTCTTTCTTACGGCCTCACAGGCAACATCGCACAGAACATCTCATCTCTGCTCACAGCCAAAATCGCCATAAACGATATCTATGGCCGCAAGTATGCCACCCTCAACACCCCTCCCAACGACCAGCTCCGCTGGGAGAAAACCTCCACCTGGAACGCCGGCCTGGATTTCTCTTTCTTCGCCAACCGCCTCAGCGGAGCCATCGATTTCTATCACAAGAGTGGCTCCGACCTGCTCACTGTGACTGACCTCGACCCCACCACTGGATGGGCTCAGCTCACAATCAACAACGGCAAGATGCAGAATGTCGGCCTCGAAATCCAGCTCAATGGCTCTATCCTCCAGGCCACGACTCCCGACCAATTCGGCATCGGCCTCGGCTTCAATATCTCATATAACCATAACAAGGTGACGAAAGTCGATCACCTTCCGGCCACAGGTCAGGAAGCGCTGGCCTCCACAACTCTCCATAAGGGTTATCCGGTGAACTCACTCTTCAGCTATGACTTCGCCGGAATTGTCAACGATGGCGACATGCAATATTTCTCCTGGCGCGACAACGCCGGAATTGTGCACACCTCCGACATCTCTTCCGATGAGTTCACCCCGGCAGACATCATCTACAGCGGCTCTCTCGACCCAAAGGTGATGGGTAGCTTCACTCCGCAATTCTCCTGGAAACGCTTCTCCCTCTCGGCCATGATGGTCTTCTACGCCGGGCACGTGATGCGCGCTGACACTCAGAACTGGACCTCCGAAGGCTCCATGTATGGATATAACGGCCTTTCCGAAATCGAAGCCGTTCCATCCGCATATCTCGACTATTGGAGAGCCCCGGCCAATAACAATCCTTTCGCCGCCAACGGCTATCCAGGCGGCTCTCACGTCACAGGAAACCATACCTATATGAGCACCAACGTGGTGAGTGCCAATTTCTTCAAGCTCCGTAATATCGTTCTCTCTTATCAGTTCGCCCCCTCAGTGTGCCAAAAACTGCATATCGATGATCTGCGCCTCCGCTTCCAGGCAAATAACGTCTGCTACGCCGCAGCAAACCATCTCGGAATCGACCCAGAAGCCAACAACCCAATCAACGGCGAACGCTCCGCGCGACTCCCGAGGAGCTATACCTTCAGCCTCTATTTCAAATTCTGACCTTTAAACCTGTTTTTGCGAAATGAGAACACATCATATTTTGAAATTCTCCGCTATTGCTCTCCTCCTGGCGACCGGCGCCCTCGGATTCACTGCCTGCGACAAGCAGCTCGATATCATTCCCAAAGGGGAGACAACCCTCGACAACATCGATGATATTGCACTCCTGCTCAATCAGGAATATTCAATGGCGGTCTATCCCTTCACCGATCTCGGAATAATCTGCAACGAATCGCTCGGACCCGCCCTCTCTATTCCGGAAGTGCTTTCCTCAAACAACACCCTCAACTACGCCTACATAGCCTATGACGAGAGCGTTGACCGAACCACCCTATGCCAGAACGATGACCGCTATAACGCCATTTACCGGTATGTGAACTATATGAACACCATCCTCACCAAAATCGATGATGTCGAAGGTTCGGCCGCACGCAAGACAGAACTAAAGGCACAGGCCCGTATAATGAGAGCTTATCTCCATTGGCTCTGTGTCAATATCCACGCGACACAATATGATGCTGCCTCTGCCGAGAAAGCGGGTGGAATAGCTTATGTCACTGACATAGACAATCTTAAGGTGAAGGAGAAGCTATCCCTGGCCAAAACATATGAGGCGATTCTGGACGACTGCACAGATGATGTGATAGAAGCCCTCCCCTCTGAGAACACTGATGTAATAACCCCCAACCGCGCTTTCGGCTACGCCGTCAGAGCAAAGGTGCTCCTGCAGATGAAGCGCTATGACGAGGCCGCCCCGTATTTCGAGAAGGCACTCGCCATCAACGATGCAATCGAAGACCGCTCCGGCTGCATGGCCAGCGGCGAATGGCAGCTGCAACGAACTGTCAAGGACAATTATCTCTGGATTGGCTCCGGATTCGCCGTCTCTCCCACTATGGAGGTACTCTCCCTGGAGTCTTGCGCAAAATTCGAGAAAAACGATTATGTCATAAAGTATGTGGGTGACTCCGGCTGGAGCCTCAGCTATGGCCGTATGTTATCCGGATTGGAGGGAACGCGCATGTTCATGGGATGGAACACCTGCACCAACCCCTACGGCATAACCTCCGACCATATCTATTACGATCTGGCCGAATGCAAGATACGCACCGGCCAAATAAAGGATGGCCTCGCTCTCATGGATAAAGTGCGCAAAAACCGCATTCAGAACGCCTCCTCTTATGTCACAATGTATCAGCTCTTCCCCTTCGACACCAAAGCCGCAATGAAGCTCCTCAGAGAAGCCAAATGGATTGAATGTCTCGGCGGCTACGAGAATTTCTTCGACACCAAGCGCTGGAACTCAGAGGAGGAGTATAAAGCTGACATTACCCGCGACCTCAAGGATTACGGATCTTTCACCATCAAGCCTGATTCCCCTCTCTGGGTGCTCCCTTTCCCAGGAAACGCCACCCGCAATAACCCGACGCTGACACAAAACTATTAGAGATGGTCAAAACTCCGGACACTACTTAATGATATCCTATCTGAGTCGGATTCCAAGTCGGGGAGCTACGCGAGCTCTATCACCTCGGCATCGCGGATATCCGTTCCTTCGATTGTGATGCGCACTATGGTGCGCTTCGACTGCCAACCCTGGCGCCCCGCGGCGCCGGGGTTGATATGTAACAGGCCTAACTCCTTATCATATATTATCTTCAGCAGATGGCTATGCCCATCCACCATCAGGTCTATCCCCTCCTCCCGTAGCAGCCGCTTCATTCCCGGCGCCCAGCGCCCGGGATATCCCCCGATATGCGTCAGCAGCACCTTCACCCCCTCCACCCGGAATATCTCCAGCTCCCGGCATCTGCGGCGCACTTCCCCATGGTCGATATTGCCACTCACGGCCCTCACCACAGGCACCAGAGCCTGAAAATAATCCAGAAGCTCAGCGTCTCCTATATCTCCTGCATGCCATATCTCATCGCAATCCTTCAGATAGAACGAAAACTTATCGTCCCAGCATGAATGCGTGTCGCTGATAATCCCTATTCTTCTCATATAATAAGTATCTTTCCTTAGTGATTTCCCCTTATCCGGCGGCTCTCCCAGATTGCTTTCCATGCCCCTCACACCGCGTCAAAAACTAATTTGACCCCATACGGAGCCGCTCCCGCGGACATATGTACGAGCCACCGATCCCTTTTTCAGGGACACGCAGGGGACGGGATGTGGAAGCCGGAGATATTGTGGAGCACATGTGTGGTGCCGGGAGTCTTGGTGAAATCGCGCAGAAGCTGCCGCACATCCCGGCGGAATTCCTTCAGTAGGCGCGATGAGATGACTCCTAAGAAATGCTCTATCACCATTATGACGCCGTTCAGATTCTTCGGCACTCCCCCTGCCGGATTCACACCGGGACTCCTCCTTATGTACGGCGGCTTGTAGGAATACAATATCCCTCCATGGGCACAGATATTGCGCACACCTCTTATTATCTCCATATAATTCTTGAAAAGCCCTGGTTGCGGTATGCCGAAATGCCGCGCTATGTCGCTGCTCAACCCCTCGCTCTTGAGCGATTCGTAGAGGTTGCACATCGTGCCGAACGTCATGAACTCCAGTGTCTTCCAGGCCGGTGCAAACCGGTCGGAATGGAAGCGCCGGTGGTGGAGCTGAATCTCTGGATTGTTTCTCTTCATCGGCTGATAGATAGTGCGCTCGAAGCTGGAGGCCTGCGCTTTCCCCACTACCCTCGGGTCGGCAAACCAGGCCGGAGAGTCGGGATAGCGCGTCGACACCTGATATATCATATAGGTGCGGAAGGCGGTCTCTATGCGTTCGAGTGGCTTGAGCATTATGTTGCGCAGATTGAAATCGAAAGCATAAAGCATCAAGGCGTCGGTGAAGTTCGTGCCGGGGATGAACTCATGCTTCGGATTCATCCTGTCGGGATACCGTTTCTCGAAAGGGAACCAATAGAAACTCATCCTGTAGAAGCCCACCTCGAGCAGTATATTGCGAGCCTTTTCTGCGTCATCAACCGCCATTCCGCGCTTGCGCAGCAGCTCCACCTGGGCTGCCAGCGGTTTTGCCTTTCTTCCCATTTCAGATACCTATATGTGTCAGTTGGTTATAATCTTGTCACTTTCAACCCTTCCATCGGGATATGTCTTCACTCTTATCGCCGGCTCACCTTTGGCAGCCCCCTTTATCATACGCCCTGAGAAATCGAAATATCTCACTTCCGGTTTCTCCCCCTCCTCTGCATCCGGACCTGAGATGCCGGATACATCGGGAGCATCCGCCGAATAGCCTGAGGAGGCCGAGTTCATCACAACCCCGTCTGGCGATATTATCATGGCTATGGCACGCAGTCTCCCTTTATCCTGCACCAGAGACGCGCCCCGCCTGTTTATAGCCCGCTCCAGGTCGAACTCCTCTTCATAAGCATATTCCTCATACGCCTTTATAGAACCCGCAAAGGGTTCCTCCACACCTTTGGGATTATCAAAAAGCAACGCCGTGAAGTTATAGTCGAGTCCATACACCTTGCCACCCCCTTTTGTAAAGAGATCCCAGAATTTACCGCTCCCGGGCTGACCGGCGAAGTAGTTTGTCTGCGCCCAGGATGGGTCGTTCAGCCCATCGGCCACGAGAGCTATCGCGAACCGGTATTTCGGGCTCTTCTCATCCTCCGTGAAATAGGCCTTCCCTCGGGCACGCAGACGGCTGCGTCCCTCATCCATCCATTCCAGTTCCGCCGTCAGCGCCACATCCTGCTCTTTGCGCGACTCCTCTTCCCACTGCTGCATAAGCGAAGCCGCTCCTTTCGTAGGGAGCCTGTTGAGATAGATCGTAGGGGTGGAATTGGCAGAGCCGGGAAAGGCGATCCCTGTCTGCATATCATCATTCACATGATATGAGATGGCCACGAAGTCGCGCCCGTATTTCTCGTTACACTCCTCCAAGGCCACCCACCCCGAGGGGCAGCTGCCACACCATAACCCGGTGTATTCCTCCACCAAGGGGCGGTTTACCGGCATTTCAGGAAGTGTCTCAATTATTATGGAGGCAGCGCCCGTAGGGCACTCGTTCGGTTGTCCATTCACCTCCATTATCCTCACCTCCGCCACTCTCTTGCCGAAGCCGGAATCTCCGGTCAGCGGAATCTCCACTTCGGCATGCTCGCCGAAGCGGGCCGGTATGGCGGGGATAATCTCTATCTCCCCACTATTGCCCGAGTTACTGCATGTATAGCGAACGCTCCTTATCTCAGTGCCACCCTCATTGTAAATACGGAAAGCCGCAGGGCTCTCCACACCACGTAGGCTTCGGTGTTTTGCCGGCCCTTGAATAGAGGCCGCGCATTCCGGAAGCTGTTTCTCAAGGGTAAGGGTCAGGCGGCTCATCATCTCAAGGCGCTCCACTCCGTTGTCCCAACGCGGATGGTCGCCTGTGCGCAGCCATAACGCTCCCGGCGTTGTCCCCGCCACAGTGGCCACAGGGAATGTCCGACATCTGTTTTCAACCTCCACTGCCTCTACTGAATACCCGGCATAAATTCCGTTCTCTCCGATCTCAACCCCCTCGGGAAACCGGGCTGTAAGAACCCCGCCGCCCTCCGAAGCCTCCACCTCCGCCTCCACAAATGCGATGGTGTTGCTCTCGGAGAAAGCCTCATCAGGCAGCTCCATAGCGATCCAGGCATGACAAACCGGAGCGAGGGTGCCACCCGCAGGAATTTCCACTCTCAGGCCCCGCACCATAGCCCCGGCGAGCCCCGGGTTCTCAACCCGAATGCCCACATCATAAGTATCTGGCCGCCCATAGCCATATCCCGTCTTCTCCATCCCGCCCGCAGCATAAGAGAACTCAACCTCTGCCGCAGCATTAAGAGACTCAACCTCTGCCGGGAAGGCTCCGAAGAAAAAAATCAGAAAAGCGATAATAGAAAAGTATCTCATATCATTAGAAGTTAGAAAAGCTCCAAAAAAAGCAAAGCCCCAAGCAAAAAACTTAAAAAGCCCAATAGCTCCCTCCCAAAAAAGCCAATAGCTCAGAAAAGCCAATAGCCCAACCCCCCAAAAAAGCCAATAACTCCCCCCCCCAAAAAAAGCCAATAGCCAATAAAGCAGTGAAAAAAGAGGGGAAAATAAGGCAAGTAGGAGAGCTATGGTGTGCAGGCTTTTAAGCCTGCAATTAAAAATCGATTTTTGAAAAATCGATTTTTAATCTAATGATAATCGATTAAATATCGATTATCATTAGAGGGAGCGGCAATCTCGAAATGCCGCATAGCTATCCCCAGATCGATTTTAGTATATCCCACCGCAGAGAACTTGCGCGTGGCCCTCACGATAGCCTTATCCCCGGGCTGTGCCGGAGCTATATAGTCAAACCGGAATTTCTGCTGGTTGATGGCCGAAGGCGCAAGAAGGGCGGCCTGCACTCCCTTGATAAACCATATCGGGGTGGAAGCCTCCGCATTGCTCACCTCATCTAAATCCTTCACCTTATGCGAATGCCCCTGCGTCTCACCATAGCCCACTGCTATATAGCAGAGAATCTTCTCTCCCGACTCAAGTGTATAAGTGCCACCCACCTTGCGGTAGTTGAGCCCCACCCAGCAGGTGTTAAGCCCGAGCCTCTGGGCCAGGAGCACAAGCTCCTCCCCATAATATCCGGCCTTGAAATCCAGTTTGTCAGACTTCTTGCCGGCAACGATTATATAGTTTCTCACCCCACGGAATACCCCATACGCCAGAAGGCCGGAGAAGGCCTTCGGCTCCTCCGTCACCAACTGGAAGTGAAGTTCTCCACCTGCATTTATCTCGCGGATGCGGCTGCGCAACGCCTCCACCGCATCGGCATCCAGGGGCTTGTCTTTATATCTCCTTACGGAGTGGCGCGCACGTATGGCCTCTAAATCAGTCATATTTCTTGAACGCGCCAGCCTTTGTGAACTCTATATCAATCCCGCTCGAAAGGGTCACTTCATAATCATTGCGGTTCTTCTCTATACCCACGATTCTGTCACCCTTATGATTCTTTCTGACGAAATCGCCTATGGCCTTGGGCACCATCGCCACGGGCACAGCCACGCTGTTGGCCGTCTCCACGCTCTTCCAGTTCCCCTTGGCGTCGAAGTCGATCTCACTGCCATCGCGGAGCACAACCTCATACTCGCTCACTCTGCCGAGAGTCTTGTCTATCTTGACAACGCTCACCTCAGCCTTGAAATTCTTCTTGAGCACATTCTTTGCCGCTGCGGGAAGCACAGAAGCATCGTGCGCATAATAATCTTCAGCCTTTGCAACTCCGGCGATTGCCAGAAGCATCATCAAAGCCATTATAATCCTTTTCATAGCTTTTGTAATTATTGATTCATATTTAATAACGCCAGATCTGATGAATTAGTTTATTTAAGTTTCTCAAGTTCTGAAGAACATTGGCTCGGCAAGCCTCGGAGCGGCTTATATGTGTGTAAGGGTGTTGCTGCAGTTATGCAACACCCTCGCTGCGGTATTCGACCCTCCGGGTCTCTTGAAAAGGTTTTCTTAGCCATGTAGCCCTCTAAACTCCTTTATGAAATGAAAGAAAACCACTCAAAAATCTTCACAAATATATGATGGCTAATTTTTTAAAGATACTTACTATGAATTTACAGATTTTTTATATACCTTTGTATCTCATTTATAACTCATCATGACGACTCCCAAAGACCCCTTTGCCATAGCACGCGAAATAATCGAGCATACCGGTCGCAACCTTTTCCTCACGGGTAAGGCCGGCACCGGCAAGACCACCTTCCTCCACTCCCTCGATGCCTCCACACGCAAGCGTCACGTCGTGCTGGCCCCCACCGGAGTGGCCGCCATCAACGCCGGCGGCCAGACCATCCATTCTTTCTTCCAGCTCTCTTTCGCCCCTTATCTGCCGGGGCACCCCTCCGCAGGCTCTTCTCGCAACAACCGTTTCCGCAAAGAGAAAATACGACTCCTCCGCTCTCTCGACCTCATCATCATCGATGAAATATCGATGGTGCGCCCGGATGTGCTCGATGCCGTAGATGATGTGCTCCGCCGCTACCGAAACCCTCTCAAACCTTTCGGCGGAGTCCAGCTCCTCCTTATCGGCGACCTCCGCCAGCTCGCCCCCGTGGCCCGCGAAGATGAATGGCGTCTTCTCTCCGAAATATACGCCTCCCCCTATTTCTTTGAGAGCAAGGCCCTGCGCGAGGCCGGAATGCTCATGATCGAGCTCTCGAAAGTGTTCCGCCAGAGCGACCCCGCTTTCATCGATATTCTCAACCGCATCCGCGACAATATCGCCGACGACTCAATACTTGAAAAGCTCAACCGCCGCGCCGATCCCTCTCTCTTCCCCTCAGATGATGAGAAATACATCCGCCTCACTACACATAACCATTCCGCCGATGCCATCAACGATGCCCGGCTCGCCTCACTGAAGACTCCGCTCTTCGATTTCGACGCCGATGTCTCCGGCAATTTCCCCGAGGCTTCTTTCCCCGCAGCCCGCACACTCTCTCTGCGGGTCGGCGCCAAGGTGATGTTCATCAAAAACGATGTCTCCCCAGCCCATGAATATTACAACGGACTTATCGGCACAGTCATCTCCATCTCCCACAACCATATCAAGGTGCTCCCTGACACTCCCGATGCCCTTCCCATCTCTGTGGAACCCGCTGTCTGGGAAAACATGAAGTACACCCTCCAGCCTGACGGCTCTGTCAAGGAGGAGCAGGATGGCGTGTTCCGCCAATACCCCCTGCGCCTCGCCTGGGCCATAACCATCCATAAGAGTCAGGGACTCACCTTCGGGCATGCCATCATCGACGCCGCCCATAGCTTTGCCCCGGGTCAGGCTTATGTGGCTCTCTCACGCTGCCGTTCGCTCGAGGGGATGCTCCTCAGCACTCCCCTCCCACTCTCGGCCATCATGACCGATTCCGCCGTGAGCCACTTCATCTCCACCCAGCCCCGGCTCGCTGAAAACGACCCTGGTCTCGAGGCTCTCAAGGATTCCTTCTTCTCCTCCCTGCTGCTGGAACTCTTCGATTTCCGAGGTATCGACAACGATTTCGATACTTACCATCGCGCCTCCAACGATGCGCTGCACCTATATCCGAAATTTCTCAATTCCCTCGAAGAACGCCGCGCCGCATTCCGCACTCATATAATGGATGTGGCCTACCGCACACAAGCCTTTTTCTCGCGTATGCTCCCCTCCATGAAGCAACCGGGACAATTGCTGCTCATCAACGATAAAATCAAGGGGGGCGCCGCTTATTTCTGCAAGCAGATTCTCGAAATACTGAATCTCATCAAAATCACCCCGGTGGATAATATCGACAATAAGGCCGACCGCTTGCGCCTGCGCAATGCCATCGAGGCTCTCTGCGAATCTCTCGCCTTCAAGTCTGATATGCTCGAAACCTTCACCACGGCCGACTTCAGTCCCGACCTCTTCATGCAGCGCAAGGCTGAGCTGATAGCCTCCGCCGTGCCCTTGCCCAAGACCCGTAAACGCCGCGAAAAACGCGATGTCACTCTAATCGGCGGCGAAAACATCCCTTCCGCAAGAAAGGGAGAATCATCAGCCCGGAATGCAGACTCACCCCTTTCAACCCTCTCGGATTCTACTGATTCGGGAGATATTGAAAACCCGGTGCTCTATGAGCGCCTCGTGAAATGGCGTCTCCGCGAAGCCGGCACCCGCCCGGCCTTCACAGTGCTACCCAACAAGACTCTCATGGCGATTTCTGCCGCACTCCCCACCTCCGCCAAAGAGCTCCAGGGAGTCAAAGGCATGGGCCGCGCCAAAATCCGCGAATTCGGCCCCGCCATCCTCGAAATAGTGGATTATTACCTTAAGAGTAATCCAAAAAAATAAAAAGATAGAATATAAATTAAAGAGAATAGAAATTTGAGTTGCAGGAGAGCCCCTGTGCGCAGGCTTTTAAACATGCGTCTATCTCATTTGAATGATAATTATGAATAAATTTTTACTCACCATAAGCCTCCTCCTGGCCTGCGCCCCCCTTGCCCGGGCCGAAGAGGAAACCCCCGCACCCACCCATCATGCCGAAATAATCCGCATCGATGAGGCTGACGCCGATGCCGAACTTGAGGCCCTCCAAAAGGAGGGTGTAAATATACTCTACCGCCGCGGCGATCTTCTGCTCGCTTATGTCCCTTACGCCACCCCCGGAGAGGAGACTCCTTCTCAGGCAAAGCGAAAGCTTCCCCCTTCGCTTCTGCCCGGAGATACCCGCCCCCAAAAGCCCTTCAATCCTAATGTCCCCACCATGCTCAACGCCTCCCGCCTTATGGATGCCGATAAAATCCGGACAGGAAGCGAAGGCATATCCCCCCTTTCAGGCAAGGGGGTCGTGGTCGGTTTCTGCGACATCGGATTCGATGCCCGTCACATCAACTTCCTCGACCCCTCAGGCAAGGTGTGCCGCGTGAAGCTCGCTGTGCAGTATATCGAGGATTACGGCCTCCGCAACGTCTATGACTCCCCTGAGAAAATCTATGAATGGCAGACCGACACCGAAGACAACTTCCATGCCACCCATGTGGCCGGCATTCTCGCCGGCGGATATTCCACTCAAGGATATCAGGGCATGGCTCCGGAGGCCGATATCGTGGCCACAACATCCACCCTTCATGACGCCACTATCCTGGCCGGTGTCGAAGATGTCATTGCTTATGCCAAAAGCGTCGGCAAACCCGCCGTGGTCAATATCTCCATCGGCAGCTATCTTGGCCCTCACGACGGCACCTCCCTCTTCTGCCAATATCTCGACCGATGCGCCGAAGATGCCATCATCTGCATCTCCGCCGGAAATGAGGGAGCCGCCAATAACCACGCCTACAAGAACTTCACACCCTCCGACAATACCCTTCGCGTCCGGTTCGCCAACAACGACTGGACCAACATGAAGATGTATGGCGCCACCGATTTCTACTCCGATTCCTCTCAGCCTTTCTCTGTCAGCCTCTTCGTCAACGACAACAGCTCCTTCACCAGATACCTGTTTGACACCGGCCTAATCGACCCGGCCTCTCTTGTAGACGGCAACTGGATTCTGACTTCCGACCCTGAACTCACCGAGCCACCTTACCATTATTCCGAGGAGTTCGCCAAATATTTCAATGGCGAAATATATCTATACGCCTCCCTTGACCCCGAAAACGGCCGCTATCACGCGCAGGTCTTCTATGATTGCCAGACAGAGACCTATGTTTCCGAAGCCTCAAAATGGGCGAGATACCGCATCGGCGCCGCCATCACAGGCTCCCCGGGACAGCATGTCGATGCATTCGCCGATGGCTCATGGTCTTGGTTCGCCAGAGCCGGAAGCACTTTCGCCACCCCCGACAACCTGATGTCGGTCAGCGACATGGCCACAGGTCATAATGTCATCAGCGTAGGTATGCATTGCGCCCAGCAAAGCATCCTCAAGCTCGATGGCTCTTATTACAATGGTGATGAACCCTATACCATCATTGCCAACTCCGGCTACGGCAAGCTCCTCGATGGACGCGACCTCCCTCTCACTGTGGCCCCGGGCTCCCCGATAGTCTCCTCTTTCTCCACACCTTACCTCACCAAGCATTCCGCCGAGGGGATGGCCTCCATCAAAACCCTCCCTGACTATTCCTCCTATTCACCTGCCGCGGCTCCCACTCTCTATGACCCGCAGCAATATTACTATTGGCTCCCCTATGGAGGCACCTCCATGTCTTCCCCTTACGTAGCCGGATGCATAGCATCTTGGCTCCAGCTGAAGCCTGACCTCTCCTCTTCCGAGGCCATCTCCCTGATAGCCTCCACCAACGACAGCGAAGCCCATCCCCTCTCGGCCGACCCGCACAACGGCCAGGGCTATTTCCGCCCCTACAAGGCTCTTGCGGAGCTCGCCAAAGGGCTCGGCACCTCCGTGGAGACTACCCTCGGATGTTCGCTCTTCGCCTCCAGGTCCGGAGATACCCTCATCATCGCGAACCCCGACATGCGCGAAGTCTACGTGAACTTCTACGCCTCCGACGGGAGATCCTTCGCCGCGCTCCGCGCCGGCAACGCCCCCTCCATGAGCATCCCCCTGTGCGATTTGCCACAAGGACTGGTTCTCTGCCGCATCAGCGCCCCCGGTGCCGCCCCACTCTCCCTGAAGCTCAGGCTTTAATCGCCCACAAAAGCCACAAAAGCAATGATTTAATCGCCTTTGGCGATTAAAGCCTCAATCGCTTAAATCGTTTGAATCGATTGAATCCCAAGACCCCCAACAAAAAATTTGGGTATCCAACTTTTTTTAACTAATTTTGCCATATGAAACGTAACGCTTTATTTCTTATCGTCTTGGCCATACTCCCCATGCTCTCTTTCGCAGATTCAGGGGAACGCGGACTCTATAGAGTCTTCGAAAAGGCCGTATATTATGATGGCTATAACATCGATAATATTTTCGACGCCAACCTCGATGATGGCATCATACGCCATGCCAACCATCTCTATTCCAAAAAACTCGATCTCGCGCAGCTTCCCGAAGGATTAAGCAACCTTCAGCTCGAAGTGGAAATAGGAGCCCTCTGCGACAACTACGACCGCATGGGGCGCGTTATCCTCGCCTTTGTGCCAAAGAATGCCGATTCTTACGATCCCGAACTCACCGAGCGCATCGAACTCGCACGCTTCATAACCCCCTTCATGAACAAAAACAAGCGTCCCTTCACTGTGCCCTATGTCTATGAGATAGATGACTTCCGCCATATCCTCTTCGATAAAGACCTGCGTGCGAAATATGATTTCTGGTTAGAGACCGAGCTCTTCGGCATCCCTTACGCCGCCCAAAAACAAGTCAAAGGCTGCTACGAGCGCAACGATGTCTTCGAAGCCACTGTAGACTTCACCTTCGATGCGGCTCCCGACGGCCCCGCTCAGCCAGAGGCGCAGGCTCTTGCCTATGAAAACGCCAACTCTGCACCCGACTCCCGCACAATACTCAAACCTATCTATATATCCAAGTCCGAACTCAAAGGGAACGTGAACTTCAATAATTATAAGGAGGTGGCATGCGACACCCTCGGCGTCACAACCCGCACCTTCAAGTTCAATCTCGAAGCCGATGTGGAGGATTCCGAAATTGTGATGATTCTCACAAATCATGGAGCCAATGAGGACGGCGAGGAGTATTACCGCCGCCATCACCTCGGATATGTAGATAAGGAACTCAACCTCGTCTATACCCCGGGCGGCGTTTCATGCGAGCCATACCGAAAATACAATACCCAGAAAAACGGCATTTATCAAGATGCGCGCCCCGAGTCTTTCTGGCAGGAATACATCAACTGGTGTCCCGGACAGGCTGTTCCTATCCGCCGCATGCATCTCGGCGCCTTGAATAAGGGTGAACATCAAATCATGATCCGGGTGCCTGACGCTGTGTTCGTGGGCCACGACGGCGACTTCCGCCCCTCACTCTATTTCCTGGGCATAAGCGATGGCCACATCATCCCGGGCGCGGTCAACGGCATCCATGATGACGCCGGCGATATCAAACTGCGCCGCGATGGCGACATTATCCTCATCGACTCCCCGGCCCGGCTGCGCGAGGTGCGCCTCTATTCCTTCGATGGCCGCCTTCTCGAAGGGCGTTATAATCCCGGCGAAACCTTCTCGCTCGAGCCCTTCCCGGCCGGGCAATATATCGTGGTGGCCACTGATGAAGATTTCCACCTCGCATATCTGAAGGTAGTGAAATAATATGTTGCATAACATTTTTTGACCTCTCAGAGCTAAAAATTCGCTTAGTATAAGCTCTATTTTGAAAAAAATGTTTAAATTTGCAGGTGTTCTTGCGAATCTCGCTTGAGCAGCGCCTCTCTTGAGGCCTCGATAAATAAGAAACAACTTAAATCTATTACCTTTACCATAGCCGAAGCCCCGGCTTCCGACCGGCACGGCAAAGAAGAAAAAAATTAAACAATGTTCATATCAAACATGAAAAAATTCGCTTTACTTCCGGCAGTTGCCCTCTTGCTTCTTGCCTCTTGCTCAGATGATGACCCCGTGCGCCCCGTGCCTAACGACCCCGTCATCTCAGTGCCCGCTGTGGCCGACCAGACCAGAGCTGATGCCCCCAAGCAGAACCCCGATTACACCCAGCTTCCACAACTCGGTTCTGCCTATTATCTCTTCACTTTCGATAATGGCCAGGAACTGACAGTCTCCGTTGAGACACAGACCATCAAGGAGGAGAAAAAAATGGTGGCTGTCGTCAAGAAAATCGGCGGCAACGCCCCCAAAGTAGTCATCCCCTCGACTCTCACCGGCAAAACAGGCACTAACAATGAGCCTGTGGAAATCTCCGTGATTTGCCTCAACCTCTTCGAAGAAGCCGTTGACCCCGCCGTCAAGGAGATTGTGCTCTCTAAAGGCGTCAACATGATGAAAGACGAGAACGGCGCTAAATTCCTCGCCGTCACACCCTCCTACCTCGAAGTGGAGGTGTCTAAATGCCCCTATGTAGAAAAATTCGGTCTCGAAGAAGGATACTTCGGCGCTGAAGAGAATGATGACCCCTCCGTCACTCCCAAAGCCCTCGGCTTCGTCACTAAAGATGGCGCTATCTATACTTCTGACTTCAAGACCCTCGTGGCTGTGCCTCGCGCAATCGACGGCACTTTCACCGTGGTTACAGGCACTGAGAACATCAACGCCCGCGCGTTCTATCTTTGCTCGAAGATCGATGCCATCACATTCCCCGCTTCCGTGCAGTCTATCGGCAAGGAGGCTGTGATGCACACCTCCGACCTGCTCGCCATCAACATGCTGGCTCCCGTGGCTCCCAAAGCTCCGGCAGACGCTTTCGGATATTTCGCATCCAGCTCTGTGCTCCGCATCCCCAACGGCAGCCTGAAGTCATACACCATCGTTAAACCCGATGTGGAACGCCCCGTTGAGCCCATCGAGCCTGACATGGAGACCGGCACCGATGAGGAATGGGAAGCCTACGACATCGCCATGGGTGAATACAATAAAGCCCTTGCCGCTTATGAGGAGGCAATGTCCTCATACGTAGACTACGCCGGCTATCTCGCATTCAAAAACATCCAGGAAGTCAATTTCTGATCCTACACTCCGGAGAGCCGACCCCTCGGCAAACACGGAGAGCTCCGATATGGTAGCCCCGGGTGTTGCATAACTGCAGCAAACGCG